>Ga0302319_10006697_pt1 | contig 22802 bp, 20 predicted proteins | sample Bog_T0_2_FD_203319 | JGI IMG/M metagenome (GOLD analysis project Ga0302319, IMG submission 203319) | Peat permafrost microbial communities from Stordalen Mire near Abisko, Sweden - Bog_T0_2 | ecosystem: Environmental > Terrestrial > Soil > Wetlands > Peat | place: Sweden: Abisko, Stordalen Mire...
ATAAGCTGCCCGTGAAAGTCATAATCTATAACAACTCGGCCTTCGGGCTAATCACATTGGAAGCGGAATCCGTGGGATTGCCTGCATTCCGGACTGGGATTGAGTTTCCAAATCCCGACTTCGCTGTGTTTGCACGGGCCTGCGGCGGCCAGGGCTTCAAGGCCACCAAACCCAGCGAGCTGAAGGGCGCGATCAGCGAAGCCCTGGCTGCCGACGGTCCGGCCATTGTTGATGCTGTCGTCGTTGCAAACGAACTGCCGAACATGCCGCACATTGACTTGGATATGATGGGACACTTTGCTTTGGCAAAGGTCAGAGAAGCTGTTCACGCCGCAACCGGAACATGACAAAACGCCGCGTGAAGTGGTTGGCCCGCTCGACGGTGTTTGTGTCAAGTTCGATGCGTCCGTCATCGAGGAATCTGCAGAGCGCGGGCCAACGGGAGAGCGCATAGCGGATCGCCTCGGCCAGGCCGCCGCGCGGCGGGACCCGGTGCAGCTCATTTTCGAGCCAGGCCTTGAGGGTTTCGACCAGGGGCATTGTCCGGTCGAGACGGATGGTCCGGCGGTCTTGGGCGGCGTGGCCGCGGATGGTATTTTCGATGGCGTACAGCTCGGCGATGCGCCGCAAGGCCTCCTCGGCAATGGGCGAGCCCGTCGCTTGGTGTATCTCGTAGAACTTGCGCCGCGTGTGCGCCCAACAGGCCGCCAACTGGATGTCGCCACTCGCCGTCAGCTTCTCGAAGCCGGCATAGCCATCCACTTGGATCACGCCCTTAAACTGCGCCAGATGCGCAGCCGGCCGTTCGGCCTTGCGGTCCGGACTATAGAGGTAGAGTGCCGCCGGCGGCGCGGGGCCGCCCCATGGCCGGTCATCGCGCATAGACCCAGAGCCGGCCCGTCCTGGTTCGGCCGCGGCCAGGATCAAGCACTGGCACCGGGGTGTCATCGGCGAACAGCTTGGCCGAGGCGAACAGGTGTTCGCCGAGCCGCTTCTGCAACGGCTCCAGCCACCAGCAGGCACCCCCGACCCAGTTGGCCAGCGTCGAGCGGTCCAGCTCCACACCGCCGCGGGCGAAGATCTGGCTTTGCCGATAGAGCGGAAGGTGGTCGGCATATTTGCTGACCAGGACATGGGCGAGCAGGCCTGGGCTGGCCAGGCCCTTGGCGATCGGACGCTCCGGCGCCGGCGCCTGGTGGATCGTGCCGCAGGCGCGGCAGCCATAGCGCGGCCGACACACGCGGATCACCCGCAGCCGGGCGGGCACATGGTCCAGCATCTCGCTCACCGTCTCGCCGATCGCATGCAGCGCGCCACCGCAGCCGGGGCAGGCGCCGTGTTCGATATCGAGGCGGACGTCCTCGCGCGGCAGATGTGCCGGAAGACTGGCGCGATCCGCCTGGGGCCCGCGACCTGGCGTCTTGGCCACCGACCCTGGAGGAAGCCGAGCCTCGGCCCGCGCGATGTCGGCGTTCAGGTCTTCGAAGCCCAGCTGCAGCTGATCATCATCAAGGCGCTCGGCGCGGCGGCCGAACTGGTTGCGCTGCAGCTTCTGGACGATCAACTTGAGGCGTTCGATCTCGGCCTTCGCCTCGGTGAGGTCGGCCCGCTAGGCCGCCAGCAGTCGCACCATCCGGTGCAGCGTCTCAACATCGTTCGGCAGAGCGGCAAGATCGATGTCCATGGACATAAAGTCTATGCCGACTCGCAACTTTCTTCAGCAGGATTGAAGATTGTGAGTCACTCAGCCGCAGCGTCATCCCGCTGCCGCAGGTCGCCATTGCTGCTGCGGCGCGCGCCAATCCACCCCGTCGATCAGAGCACTGAGTTGCATGCATGTGAGTGCCAGCGTTCGGCCGGGCTCGACGTTCGGCGGCCACAGGAACACGCCCTACTCCAGCCGTTTGGTGAAGAGGCACAGCCCGCTACCATCCCAGAACACGATCTTGATCAGGTTGGCCTTGCGGCCGCGGAACACAAAAAGGTGACCGCTGAAGGGATCCTGCCCCAGCACGCCCTGGACCAGCATCGCCAGCCCGTCGATCCCCTTGCGCATGTCGATGAAGCCAAACGCCAGATGCACTTTCGTATTGGGGGGCAGGAGCAGCGTCATGACGCTGCCGCCGCGCTCGGCGTCTCAACGATCTCCACGGTGACAAAGCACGGCACCGATTGCGCCAGCTTTCGTTTCCAGCGGATGAGCAGGCGCCGGTCGACATCGTAGTGCCGGGCGATCTCTGAGAGAGACGCTCCAGGCTGCTCAGCCTCCGCCAAGATCCGTTGCCGGTCTGCCTGGCTGAACCGGCGCCGGTGGCCCTCCCGTCCCGGCGGGACCACCAAGGGCGAAGCCGCCGCCGTAGTGGGATAAGCCATGTGGCTTAGGGTGTGGCTTAGACTGTGGCTTAGGGTGTGGTTTAGCCCACCATGACGGTAGAGCAGCTTGCGCGCCATCGGCTGCGGCTCGGCCATGAACTTCGCCCGCCAATTGCCGAACGCCTTCAGAGGAATGCAGTGCGCCGCGCAATACTCGCGCTGATTCAGGTCACTACGCTTCCAGCACTCATGATGCGCCCGCCAGAACGCCTCCCCGTGACGCACCCGCCGCCGCTCGCCCTCGTTCATCCCGGCCTCTCCCATCTGCAAATCGCAAATGAGAACAAATCGAAACCTTCAGGTCAGAAACAAGTGTGCAATCATTGGACGCTTACGTGACGCTGTTCTGTTCCCTGTTATTTTTTGGTTTTTCCCTGCGCTCGCAAATTCCGTTCCCTGTTAAGCGCACCAATTAAAGTTGCAAAAACGCCCATAATTGCTGGGTTTCAGCGCAATGACGGTTCAGTAAAGCCGTTTTTCGCGGATTTTCCCTGAATTTTTCCCTGTTTCCGGCAACGATGTTATGCAGACAAGTGATCTCGCGACTACGCACACCATATGCTTTTCACCGCTGCTGTTGCTGCATAGGGGCGGCCGCGCGGAAACGGCTATCGCGGAGCTGTATAGTCAAACGGGCAAGCCCAAGTGATGCCAAAGGTCTTGAATTTGGAGCATGTCGACTTCTTTGGCCGTCTCGATCTCTTTAATGTAACCCGAGGCATGGCCGTTCGAATGTCTATCATGGGCCGCCTCGACCATTTGGCTTAACGTGCCTTGCAAGGGCATGGCCTGGTTTCCTGTAACCAGCCCCCAGCCCGGCTTTTTCAGCCGCTCGATAAGTTCATCACGTGTGTATTTTTTCGCCATTCGTACCCTGCGGTTACGTCTACCGTGATCCTTTCTCAAGGGCGCTCCATCTTCGTCTCGCGTAAGAACGAAAAGGAACGGATATGAAAGAGAATAAGAACGGTCGGTGTGATGAACGTGTGAACGATACTCAGTAACTCATTGAAATCAAAAATCTCTCCGTCCAGTCCATCATCGGGGCGATGGAAAATTTGCGCGATAAGACCATGCCGGCTTTTACGCCGCGCCGCCGAACGGCGCAAACTTTTAGCGTTTCGGCGCCACCAGCGAGAACACCGCGCCTTGCGGGTCCATGCCGTTGACGACCCACATCGGTCCAGGAACCTCCATCGGGCCGTTGAGGATTTTGCCGCCGCCCGCCGTTACCCGTGCCGCGCCCGCATCGATGGCCTCGACATTGAAGTAATAGCCCCAATAGGGCACCGGGATCGCCGCAGGCTTGGTCATCATGCCGCCGGCCGCATATTCACCGCCGGTCTTGAACAGCTGATAAGTGCCCATCGGCCCCATATCGATGGCTTGGTCCTTGCTCCAGCCGAACAGCTTTTCGTAAAAAGCGAAGGCAGCTTGCCAGTCCAAGGCACAAAGCTCGTGCCAGCCGATGCTGCCGGGGGTGCCCGGCGTCAGGGGCGGCGGCGCATTTTCCGTCAGGGGCGTGGCGATCAGGAAACCGGCGCCTTGCGGATCGGACACGACCGCGAAACGGATGGTGCCCGGAATGGTAACAGGACCTTTGTGCAACTTGCCGCCTTCGGCCTGGATGCGCGCCGCCATGGCGTCGACATCATCCACCTTGATATAACCCATCCAGGCCGGACGTCCGCCCGACTTGGCATAATCGTCCGGCAGGGGCATCAGCCCGGTCACGCCGCGCCCGCCCAAATTGAACACGGAATATTCCATCTGCGGGGTGCCACTGTCCTGCACCGTCCAGCCCACCGCATCGCCATAGAATCTCGCCGCCGCCTTGGTGTCGGTGGTCATGACGTCATACCAGAAGAAACTGTCCGGCATGTCTTTCTCCCCTATTCGTGATGCTGCAGGCCGCGGTTTACTAGCACGAAGAATACCGGCACGAAGAACACCGCCAAAATGGTCGCCGTCAGCATGCCGCCGATCACCCCGGTACCGATGTCATTCTGGCTGGCCGCGCCCGCGCCGGTAGCGACCGCCAAAGGCGAGACGCCGGCGACGAAGGCGATCGAGGTCATCAGGATGGGCCGCAGGCGCATGCGTGCAGCATCGAGCGCCGCGTCGAACGCCTTGAGGCCCTGCTTCTCGCCTTCAACCGCGAACTCCACGATCAGAATGGCGTTCTTGGCCGACAGGCCGATAGTGGCGAGCAGTCCGACCTGGAAATAGATGTCGTTGAACAAGCCGCGCGCTGTCGCCGCCAAAATGGCGCCGATCACGCCCAACGGGATGACCAGCATCACCGACAGCGGGATCGCCCAGCTTTCATACAGCGCCGCCAGGCAAAGATAGATGATGAAAATCGACAGGGCATAGAGGGCCGGCGCCTGCGCCCCCGAAGCGGCTTCCTGATAGGACAGGCCATTCAATTCATAGCCGATGCCCGGGGGCAGTTGCGCGAACAGCTTGGCCATCTCGTCCAGCGCGGTGCCGGAGCTGACGCCGGGGGCGGGCACGCCCTGTATTTCAATCGCCGGCAAGCCGTTATAGCGCGTCAGGGTCGAAGGCCCCACCGTCCAGCGCGCCGTTGCGAAGGAGGAGAATGGCGCCATGGTTCCGGTGTTGGTGCGCACATACCAGCGGTCCAGATCCTGCGGCGTCATGCGGAAGGGCGCGTCACCCTGAAGATAGACGCGCTTGACGCGGGCACGGTCGATGAAATTGTTGATGAAGTTGCCGCCCCAGGCCGCCGACAGGGTGGCGTTGGCGTCGGCGGTGGCGACGCCCAGCGCGTTGGCCTTGCCCTGATCGATATCGATATGCAGTTGCGGCGTGTCGTCCAGGCTGTTGGGATAGACCGCCTGAAATTTGGGATCTTTTGCCGCCAGGCCGAGCAGCATATTGCGCGCCTGGATCAATCCGGCATGGCCCAGATTTCCGCGGTCTTCCATTTCCAGGTCGAAGCCGGTGGAGTTGCCCAGTTCCGGGACGGCGGGCGGCACCAGGGCGTAAACCTGTGCGCTGGGCAGCATGAAGAATTTCTGCATGGCACGGGTGGCGATGGCCTCAGCGCCATTCTTTTTGCCGGGACGTTCTTCCCAGGGGCGCAGATGGCTGAAGGCGATGCCGGCGTTCTGGCCGGCGCCGGAGAAACTGAAGCCCGCGACGGTGAAGACGAAATCCACATTGTCCTTCTCGTCCGTCAGAAAATGGTGGGCAACTTGGTTCGCCACCGCCATGGTGCGGTCCTGCGTCGCCCCGGACGGCAGGGTGATCTGGGTGACGACAAAACCCTGGTCCTCGATGGGAAGAAAGCCGGTCGGCAGGCGCCAGAACAGGAATACCAGCAGCGCCACAATGCCGGCATAGACCAGCATGACGAAACGGGGATGGCTCAGCGTCTTGCCCAGATTGTGGCGATAGCCTTCGCGCATCCGTTCGAAATTGCGGTTGAACCAGGCGAAGAAATGGCCCAGCAGGCCATGGGGGACCGCATGCGCGTCGGTATAGGGCGTCAGCAGGGTGGCGCACAGCGCCGGCGTCAGTATCAGGGCGCACATGATCGACAACGACATGGCCGAGACGATGGTGACCGAGAATTGCCGGTAGATCACGCCGGTCGAACCGCCGAAAAAGGCCATGGGCAGGAACACGGCGGTCAGCACCAACCCGATGCCGATCAGGGCGCCGGTGATTTCCGTCATGGATTTCAGAGTGGCTTCGCGGGGCGGCAGCCTTTCTTCCCGCATGATGCGTTCGACATTCTCCACCACCACAATGGCGTCATCCACCAAGAGCCCGATCACCAGCACCAGCGCGAACAGGGTCAGCGTGTTGATCGAATAGCCGAATATCGCAAGGATGCCGAAGGTGCCCAGCAGCACCACCGGCACCGCCACGGCGGGCACCAATGTGGTGCGCCAATTCTGGAGGAAAATGTACATCACCAGCACCACCAGGGCGATCGCCTCGATCAGGGTGACAATCACCTGGCGGATCGACAGCCGGATAAAGTCTGTATTGTCGATCGGGTAGCTCATTTGCATGCCGGGCGGCAGGCTGGCACGCAGCGAGTCGGCCCGCGCTTTCACCGCATCCACGGTCTTGAGCGCATTGGCGCCCGGCGCCAGCAGAATGGCGGCGCCCGCCGCCGCCTTGCCGTTGAACAGGCTTTCGATGGAATAGGAATCGGCGCCCAGTTCGACCCGGGCGACATCGCCCAGCCGCACCACGGCCCCCGAGGGGTCGGTCTTGAGGATGATGTTGCGGAATTGCTCCGGTGTCTGCAACTGCGACTGGGCCGTGACAGTGGCGTTCAGTTCGGCGCCCTTGGCAGCGGGCTGGCTGCCCAGCGAGCCGGCCGAAACCTGGGTATTTTGCGCCTTGACGGCGTTGGAGATATCCGACGGCATCAGGCCGAAATTGTGCAGCTTGTAGGGGTCCATCCAGATGCGCATGGCATATTGCGAGCCGAACACCTGGACATTGCCGACGCCGGCGACGCGGCTCAGCGGGTCCACCATCTTGGATGTCATGAAGTCGGCGATATCGATATTATTGTAGCGGTTGCTGTCGTCATAAACCGCCACGATCAGGATGAAATTGGGAAGCGATTTGGCGACAGTGATACCTTGCTGCTGCACCTGGGCGGGCAGTTGCGGGATCGCCTGCTGCACCTTGTTCTGCACCTGCACCTGGGCGATGTCGGGATTGGTGCCGGCCGCGAAAGTCGCGGTGATCGAAACCGATCCGTCCGCATTCGAGGCGGAGGAGAAATAAAGAAGATTGTCCAGGCCGGTGAGCTGCTGTTCGATCACCTGGGTGACGGAATTCTGCAGCGTTTCGGCGTCGGCGCCCGGATAGAAGGTGCTGACCACCACGGCAGGCGGTGCGATGGTGGGATATTGCGATATCGGCAGGCTCAGAGCGGCGATGGCGCCCGCCAGCATGATGACGACGGCAATGACCCAGGCAAACACCGGGCGATCGATAAAGAAGCGTGAAAGCCCCATGGGGTGCGCCTATGGCTGCATGGGATGGGCGGGCGCGGGCGTTACCGGCATGTCGGGCTGCGCCTTTTGCAGTCCCTCCACGATCAGCTTGTCGCCGGGCTTGAGCCCATCCAGCACCTGCCAGTCGCCGCCAACGGACCGGCCGGTCTTGAGCAGGCGCAAGCGCGCGGTGTTCTTGTCGTCCACTATCAGCGCCGTGGGATCACCCTTGGGGTTGCGGCCGACGGCCAGTTGCGGCACCAGAATACCGTGCGGATCGACGCCTTGATTCACCGTGGCGCGGACATACATGCCGGGAAGCAAAAACCCATCGGGATTGGGAAAAATGGCGCGCAGCCGCACCGCGCCGGTGGTGGGGTCCACCGTGACATCGGTGAATTGCAGCTTGCCGTCCTGGCCATAATCGCTGCCGTCATCCAGTTTGAGTTTCACATCGGCGACACCGGCGCCGATCTGTCCCGCCTGGGCGGCGCGCTTGAGCGCCAGCAATTCCGAACTGGATTGGTCGATATCGACATAAATCGGATTCAGGGTGGAAATGGTCGCCAGCGCGGTGGCCTGGCTGGCCGTCACCAGCGCGCCCTCGGTGACCGACGAAGCGCCGATCCGGCCCGAGATCGGAGCGGTTATGCGGGTATAGTTGAGATTGATGCGCGCGGTATCGGCGGCGGCCTTGGCCTGCAGATAGGCGGCCTGGGCATCATCGGCATCCTGGGGCGCAACGGCGTTGGCCTGGAGCAGCGCGGCATACCGCTCGGCCTTGACCTTGGTGCTGGCCAATGTCGCCTGGGCGCTTTCATAAGCCGCCTGATAGGGCGCGGGGTCTATCTGGTAGAGCGGTTGGCCGGCCTTGACGGTTGAGCCTTCCTTGAAAAGCCGGTGCAGAATGATTCCGGAGACCTGAGGCCGCACATCCGATACCGCATAGGGATCGGTGCGGCCGGGAAGTTCGGCCGTCAGCGAGACCGGCTGCTCCTTGATGACGACGAAGCCCACAACCGGGGGCGGAAATTTCGGCCGCTGCTGCTGACCGCAGGCCGTCAAGGCGGCGGCGGCCAGCAGGAACAGCCCAAAACGACGTACCATGAAATCCCCTTGATAAATCCCCCTTAAAATCCCTTGGGGGACGGCGCTCCCATAGCAGATCAGGGGCCCAAAACCCATGTACACCAACTTTAGATAGGGATGGCGGCCGCGATTGAAAGGGGCTGGTTTGACCAAAGTGCGGCCAGAGCCGCCTCCAAGGTGCCAGAACGGTCAATTTGACACAGACGCGCCTTCATATTCCGCCTGATCAGTCGATCGCCATCAAACAGCGAAAGTGGGGCGTTTTCGACATACCAGCCCAGATGTTTGCGGAAAACGCGCAGGCCCAGCGCTTCGCCGTAAAATTTCAGGGAACGGGCGAGGTGGGCGAGAATGATTTCAAACCGTTCCGCCGGCCCTGGCTCGGATAGATGCGCCGCGCCATCGGCGAGGGCCCGGTCGAGCGCCGCCGCCAGCCAGGGCCGGCCATAGGAGCCCCGGCCGATCATCACCGCGTCGGCGCCGGACTGTTCCATCGCGGCCCGGGCCGAAGCCAGATCCGTGATGTCGCCGTTGACGATGACAGGAATTTTCACCGCCTGCTTGACGGCAGCCACGGCGCGCCAATCGGCTTGGCCCTTGTAGAATTGCTGGCGGGTGCGGCCATGAATTGTGACCGCCTTGACGCCAAGCTGTTCCGCCCGGGCCGCAATTTCGGGCGCATTCATCCAGTGGCTGTCCCAGCCCAGCCGCATCTTCAGGGTTACGGGCCGCGACGTGGCGTCCACCGCCGCCGCGATCAACCGCGCCGCCAGTTCCGGGTCGCGCATCAGGGCCGAGCCCGACAGTGCCCCGGTCACTTCCTTGCAGGGGCAACCCATATTGAGATCGATGATGTCGGCGCCGGCCTGCTCCGCCAGTTTCGCACCCTTGGCGATCCATTCGGCCTGCCGCCCCACCAGCTGCACCACCATCAGGGGCAAGGCGTCATAATCGTCCTTGGCGCCGATGGCGGCTCTGCGCACCACATCCGGGCGTCCGCGCGCGAAATTGTCGCAAGCCACCATTTCGGTGGCGACATAGGCGGCGCCCTGCGCAGAGGCCGTCTGACGGAAGGGCAGGTCGGACACGCCCGTCATGGGCGCGGTCAGCACCCGGCCGGGAATGACGATGTCACCGATTTTCAGGGTTCGCGGCATGGTGGGAAAATGCCTGCCCGCCAATGCTTTGTCGAGCATAACCCAAAGATTAACGCTTGCCCGGCTAGAAAATCGGATGCTTTCGATACGCCTTGCCCGTTTCATCGCCCGCAAGACGCGGGTCCGGCCGGCCCGCATGCAGGGCCGCGGTCCCGTCGCCAGTATCACCTTCGACGATTTTCCCAAATCGGCCTGGGAGATGGGCGGTGCCGTGCTGGCGCGCCGCAAGCTGCGCGGCACCTATTATACCGCGGGAAATTTCTGCGGCCGCACGGTCAATGGCACCGTCTTCTATGACGAAAGCGACCTGCGCGCCCTGGGCGCGGCGGGCCATGAGATCGCCTGCCATGGCTATGGTCACGAGCTGACGCCCCGTCTTTCCAACGCGGCGCTGGCCGCAGACCGGGCACGCAATGCGCAATTTCTGGCGCCCTTTCTGGGCGGCGCCGCGCTGGAAAGCTATGCCTATCCCCATGGCGCCGCCTCGGTCCGCACCAAGAAATTCTACGCGCCGCTTTTTACCAATCTGCGCGGCGTGCATCAGGGCATCAACGAAGGGTGGATTGACCTGGCGCAGCTCAATGCCATGCCGATCGAAAAGCGGAGTTTCTCGAAAGAGACTATTGCCGCCGCCATCGCCCACGCCCTGCACAATAATGGCTGGATCAGCTTCTATACCCACGACGTCTCTGACAGCCCGAGCGAATATGGCGCCACGCCGGCCATGCTGGGACACGTGCTGGATTGCCTGGCGGAAGCGCGGATCGAAGTCCTGCCAATGCGCGAGGCCGTTGCCGTCGCGCTGGGCTAATGGAGCATCGGCCAGGAAAAGTGCGGCCTCGTGGTTTTCCGTCGGCCGTGCGACCAAAAATCAGCGCAAAGCTGCCGCGCGGGCGGCGCTCAGTGTCGTTCCCGGCGCCACGCCATCGGCGTCATATTTCACATGGATGATGGAGGGCAGGCCGGAGGCTTCGGCGGCGCGGAAAGCCTGCGCGAAGTCTTCCGTCCTCGTCACCGTCACGCCGAAGCCGCCGCAACTTTGCGCCCACAGCGCGAAGTCGGGATTTTTCAACGTGGTGGCGGAAACCCGGCCGGGATAGTTTCTTTCCTGGTGCAGCCGGACCGAGCCATACATGCCATTGTCCAGCACCAGGGCGATGATCGGCAGGTCATACTGCACAGCAGTCATGAACTCCTGGCCGCTCATCAGAAAATCGCCATCACCGCTGATCGAAACCACGCGGCGGCCCGGATAAAGCCGCTTGAGGGCAACCGCGGCGGGCACGCCATAACCCATGGACTGCGATACCGGCGCGAAATGGCTGGCGAATGTGCGGAAACGGTAGAAGCGGTGAATCCAGGCGGCAAAGCCGCCCGCGCCATTGGTGATGATGGCGTCGGCCGGCAGATATTCGCGCAGCCAGATCATCATCGCGCTGAGATTCATCTCGCCCGGCTGCTCCATCACGGTGTCCGAGAAAGCGCGATACTCGGCATTGGCGGCGTGGGTTTCGTCCGCCCAGCGTTTTGGCGCGCGCGGCATCAAGCCATCGAGCGCAGCGGCGAAGGCTCTGGGTGTGGCATGGATCGCCAGATGGGGGGGGAAGACGCGGCCGATTTCGCCAGCCTCGGGATAGGCATGCACCAGCTTTTGGCGCTCATCGAACAACGTATAGTCCTGGGTGGTGGTCTGGTTCAGCCGCGCCCCGGCGACGATCACCAGGTCGCTGGCCTTGATCCGCGCCACCAGTTTGGGATTGGCCAAGAGGCCTAGATCGCCGGCATAATTGGGCAGCATCTGGTCGAACAAAGGCGCGCGGCGATAGCTGGTGGCCACGGGCAGGTCGAAACGCGCCGCAAAACGGGCAATCTGGCCGCGCGCCTCCTCATTCCAGCGGCTGCCGCCGATCAGCAGCATCGGCCGCCGCGCCTTTGCCAGCAAATCTTCCAGCGCCGCGATCTCGGCTGCGCCCGGCATGGTCTCCATCGCCTCAACATAGGGAACATCGCGGCAATCGGCCGGCTGGGCCAGCATGTCGCGCGGCAGCGCCAGCACCACCGGTCCCGGCCGCCCCGCCATCGCCAGCGCAAAAGCGCGGCCGACATATTCCGCGGTGCGGGCGGCATTGTCGATCTGCGCCGCCCATTTGGTCATGGAGCCGAACACGGCGCGGTAATCCAGTTCCTGCACCGCATCCCGTCCCAAAAAGCGTCGCTCGACCTGGCCGACAAACAGGATCAGCGGCGTGGAATCCTGGCTCGCCACATGCACCCCCGCCGCCGCATTGGTGGCGCCGGGCGCGCGGGTGACAAAGCAGATGCCGGGACGGCCGGTGGCCTTGCCATGGGCTTCCGCCATCATCGCGGCGCCGCCTTCGTTGCGGCAGACCGTGACCTGGATGCCGCAATCCGTCAGGGCATCCAGCACCGGCAGATAGCTTTCGCCGGGAATGCAGAAGACGTGATCCACTTTCTGCAGGACCAACTGGTCCACCAGCACCTGGGCCGCCGTGCGTATCGCCAGTCTGGCATGCAGGGTCATGGGAAAATCACTTTCTCGCTGAACGCCAAGTCGTTCGGACTTGGTGCTTCCGGTCCCTTGAAATAGCGGGGCTCCTTGCCGGCAGCATAATGCGAGGGCAGCCCGGCGATGTCGCCGTCCAGAATTACGCCCAGCGCACCGCGCTTCAAGAGATGACGCCCCAGCGCCGCGCTGCAGCGCACGAAATCATCCGTGCCGCGGCAATAAATCATCTCCATCACAGCCACCCTTGGCCGCTCAAGGCGGCGCGGCTTGAAGACAAAAGGCGAAACCAGGCCGTCCTGGTCGCACACCAGGCTGATGCAGCCCAGCGCGCCATGCGCCAGCAGCAACGCGCGCTCCGGCAAATCGCCCGGCACGATCTCGCTGACCGGGCCGCCGCGGTCCAGCAGGGATGACAGACGCAAGGCGGGGAAAGCGGCGCTGCGCCCAAAATTGAAGGGGCGGAAACCCTGCGCCTGCAACACACGCCAGGTGTGCGGCCCGGGCGAGGTGTTGAGATAGGTGACGTGTTTCTGCCTGGTTGCCATGGCCACCAAAAGGCTGGAATGGGCTCGCCAACCGGGTTCGATATACCAGCCGCACAGATTGGCGATGATGCGGGGCCCGCGGCGCGAGGCGATCAGCAGCAGCGCGCCGACGATCGAGCTGTCGCTTTCCAGAACATAGCCGAAGCGCGGCATCCCCTCGATAGCTGGCAGCGCGGCCATGCGGGCAAAACCGTCGCTCCAGCTATCGTGACCGGTGCGGGGAAAGCCATGCGCCAGAAAGCGGGCGAGCGCGCCAAGATCGCCTGCCGCGATCTGGCGGCACCGGACCCGTTGCAACTGGGGTGCGGGCGCGAGCATTTCCGGAACCTCAATATGTCCTTGGACCAAAAGCCTTTATCGCGTGTTTCCCATTAGCGGAGTGTTAAAGCTCGCCCTTCTAGAATGCCCCGTTTTCCAGGGATTTGCGGTGATGGACCTGCAGGCGATGATCATTGAACAATTCGAACAGGTAGCGCGCGACCAGGAGAAGAAACTGGGCAGGCTGGCGCCTGACACCGTGCTGCTGGATTCCGGCCTGGACTCGCTGTGCTTCGCCATCGTCGTGGCACGGCTGGAAGATGAACTGGGCGTGGACCCCTTCACTGCCTCTGATGACGTTTTTTTCCCCGTGACGGTGGGCGAATTCGTGAAATTCTATGAAGATGCCGCCGCGGCCTGACCCCAATAGGTTTGGTCTGAAAGCCGCTTTGGCGGGCTCGGATGGCGCGCTGATGGCGCGGCAGGGGTGCGTGCCTCTGGCCGCGCTGGCGGCGGGCAATCCCTTGTCGGTTGCGCCGGTGTCATTGGACGGCGCCCATGTCCTCGTCCGGACAAGTAGCCAATTGAACGCGGCCCTTGCGCTGGTGGCGCTGGATGGCATCGCGGCCCGGCTGGTAATCGCGCCTCCTGACCTCAGGGACGAAGACTTGGCCGACGTGATTTCCCGCGCGGGAATTGACACGCTGGTGACGGATGGCGAGGCGATTGCCGGCCTGAAGCAGGTCACGGTATCGCCGGACCTGAAACCCGCGCCCGATTGCGAACGCGTGCGCGTCAGCGAATGGGTGATGTTCACCTCCGGCACCAGCGGGCCGCCCAAAATGGTGGCGCACAGGCTGGCGGGCCTGACCGGAGCAATTATAAAGCCTGGCGCGATCACGCCGGGCGTCACAGGCGAAAAAATCGCCCCCGAAGCGATCACATGGGGCACCTTTTATGACATCCGCCGCTATGGTGGCTTGCAGATCCTGCTGCGCGCTCTGATCGGTGGCGCCTCGCTGGTCCTGTCCGAGCCGGACGAGGCGGTGGCGGATTTCCTCACCCGCCTGGGCCGGGCCGGCGTCACGCATCTCACGGGCACCCCTTCGCATTGGCGCCGCGCCCTGATGAGCCCGGCCGTCGCCCGGATCGCGCCACGCTATGTCCGCCTTTCCGGCGAGATCGCCGATAGGCAAATTCTTGACGCATTGAAGGCGCAATTCCCCGAAGCCGCCATCGGTCATGCCTATGCCTCTACGGAGGCTGGTGTGGGCTTCGAAGTCACGGATGGGCTGGAAGGCTTCCCGGCCGATTTTGTTGGCCGTTTTGACGCGGAGAAGAGGGGCGCGGTCGAAATGAAAGTGGAGGGTGGCATTCTCCGTCTGCGCTCGCCGCGCACCGCTACAGGTTATGTTGGCGGCGCCGGGCAGCTCAAGGCCGATGGCTGGGTGGATAGCGGCGACATGGTCGAGCTTCGCGGCGCCCGTTATTTTTTCACCGGAAGGCGCGGCGGCATCATCAATGTCGGGGGTCTCAAGATCAATCCGGAGGAAGTGGAGGCTGTGATCAACCGCCATCCCGGTGTGGCCCAGTCGCGGGTCTCCAGCCGCAAAAATCCGATCACCGGCGCCCTGGTGGTGGCGGATGTGGTGCTGGCGGACGCCGCCAACGACAATGCAACCTTCAAGGAAAGTCTGCTGGCGCTGTGCCGGGCACAATTGCCGGCTTTCAAGGTGCCCACCCTGGTCCGCTTCGTCGAAAAGCTGGAACTGACGGCGGGCGGAAAGCTGGCGCGGCATGGATAGGACATTGGAACGCAATATCCTGGTCAGCGGCGGCTCGCGCGGCGTCGGCCTCGCCATCGCCAAAAAACTGGCGGCGGAGGGCTATCGCGTTTTTGCCCTGGCGCGCAGCGAAAGCGACGAACTGAAAGCCGCCATGGCGGCGGCGCTCACCCTTCATTTCATGCCGTATGATCTTTCCGAGACCGGCGGCATTGGCGAACTGCTGCGCGCCTTCAAGGCGGAACATGGCCCGCTTTATGGCCTGGTGAACAATGCCGCCCTGGGCACCAGCGGCTTGCTCTCCAACATGCACAATTCGGATATCGAAAAGCTGATCCGTCTCAATACCTTGTCGCCCATCATCCTGACCAAATATGCGGTGCGCGCCATGATGACGGCGGGCGAGGGCCGTATCGTCAATATCGCCTCGATCATCGCTTCGACCGGCTATAGCGGCTTGTCGGTTTATGGCGCGACCAAGGCGTCGCTGCTGGGCTTTACACGTTCGCTGGCGCGCGAGGTCGGCGGCCTGAATATCACCGTCAATGCCGTGGCGCCGGGCTTTATGAGTACCGACATGACTGCCGGCATGAAGGATGAACAGAAGGACAAGATCGCCGCCCGCAGTGCCCTCAAGCGTCTGGCGGATGTCGACGACGTCGCCGGTGCGGTCAGTTACCTGATGAGCGATGCCGCGCGCAATGTGACGGGTACTGTGTTGACGGTTGACGCCGGCAATACCGCTTAAAGATTAAGCGCTTCGCGCACCGATGTGGGCCAGGTCGCGACCTTCACGCCGTGGGTGACGAACAGCGCCACCGCCAGCCGGTCCATGCCGAAGGCGACGCAGCCAGTGTGCAACACCTGACCTGCCGCATTGTGCAGTCCCCAGACTTCGCCGAAATGCTCCTTGTGATAATTGAAGCTCATGCAGGCGGTGGGCGATTCCTTGGACCGTCCATCTTTGGATCGTATTGGCACCAGCAATTCGAACTTCAGCGCATCCTGGCGCTGCGTCGCGGCCATCAGCGTGCCGACGCGGCCGAAAAAGGGATCGTTGGCGGTATCCACCGTGTAGGGCAGGCCGATCATGTCGGCGATGCCCTGAGCGCGGTGTATCCAAGGCTCGCGGAACGCCTGAATCTGCAGCGGTGTGCCGATGCGGACATATTCGCGCATCCGGAAACTCTGGAAACGGTCGATATGGCGCGACGGTTCATGGCGGAAGCAATCGGCCGCGACATCGAAGACATAACCTTCATCGGGCACGACGCCGCGCTCGGCGGCGATGGGATAGATCGGGTAGCAGGCGGCGGGCGCCAGCACCAGGTCTGACGGCACCAGGTCTTCCGTCCAGCTGCCGCCATGTTCGTCCTTGTTCGCCGAAGCGGCGATGTCGCGCTCACTGCCTTCCAGGCAGCACACCGCGCCGACCAGGTTGGGAAAGCTTTGCAGATAGCCCTGCTTTTCCAGGCTGGCGCGGCTCATCACCGGCGCAAAGCGGAAGACTTCGGCCGCAGCGGGGCGATGGCGTGTGATCAGCGCCGCCAGGGCCTCGATCACGCTTTCATATTCGCCGGTGCGGCCATAGACGCCGTCCACGCCCGAGGGTTTGAAAAGCTGCCGCGCCAAATCATCCAGATGATCCGGCTCGAAATGATGGTGCGGGATTTTGGTGGTGATCGTCACGGTCAGTCCCGGATGGAAGAGGGGATTTCGCTGAGCAGGGTCGAGGCCGACAGGCTCGACAGAATGCGGTCATTGTTGATCATGATGGGCGAGGAGAGCACGTCGCGAAGACTGCGGCCGACCGAAACATCGCTGTCGTTGCGATAGCCGGAAAGACCCGTGGCGCGCATCGCCGCCATCACGGTTTCGACCGCCAGTTCCGAAGCATCAACTTTCAGAAGGCTGATCGCAGTCTGGAAATCAATTGCAGACAGCGCCTTGGGGTCCTGGGCGACGCTTTCATAACGGTTCAGGGAGACGGCGATCAGGGCGCGCAGGGAGCGCAGGGAAGCCAGCGATCTGGTGAAATGCGGCAGGCCCGGCGGCAACGCGCCGCCCGCGCGCTGGGCCTTGCGCATATATTTGCGGGCCCGTTCCACCGCGCCGGCGGCGATCCCGGCCCAGACGCCAGCCCACATCAGGTGGGCCGTCGGCACCATGCTCTGGCTGTGAATTACGCCATAAGGCACCGGCATAATCTGTTCCGCCGAACCAACGGCTTTCAGGGCAAAGCCCGCGCTACAGGTGCCGCGCATCCCCAGCGTGTCCCAGCCGCCGGTCTTTTCCAGCGAATAGTTCTTCTTGTCGAACACCACCAGCACCTGGTCGGAGGCGGCGGCCTTGGCATCGCGCCGGGCGGTGGTGACCACCGCATCGGCCTGGGCGCCATAGGAAATCACGCTGGCATCGCGCAGCAGCATGATACGGCCGTCCGACTGTTCCACCGGCGCTTCCGAGGACCGCACATTGCCGCCGCCGCCGCCCTCGGTGGTGGAAGAGGCGAGCAGAAGCTGGCCCGCGATCATCCTGCCCATGAAATCGCGGTGCCAGGCGCTGTCCATGCCGTGATGCACCACGCATGCCGCCTTGACCTGATGCATGGCGTAAATCATGCCGGTGGAGGAACAGGCGCGGCCGAGGCGGAAGCAGACATCCACAATGTCCGCGACGCGGGCCTGTTCGCCGCCCAGGCTGGCGGGCACCAGGATGCCCAGCAAATTTTCCGCCTTCAGCGCGGCGATGGCCTCCTGCGGAAAGCGGGCCTCGGCATCCACGCTGTCGGCATGGACAGCGGCAATCGCCGCGACGCGCTCGGCGCGGACCAGCGGCGCTTCCAGTGCGGCGGGAGCAGTCTTCAGAGTGTTCAGCATGAAATCGTCCGATGATTAAGGGAAAGATAGGGGCAAAAGCTGAAGCAAGCGTGAAACGGCGCCCCAATGGTAAGCGAAGGGTTAACGGGCGCGGGGGCATGCCTGGCCTGAACCAATGCTTTACGCCTGAACGGCTATCCTGGCGGGGAACAAGGCGGAGTATTCCATGTCCCCGGCCGAGCGCGTCACCGCGATTGCATGCCGGATGCTGGTCAAGCGCGGCAACAACAATATTCCGGGCTCGGATGACAATCTGCGCGACGCGGGACTGACCTCGCTGGACATGGTCAATCTGATGCTGGCCATCGAAGCCGAATTCGATATCGAGATCCCGCAAAGCGCCATGACGCCGGACAATTTCGATACTGTTCGCGCCATCGAAGCTCTGGTTTCGGTTACTGCAAAGGCGGCCTGATGCCGCTGGACCGCCATGCCCGCCGTTTCCTGGAAATGCTCGCCGCGGCAGGGCAGGCGCGGGGCGGCTATGCCGATGCCGGTGAACGCCGCCGGGCCCTCAATACCCTTGCCGACCTGGTGGACACGCCCGGCAGCGTCGAAATCGGCGGCGTTCGCGACCAGCTTTTTTCCGTCAGCGACGGCGCCATTGTTTTGCGGACCTATTCGCCGCTGGGCAAGCCGCAACGCCTGCTGCCCGGCATTGTCTTCTTCCATGGCGGCGGCTGGGTGGCAGGCAGCCTGGAAAGCCATGACGGGTTTTGCCGCAGGCTGGCCAATGAAAGCGGCTGCCGCGTCATCGCAGTGGAATATCGCCTGGCGCCCGAACATCCTTTTCCGCATGCGCTTCAGGACGGGTTTGCCGCCTTTTTCCACATCGCCCGCAATCCCAAAGCTTTTGGCATCGATCCGGCGCGGCTTGGCATTGGCGGCGATTCCGCGGGCGGTACCCTGGCGGCCGCGATTTGCCGGATGGCGCGCGATGCCGCCAAGGAACCGGAAAAAAAGATCCCCGCTATCGCCTTTCAGTTGCTGCTCTGCCCGATTTTGGACATTCAGGGCGAAAGCGCTGCCCGCCGCGAACTGGCCGATGGCTATTTCCTCGACCGTGAAACCCTGCGGCGTGACCTGGAGCTTTATTGCCCCGGCGCCGACCGTTCCGATCCGCGTCTGTCGCCGCTGCTGGCGGATGATTTTTCCGGCCTGCCGCCCGCCTTCATTCATACCGGCCAGTTCGATCCCTTTGGCGATGAAGGCGAAGCCTATGCCGCGAAATTGTCGGCCGCGGGCGTGCCGGTGCATGGCCGGGTTCATCCCGGAATGATTCATTATTTCTATTGCATGCCGCGCATGATTCCCTATGCCTATCACGCCTTGCATCTGATCGGGGCGGAGATTCGCTATGCCGTGAAGCTGCCGGAAATTTCGGAACGCCGCACTCAGAACCGCATCAGGCCGGAATTGATCCGGGCATAAAGCGCGGCGTCGAGCGGAACATAGGTTTCGCCGGATTCGGCATAGAGGTTCCGGGCCCGCGCCGGATCAAAGCCCTCGATCGCCAGTTGCTGCTTCTTGTGCTTGAAGGTTTCGGTGACGGCCAAAGCCGGAACCAGGCGCAGAAACAGCGGCCGCGCATAGGGCGGCAGGCGTGCCGCCAGATGGGCCCTCAGGCCGGACAGGGCAAAATTCTCATCCGTTTCCAGCGCCGCCATGCCGGCCTTGCCGTCATGTCCCGGCACGACCACGCCATAGACCGTGGCGGCGGCAACGCCGGGATAGGCAGCCAGCGCGGCAGCCACTTCGGTGGTGGCGACATTCTCGCCTTTCCAGCGGAACGTGTCGCCCAGCCGGTCGACAAAATAATAAAAGCCCGCCGCGTCCTGACGCATCAGGTCGCCGCTGCGGACATAGGCATCGCCGCTCTCAAAGACATTGCGGAGAATTTTTTTCGCGGTGGCCACCGGGTCGTTATAACCCTCGAAACGGGCGCCGCCGCTGCCGATCCGGCCGATGGCTTCGCCAGGGCTTCCGCCGGCGACGCGCCGGCAGAACCCATCCGGCCCCCGCAGGGGTTCGCCATCCGGGCCCAGTTTCACCAGCGCGACGCCAAACCGGTGTTTGAGAAAGCCCGGCACCCGGCCGACGGCGCCAACCTTTCCTTCCATATTGTACAGCGAGAAATTGCCTTCGGTGGCGGCATAGAATTCAAGCACCTGCGGTATGTGAAATCGGTCCTGGAACGCCTGCCAGACGTCGGCCGTCAGGCCGTTGCCGCAAATCAGGCGCAGGCTGTTGGGCGCGGGCGCGATGTCGGACTTGAGCAGGTAGCGGCACAATTCGCCGATATACTGGAAGATGGTGGCGCCGCTTTGCGCGACATCGTCCCAGAAGGCGCTGGCGGAGAATTTCTCCCGCAGGATGACGGCGCCGCCGGCCAGTAGCACGGCGCCGGACGCCACCACGCCGCCGACGGAATGATACATGGGCAGGCAATTGTAGAGCCGGTCATGCCTGCCCGCGTCCATCATGCCGGCGAACCAATGGGTCCACATCATCACCCGGCGATGGCTGACAAAGGCCGCCTTGGGCAGGCCGGTGGTGCCGGAGGTGTAAATCAGCAGCGCGGGATCGGCGAGGGTGACAGGCCTCCATTCGCCTTCGGTCAGAGTTCCGTTCGGCATGGCAGAAATCCGTTCCGAAAAACCCGCGCCATGCCGCCAGACAATGGCATCGGTCTCCAGACCCTCCAGCGCCGCATCCAGCCGGGTATCCACGATGATGTGTTTGGGTGCCGCGATGGTGATGCAATGCGCCAGGCCTTCGCCGCGCAGATGGGTGTTGATCAGCGCCACCACCACGCCGACGCGGCTCAGTCCCAGCCAGATCGCAAGATATTCGGCCCGGTTGGGCATCAGCAGGCAGACCGTGTCGCCTTTGGCGATGCCTTCGCCAAGCGCCCAGCGGGCATATTGGTTCGACCGCCCGGCCAGGCCGGCATGGCGGAAATTTTCGTCTGGTGACAGCAAGGCCGGCGCGTCCCCGAAACGGGCGCCCAATTCCTCGATCACAGCCGGAAAGATGCGATCCGGCGCGGCGTCAATCATGGCCGTCATTTCAAGCGCCCGCAGCCACGCCCTGGACGCGGAATTTTCCGGGGCAGGGATGGCGGCCAATTTTTGCTGAGTCGGGCTCATCTGTCTCAAAACGGAACGCTTCGCACGCTCCAAATTAGCCGCATTGCATGGAAACCCCGTTAACGGCGGCGCCGGCGATGACCGCACCGGCCATGAACATGCTGCGCCGCTCCGCTATCGGCAGAAAGGTTCATTAATCACCGGCTCCTACACTCCGCCCTTACGCCAAAGAGCCCGGTTATGCGCCCCGAAACCATCGCCATCCATTCCGGCTTCGACTCCGATCCCACCACCCATGCGGTGGCGGTGCCGATCTACCAGACGGCGGCCTATGCCTTTGACAGCGCCGATCACGCCACCGCGCTGTTTAATCTGGAAGAGGATGGCTATCGCTATAGCCGCATTTCAAATCCCACCGTCGCGGTGCTGGAAAAGCGCGTCGCGGATCTGGAAGGCGGCGTCGCGGCGCTGGCCACGGCTTCCGGCCAGGCGGCGCTGCATTATGCTTTCGCCAATGTCGCCGACACGCCCAATGGCAGCGGGGCCGCCAATATTGTTTCCACGCCGCAGCTTTACGGCACCAGCCACACGCTGCTGGCGCATGTGATGCCGCGCTCCGGCGTGATGGCGCGGTTCGCCGCCAATGACAGCGCTGAAGCGATGGCGGACCAGATTGACGGCAATACCCGCGCCTTGTTCTGCGAGACGGTGGGCAACCCTGCCGGCAATATCTGCGATATCGAAGCCATCGCCAAAGTCGCGCATGCCCATGGCGTGCCCCTGATCGTGGACAATACCGTGGCAACGCCGATCCTGCTGCGCCCCATCGCGCATGGCGCCGATATCGTGGTCCATTCCCTGACAAAATTCATGGGCGGCCATGGTGCGGCGATGGGCGGTATCCTGGTGGATGGCGGCAATTTCGACTGGCAGGCGCAGGCCGCCCGCTTCCCGCAATTTACGCGGCCCGATGAATCATACCATGGCCTGGTCTATGCCGAACGCTTCGGCCGCGCCGCCTTCACCGCCCGTGCCCGCAGCGTGCTTCAGCGCACCACCGGCGCCATCCTCAGTCCCATGAGCGCGTTCCTGTTGCTGCAAGGAATCGAAACCGTGGCCCTGCGCGTCGAACGCCATGTCGAAAACGCCCGCGCCGTGGCCGGATTCCTCAAAACCAGCAGGCATGTGGCATGGGTGGAATATGCCGGCTTTCCCCACAGCCCTTATTACGCATTGGCGGAAAAATATCTCGGCGGCCAGGTGCCTTCGCTCCTGACTTTTGGCGTCAAGGGGGCTGGCGCCAATGGCGGCTTCGAAGCCGGCAAGCGCTTCTATGATTCATTGAAGCTGATCAAGCGGCTGGTCAATATTGGCGATACCAAGTCGCTGGCCTGTCACCCCGCTTCCACCACCCACCGCCAGATGCCGGAAGCGCAGCAGCGCAAAGCCGGGGTTACGCCGGAAACCATCCGGCTTTCCGTCGGTATCGAGCATAAGGACGATATCATCGCGGATATCGCCCAGGCCCTTGCCGCCGCCACGGCGGGCGGCCAACAGCTCAGGGCGGCGGAATGAGTTTCGACAACCGGATTGAGAAATTCGCGCTTGGCGGAGGACGGGGGATTTACCGCGGCACAATCCATGTCGGCCTGGTCAACAACATGCCCGATCCGGCGATGCGCGCCACCGAACTGCAATTTGCCCGCCTGCTCAAGGAATCCGCCGGGGCGCTGGATGCCCGTACCATGGACGTAAGGCTGCATCTGTTCTCTCTGAACCAGATCGAACGCGGCGAGCTGGCGCGCTCGCGCATGGAAGGCTTCTATGCCGGCGCCGATACCCTGCCGATGGCGGGCATTGACGCGCTGATCGTCACCGGCGCCGAGCCAAAAACCGATGACCTGCGCGACGAGGCTTACTGGGACGCGCTCGCCCATCTGGTTGACTGGGCCGAGATTGGCACGCTTTCGACCCTGTTTTCCTGTTTGGCGGCGCATGCCGCCGTGCTGCATCTGGACGGCATCGCGCGCCGGAAGCTGCCGCGAAAATTGTCGGGGGTGTTTACGGCCGAGCGCACTACCGACGATCCGCTGCAGACCGGCCTGCGGTC
>Ga0302319_10006698_pt1 | contig 22802 bp, 11 predicted proteins | sample Bog_T0_2_FD_203319 | JGI IMG/M metagenome (GOLD analysis project Ga0302319, IMG submission 203319) | Peat permafrost microbial communities from Stordalen Mire near Abisko, Sweden - Bog_T0_2 | ecosystem: Environmental > Terrestrial > Soil > Wetlands > Peat | place: Sweden: Abisko, Stordalen Mire...
CGACACCTTTTGAAACTTTGGCAATAAGCCATTCCCACTGAATCTCCGGTGGGCATCGGTTACCGGGCGAGCTTCCATCGTAGTGGCGGGCAGTCCTCTGTTCATCCCGTCAATCCTGTCCATAAACCCTCGTTTATCTTCGTGTTCTCCCCTGTCCTCCATAGCTTTAGCGGAGGATGATTCGTTCGCGGCTGAAAACCCCTCCATGCCCCCAGGATTGACCTCGCCGGGCCCGTGCAAACCGCTACAGAACCGCTTTAGCTTTCATAAGCCATAATTCATACTTTCCTTCTCCTCGCCCCCCGTTGCCCTGTTTGCGTGGCCCGCCATTTCGTGTTTCCCGCTAACGTGCATTTTTTTCAAACCGTGAGATACTCTTGGAAATATTAAATAGAACATGAAAAATATGAGAAATCATGCATCGTCCGAATATCGTTCCCTCCGCCATGGACAGCAATGGCCAATCTCAAGCCGCGGCCAAGGGCAACGAAACTTTAGGATGAGAGGCGACTTTTAAGCCATTTTAAGCCATTTTAAGCCAATTCAACTATCAAAAAAAATTTATGAAGAACAAACTGTGCATCGCCCTGGCTGTGCTGTTGCTTAATTTTTCCGTCAAGAACAACCTGCCGGCTCAAGGAACGGCTTTTACCTATCAGGGCAACTTGAACTCGGACAGCGCGCCCGCCAGCGGCAATTTCGACCTCCTCATTACTCTCTACTCAACCAACTCCGGCGGCGGCATCCTTGCCGGGCCGGTCACGAACACCGCCACCTTCGTAACCAACGGCCTCTTCACCACCATGATTGATTTTGGACCCGGCGCTTTCAACGGCAATCCCCGCTGGCTGGAAATCGGAGTTCAAACGAATGGAGGATCGGGCTTCACCACCTTGACGCCACGGCAACCATTAACCGCAACCCCTTATGCCGTTTTAGCGGGCGATATCACCAGCCCCAACATCGCCCGCATCAACGCCACCAATGTGACCCAACAGGCCACGGCCGTGCCGGAAATTCATAATGGCTTTATTACCAGCGTCGATATCACCAGCGGCGGCGCCGGCTATTTCACGGCGCCTACCGTAACGGCCAATGACACCACCGGCTCGGGCGCAGTCCTGTACGCCACCGTTTCCGGCGGCCAGGTCGTCGGAATCGCGGTAACCAATACCGGCAGCGCGTATGGTTCCAACACCACCACCATCGTCATCGGCGCCCCCTCCAGCGCCAGCTACCAAACTTTTGCCGGCATTAATCTTTTCAACAATCCCGGCAACGCTTTTTCCGGAATCGGCAGCAACCTGACGCAGCTGAATCCCGCCAGTTTGGTGGGTGGAACCGTCACCTCTACGATCAACTTCACCGGGGCCTCAAACACTTTTGCCGGTACTTTTATCGGCAATGGAACCGGTTTGACCAACGTGGGCGCCAGCTCGTTGAACGGACTTTCCGCGGCGGCATTTTGGGCTACCAATGGAACTTCCGGGGCCAATCCCACCAACAACGCTTATCTGGGCACGGCGGATAATTTGCCCTTGGAAATCCGGGTCAATGATGTGCGGGCCCTCCGCCTCGAACCGGCCCAATATACCCCAAACATCATCGGGGGCTATTTCGTCAACGCCGTGGGGACGAACCTCTACGGGGTAACCATCGCCGGCGGCGGCGCCCCCAATTACCCCAATCTGGCGACCGCCAGCCTGTCCGCAGTGCTTGGCGGGGGCGGAAACACGGCCAGTGGAGTCGGTGCCGGTGTCATGGGCATCGACAGCAAAGCGACCAACGCCTGTGCCTTTGCCGCCGGGACCAATGCACTGGCGGGCGGCATCGCGTCCCTCTCGGTCGGCAACGGAACGGCGGCCATCGGCAATTATTCCAGCGCCCTCGGCATTTACACCCGGGCCACGGGCTCGGCCGCCCAAGCCAGCGGGACCAATTCCTTTGCGAGCGGTTCCGCCGCCAACGCCTGGGGAAACAATTCGGGGGCCAGCGGGGATTTTTCCACGGCTTGGGGCAATGGCAGCCGCGCAACGAATGCCCAGGCGACCGCCTTTGGCTATTCGACCCTGGCCGGTGGCTCCAATTCTGTCGCCATGGGTTTTGGCTCCGTCGCTACCGGTGACTTTTCGTTTGCCGCGGGATATGACGCGCAAGCGACCAATACCGGCGCTTTCGTTTGGGCTGACTCAACCTCTTTATACCCGCTCGGATCACTGTCGGCGAATTCCATGACGATTCGCGCCAGCGGAGGCTACCGGCTGTTTTCGAATCCCGGTTCGACGGCGGGCGTTACGCTGGCACCCAACGCCACTAGTTGGGCCGCTCTCTCCGACAAAAATGCGAAGAAGAACTTCGCGCCGATTAACAGCGTTGAAATTCTCGAGAAGCTGGCCGCGGTTCCCGTGGAAAGCTGGAATTATAAATGGGAGGCCGATGATGCCACTCCGAACTTGGGTCCGATGGCGCAGGATTTCGTCCAGGCCTTTTATCCCGGCCGCGACGACAAACATATCACCACCCTGGAATTTGACGGCGTGGAACTGGCCGCCATCCAGGGATTGAATCAAAAATTAAGCGACGAGTTGCTGCACAAAGAAAAGGAAATCGGTGACCTCAAGATCCAAAACGAGTCTTTGGAGCAACGTTTGGAGCGGCTGGAAAAAATAATAACCGAACGGAGTATGCCGTCACCAAGATGACTTACCTTGCCCCGTTGCGGGGCAAGGATATCCGACTCCGAATTGAGGTTCGCGACCTGACGCGGCTGGCCGGGCGAATGCCACCTACGACGGCGCGCACCGAGTGCGACGCCTCCCCTCGCCGCCAACACCGTTACCGCTTCAACGATCACTCTTTCGTCAGGACTTTTTCCAGCAGCTGGTTTAGCCGGGTTAGCATGGCGCGCGGATCTTCCAACAAGCCGGCGGCGACGCGGGCATTGTCGAGGATCTGTTCGCCGACACTGGCGGCGAGGGCGGGATCCTTCAGCCGCATGGCGTCCAATCGCGCCATGATGGGGTGCGCCGGATTGATCTCCAGATTGTGCTTCACCGGCATGGTCGCATCGGCATCCTGTTTCATGGCTTTCATGATGCGCCGCATGCTGGCGGTCATGAATTTATCGGCGTCCACGACGACGGCCGGGCTCTCCACCAAACGATGGGAAACGCGCACTTCATTGATCTTGTCGCCGAGGCTTTCCTTCAGCCATTGGGCCAGAGACTTCGAAGCTTCTTCCGAGAGGGCTCCCTCCTTCTTGGCCTCGCTGAGATCCAACTCGGCTTTTTCGGCCAGGCGCAGGGATTTACCTTCAAAGGTCTGTAAATGTTCCACCACGAATTCATCCCACGCGTCAAAAAGGAAGAGGACCTCGAATTTCCGCTGCTGAAACACCTCATAGTACGGGCTGCTTTCGGCGGCGGCCCGATTGGCCGCCAGGAGACAGTAGATCTCCTTTTGATCGGCCGGCATGCGCTTTACGTAATCCGCCATGGAGGTCAATTTTCCTTTTTCCTGCGTCGAAGATTCGAACCGGAGGAGTTTGCCGAGCGCCTCCTTGTGCGCAAAATCCGTTACCACACCCTCCTTCAGGAAGCGCTGGTACTCGCCATAGAATTTTTCGTAGGTGGCGACGTCCTTTTCGGATTGTTCATCCAGGAATTTCAGGAAACGGCTGGTCAACACCTTGTTCAACTTCTGCATCAACGAGGTGTCCTGCATGGTCTCGCGGGAAATATTCAGCGGCAGATCCTCGCTATCGACCACGCCTTTGAGAAAGCGGAGCCATTCCGGGAACAATCCCTTGGCTTTGGCTTGGATCAAAACCTTGCGACAATAAAGGTTCACCTCGGATTCAATGCGGCCCATGCCCATGGATTCCAGGTTGTGCGACGGAACGAACAGGAGCGATTGGATCGCCAGCGGCGCATCCACGTTAAAATGCAGGCGGTACAACGGTTTGTCATGGTCATGGGCGAGGAACGTGTAAAATTCATTGTACTCTTCGTCCTTGATTTCGTTCTTATTCCGCGCCCAGATGGCCTGGACCGTATTCAGGCGGCGGGTGTTGAGTTCAATGGGGAACGGAACAAAGCTCGAGTAGCGCTGGATGATATGTTCGATGGTCGGTTCGAGCGCAAAATTCTTGGCATCGTCCTTGAGTTCCAACGTGATTTTGGTTCCCCGCGGCAAATCGGCGGCTGGAGCCAGTTCATAGCCGCCCCCACCCTCGCTGGTCCATTGCCACCCGGATTCTTCGGGCACAAAGGAACGGCTCAGGACCGTCACGCGTTTGGCCACCATGAATGCGGAATAAAATCCGACGCCAAATTGACCGATCAGCCCGACATCCGCCTTCTTGTCCTCGGCGAGCTGCTTGAGAAACGCCTTGGTGCCGGAGTGCGCGATGGTGCCAAGATTTTCCACCAAATCGGCGTGGGTCATGCCCAAGCCGGTGTCGGTGATGGCAAAGGTGCCGGCTTTTTCATCGACGGTGATGCTGATGCCGGGGGCGATTTCGGATTGATAGATGGGCTTGCCGGCGGACTGGTTGAAACGGAGTTTCTCGCAGGCGTCCGCCGCGTTGGAAATCAATTCGCGCACGAAGATTTCCTTGTCGGTATATAACGAGTGAATGACGATATCCAGCAACTGCTGGATTTCGGCCTGAAAATGATGGGTTTCGGTTTGGCTCATAGAACTATCTATTAATCTAGAAAACCGGACTTCGTCAAGAGGTCACCGGCTCTCAATTTATTGCAGGTTTGGAAATTATTTTTCGGCCCGGAAAATTTCCGGGTCCAGGACGCCTTCCGCAACGCGGGTGACGGATCCCGTCATGCGAATGGCGAACTGGTCACCGATCTCGATCTCGATGACCCCTCCGGGCATGTGAACGGAAACCTGCCGGCCGACCAATCCCAACCGGTGGGCCACCGCCGCGGCCGCGCTGCTGCTGCTGCCGCTCGCCAGCGTATACCCGGCGCCGCGTTCCCAGATCTCAATCTCAATATTCTTGCGATCCCGCACTTTGAGAAACTGGACGTTCGTGCGGTTCGGGAAATTCGCATGCGTCTCCAAAAGCGGTCCAAACTCATGGGCCATGGCGGGATTGATTATTGTGAGGGGCAAGACGCAATGGGGGTTTCCAATCGTCGCGGCACAATAATTAAATTCCCGGCCGCCGACTGTGATTTCTTCATTCAACACCTCGCGCTTGGCTCCGGTGACGGGAATTCTTTCACTGTCGAAGCTGACTTTGCCCATGTCCACCCGGACCGAACGGCCACCCGGAAACACCGTGGATCGCACCAGGCCGCCGGCCGTCATGATCGTAAACTCGGATTCCGCGACCAGCTTTCGGTCCCAAAGGTATCGCGAAAAAATTCTCAGGCCATTGCCGCTTTTTTCCGCCTCGCTGCCATCCGGATTGATGATTTTCAAGCCAAACTGGGCGCCGGTGGTTTGCAGCGGTCCCAGCAAGATGCCGTCCGAACCCACTCCGAAATTGCGGTGACAAACAGTTTTGATCTGCGAAACCGTCAGCGGCGCGGGCAAATCCTTGGGATCAATGACGAGATAATCATTGCCCAGCGCATGGTATTTCGAGAAAGCAAAATGCATACGAACATATTATGCCATCGTTCTCAACGTGCAAAACAAAACGCTCCGGGCGGAAATTCACCCGGAGCGGTCAGCGACGAACAGTCAGGTCCGTTGATTGATTTAAAAACCCGGCTCAGTAAGCATTGTCCCGGCGGAAGAACGTGAGGAACAGAATGCGCACATCGAGCCAGAAACCCCAGTTTTCCACATACCAGATGTCGTGGCGAATACGCTCATCCAAGCTGGTGTTACCGCGCCAGCCGTTGACCTGGGCCCAACCGGTCATACCCGGCAGGCAGCTATGGCGGGCGTTATAATGCGGAATCTTGTTCTTGAACCGGGAGATCAAGCTGGGACGTTCCGGGCGCGGCCCCACCAGACTCATGTCGCCCTTGATCACGTTCCAAAACTGGGGCACCTCATCGATGTTGTATTTGCGCATGAACGTGCCGATCCGCAAGCGGCGCGGATCGTCTTGTTGCGCCCACTGGGCTTTGCCGTTGGCTTCCGCCGTCATCTTCATGCTCCGGATTTTGTAGATGTAAAACAACCGGCCACTGCGTCCGGAGCGGAGCTGTTTGTAAATGATCGGGCCGGGCGATTCAAAATAAACGATGGCCCCGAAGACCGCAATGATCGGAGCGGACAGCAACAGGCCGACCACGCCGCCGACGATATCCACGGCCCGCTTGATGATCCAATTCTCATAAGACCGCAAGGGCAGCGATTCCACGCCCAGCACGGCGACTCCACCGATGACATTGGGGCGGAGGCTGGAAATCAGGATGTCGAAAAATTGCGGCACAATCTTGAATTGAACGTATTTGTCCTCGCAAATTTTCATCACCGAGGCCACCGCCTCCTGGCTCAAAATCTTGGTATCCAAAACCACGGCCACATCCACCGCATGCTTGCGGAGGATACCAGCCAGCTCATGGATCGAACCCAGGCGGTTTCCCGGCAGGCCTTCGTTCGGGTTGTGCACCTGCACCCAGCCAACCAGTGTCGAATCCCGGCTCTGATCAATGCCCGTTTCAATCCGGAGCCGGTCCGGACCTCCGCCAATGAGGACAATGCGGCGGCGCAAAACGACCGAGAAAGCGGGATGACGCAATACCCGGCTCAACACGAGACGCCAGGAGGTAACGTTGAGGACAATGAGGACCGCGGCCAGGGCAACGAACGCGCGGGAAATAGGCGGGTCGGTGCGAATGACCAGACCAACGCCCATGAACGCGAACATGCACAGGCCCAGGATCCCCGCAAACTTGGCTACAGCCTTGAAGGGAAAGAGCAGCTTTTTATAGGAATATAAATTTTTGCCGCGCAAGGCCAGGAGCACCAGGACGGAACCGAAGAGGATTTGCTCCCAATAACCGGAGATGGGAGTCGTTTGTTCCCCCGGCAGATAAGGCGGAATGAGGGTCGTATGAAACCGAACCCAGAACGCCATCAGAAATCCCAGCGTAATCATCAAGAAATCGCCGAAGATGGCAGCGTACGACAGGATATGCTCCAAGGATTCGCGCCGGTACTTTCGCATCGCGAAATCGGGCTCCTGTCCTATCCGTGGCAGGTCCAGCGGTTTTTCAACCTCCGGTTTATTTTCCAACAAGACTTCTTTTTCGTTCATAGGGGGCTCCTTGCTTAAATATTCTTAACGGACGGTTTGGTAAATTCGCGATTGGCCAAGGGTTCGACCCGGTCTCCCGGAGAAATGGTCTTTAGCGCCGTTTGAAAACAGGCTTCAAAGCGGCTGGCAATGGTCTCAATATTGAAATTGTCTTCCGCATAGGCGCGCGCGGCGATGGAACATTCTTCACGCTTGCCTTGGTTCTGGCGGAATTCGCAGGCGGCGGCGAGAAAACCGTTCATGTCTGCGGGTTCCACGGACGTACCCGCCCGGCCGCCCGAGATGATCCGCGCCGCCAGATTTTGGGACGGTATGGCCGCCAAAATTGGCCGGCCCGCACAGAGGTAAGTCAAAACTTTTGACGGCACCGAGAAGATTCCCGCGTCGGTCTCCAGGATCGCCACGAGCACATCGGCGGTGGCGTTGATATTCGGAACATCTTTAAATGGCTGAAACGGCAGAATCTCGAGATTGACCAAAGCTTCGTCCTGCTTGCATTGGGCGAGATAATCGGCGCCGGGACCTTCGGAGATCACCAAGATTTTAACCTGGGGATCCGCGCGGAAGGTTACCGCCAGCTGCTTCAGCAGATCCGGGTTATGCTTCATAGCCAGCGTGCCAGAGTACAAAAAGACAAACTTGCCGGCGAGATTTTGGGACTGCGCCCACGAATTCTGGCGGGGTTGCCGCGGCAGTTCGTTGAGTGGCGCCCAGTTGGGAAGCACAATCACGTCATTCGGTCCCACCCCAAATTGCTCGAGAATGGGAACAAAATCCTGGGTGATCACCACAATTTTTGCGGCCTGACGGAGAGTTTGCTTTTCCAGCAGCCGATACCACCAGCCCACCAGACTGCCGATCACCGGGAGTTTTTTCGTGGCCAGCTTGGTTACCGCGATGCTGTAAAAGTCCTGAATCCACGGAATGAAGGGCGCCTGGAGCTCGCCGCAGGCGCGGGCGATCTCCCGTTGCGGTTCCGTCGGCGTATTGGCGGATATCACAATTTGCGGCTTTAGTTTTCTCACCAGGGCGGCGACTTCTTTTCCATAGTTGATCTCCATGCGCCGGCGCCGCAGGAAGCGGTATTTGTCCCGCCGGTAATTGGGATCCATGGGCACTTCGACCAGCTCAAATTGATCCGGGTCATCGGCTTGTCTTTGCAGGCTGCCGCGCGGCGTCAGGAGCCCTCCCGCAAACGCGTGCATGACCGCGTGACCACGGCCGGCTAATTCCCGGCTCAGTTGAACCTGGAACGGATGACCGGCGTAATCGTGAATCAAAACTCGCATAAGCAAACAAACTCGAATGAATAAACCTGGAACAAAGGCGGTCAGTTATTCGACCACACGTTTTCCTTTCTTGCGGTTGTGATACTGTTCTTTAATCCATTTGTACGTTGCCGCCAAACCCTTATCCAACGTTGTGTTCGGTTCCCACTTCAGCACCTGCTTGATGAACGTATTATCACTGTTGCGACCGGCCACACCGCGCGGGGCGGTCAAATCATAATTTCGTTTCAGTTCCACACCGGCGATCTTTTCCACCTTGGACAGGAGCTCGTTGATCGAAACCAGCTCGCTGGAACCCAGGTTGATCGGCGTGGCTATCAGTTCGTCCGTGTGGGTGATCTGATCGATCCCTTTCACGCAATCATCGATATACATGAAACTCCGGGTCTGGGTGCCATCCCCCCAGATCGAGATGTCGCGATTGCCCGTATCGATCGCTTGGATAACCTTGCGGCACATGGCCGCAGGGGCCTTTTCGCGTCCGCCATCCCAGGTGCCGAAGGGCCCATAGACATTGTGGAACCGGGCAATGAACGTTTTCATCCCGCGCTCGTGCCAGTATTCCTCACAAAACATTTCCGATACCAGCTTCTCCCAGCCGTAACCACGTTCGGCCATGGCGGGATAGGCGTCGGATTCCTTAAGCGCACGCACCTTGGTATCTTTTTGCAAAAGCGTGTTATAGGCGCAGGCAGATGAGGAAAAGAAATATCGTCGGGCCCCAGCCTGGTAAGCAGCCTCCACCATGTGGGTATTGACGAGAATGCTGCGCAGACATTCCACCCGAAACCGTTCGATGAAACCCATGCCGCCCATGTCGGCCGCCAGATTATAAACTTCCACGGCGCCCTCACAAACCCGGTGGCAATTGACCTCTATGCTGACATCCAAACAAAGGCTCTGAACTCCGGGAACCTTCAAATACCACTCGTATATTGGCTTTTTGTCGACCGCACGAATGTTGGTAAAACCTTTCTTCGTAAAATAAAGGGCCAGATTTCCGCCGATGAATCCGCCAGCGCCGGTAATCACAATCAGGCCGTCTTTTTTCAAAGCCGGGTCTTTTTCAACGAGACGTTTGGTTCCCATAATTTTTTTAAACTTCAACGAACGGAGGATCGGTGTTTCTGGTTAAATGTTTTTGTTTGTCGGCGCCAGCAACCATCGAGAACAGGCATCCGCCTGCGGCGAAGGTAAACTGCTCATTTATAGACATTTCTGAAATATCCGAACTTGATTCCCGCGGACCTGTTTTTCGCGGAAACTTTCAAATAAACGGCGTCCTTTCAAAAGGCAGTCCCGCACTTTCTGGCAACCGCCCGCTATAAGGGAATCCGATGCATTGCGGCACTCCAACCTCCCCTTATATGCGCCTACTATCCGCTAATGGGACACTTAAGTCAATGTTTTTTAATAAACGTCCAGCGCTATACTTGAAGAATAAGTATAACTACTACGCGGCAGCCTTTTCGTCTGGTAAAATTGAAATGGATTCCCGCCCTTCCGAACGGTTTGTGGATGGGATCTCAGTTTTCGTAAGAGCGGCAGCCGCTGCAGCCGGCTTCGCCCGCTTGCTGCGGCTGATAAATAAACGTCAATCCCTGACGGGAAGCCAAACGATACGCCTGGGGGAAAAACGCCAGGTTTCCGCGGGGATCCGGGCTCAAGACCGCCAAGGCTGCCTCCTCAAACTTTCGTTCGACCGCCCACTCCTCCAGCCATTGCTCCAGCCAGAAGGGAAGAGAATTGAGGTTTTCCAGCGCAATGACAATCAAACGCGCCTCGTTCCCTTCCGCCCGGGCTTCGTCCATGAAGCCGGGAAGATTGAGCAGGTTCGCCCGCCACGGTTTGATATCCCATTCAAGCTCGCATGAGCTTTTTCCGGCAGCACTTTGCAGGAGACTATTGGCTTTGGCCGCAAGGACAAAACTATCGTATATGACCATGGCTTTCATGGCTGGACCATTTTTCCCGGAGACCTTCATGTTGTGTGTCGAGTTCATTGACTGTCTAAAATCCCGTCTGGTAGTCGCGCCCTCCTAGCCGGAACAGTGCCAGGAAAATCGGCAGGCTTTCTTGGATAATCGCAATGGTTGGTATCAGGATCATTTGCAAATCTCAATTTTAGATTGCAAACTGCACGACGCTGTTGTCCTGTCATTCGAATGCCTCGGCTGAGGAATCAACCAGAGTGAGGAAAAGAAACGGAATCCGTTGGGGTACATAGTCCAAAAGCCCAAGGTGATAACGCTGACCCGGCTCATCGTCAGCGCCACCACCTTTGTTATATACTTCCTCACGGACGGTGTGGTGATGGTCGAAGTTTTTCGCTTTAATGACTCCTTCCTTAAACCTGCGGCCGGCTCAAGAAATAGTCGCGGCGGATTTGGAACTAACTTTTCTTGGAATCGGCTTTTTTATCCCGGTAATCCTTTAACAAAATACTAAAAACCAGCCAACCGCTTCCGCCCACGGCCGCCATAAAGCACAGCATGGCGAATCCGGGATAACCGAGGATCCGGAACGAGGTGTCGATCCGCATCAGCAACGCCGCCCCAATGATCAAGGCGGCCAGGAGAATTCCCATCGTGATGCGATTGGCGATTTTTTCGAAACCGTTCAATAAATGATGGGCATCGGGCGTGCGGACATTCACGGCCAGTTCCGCATTGGCTGCGGCGTCCAAAAGCTTGTTCAAGCGCTCGGGCAGTCCGACGGCAAATTCCTTCATTTCCAGGAGCGAGCTGTAGACGTTGCTGGGCGACCCGGCCTTAAGCAGATGGCGCCGCATGATGTCCGCGACATTCTGCCGCACCGAGGCATCGGGATTAAATTCCGGTGAGAGTATCTTCCCAACCTCCTCGAGCTGCAACAGCGTTTTACCGAGGATGGTCAGTTCGGATGGCACATAAAGGCCCATTTCCGCGGCCGCACCGGACATCGCCAGCAACGCCTTGCCCAGGTTTTGATGGTCCAATGTTTGATCCAGCTGGGCGTTCACAAATTGGTTGGCTTTCTTGCGAAATTCATCCTCGTCAAAATCGGCGGTAGTTTCACTGATGCGCTCCACCACCTTGACCGCCTGGTCGCCATTACCTTCGCTCATCGCCAGCAAAAGCCGCAAAAGGTTTTGTTGCAGGGTCGGACTCAACCGCCCGGTCATGCCGAGATCCAGCAGCGCGATCCGGCCGTCGCTGGTGAGAAAAATATTTCCCGGATGCGGGTCGGCATGAAAAAAGCCGTCCACCAGCACTTGTTTCAAATAGGCTTGGAAAAGCTCTTCCGCCAGCAGTTCCCCCTTCATTTCCAGCCGCACCAGCGGACTCAGCGCGGTGATTCTCGCCCCTTGCACGTAATCCATGGTCAGCACGTGGCGGGAGGTAAAATCCATCACCGGCAACGGAATCTGGATGTGCTGAAACTGTTTCAGGTTGTTCGCCAGGGTAACGAGATTCCCGGCTTCCCGCACGTAGTCCAGTTCCTGCAATAAGGTCGCTTTAAACTCCGCGAGAATTTTCCCAAAGCGATAACGTTTTCCGATGGCCGTATGCTCATCAAAGAAATGGGCGATCTCCTCCAGCACTTCAAAGTCCTCGGAGATCTGCTGCCGAATCTCCGGCCGCTGTACCTTAACCACGACAGGGCGTCCATCGCGCAGGGTCGCGAGATGAACCTGGCCCAGGGAAGCGGCGGCAATCTGTTTGTGATCAAAAGTCGCGAAGGCCTTGGAAATCCGCACACCCAGTTCGCTGGCGATAATTTTTTCGACCTCTTCGTACGGAAACGGTTTCACCCGGTCCTGCAGCCGGGCCAGGGCTCTCAAGTAAGGTTCCGGTAAAAGATCAGGGCGGCTGGAAAGCAACTGGCCAAACTTGATAAAGGTTGGCCCCATCTTTTCGAGATCATCCGCCAGATCTTCCGGCGAGGGCTGACCGGTTCGTTGCCGCGCGAGTTTTTGTTCATCATCCAATTCAAATTCCCGGGCGAGATCCGAGGTGCCATATTTCCAAAACAAAAGGCCGATGTCTTTGTAGCGCTTCCAATGATTCGCCTTGAGGGATAATTTCATATCGTGCTATTGAAATCAGCATCCAGCATACCGCCCCCGGTCCTTGGTCGGCTTGCGCGGTCCGAAGCGCCAAATGGGCAGCCCAGTCGTGGTAAATAACTATAATTCCGATCGCCGCTTCCCAAAATTCATTGGTGTGCACATTGCATCGCTGCCGGCCGTCGGCGTGCAGGATGCACGATCCGTTGGCGGACGAATTTCCTCTTTACGCCGCCAATCGTCCATTTCTCTCCGTTTTTAAATTGTGAAAAAGGAAACTTTTGCGGCACGCGACGTGCAAAATAAGACGGATGGAAGACCTTTTGCACTTTGGCCGGCTTTGGGGAACCGAAAGAATCCCATGACCAGTTTGGTTGCCTATCTTAAATCCCGTTTCAATCAAAACCCGCCCGTGGACTTTTTGGCAGACGAGCGGGAACTGCACGGCGATCTCCTAAGTAACGAACTGCTGAACCAGTACGCCCGCAGTCTCGCCCAGAACCGCCATGTCGAAGGATCCCACGGGCCAAACCTCCTGCTTCCCCGCCTGGCGGCCAACGAAGACATATTACGGGCATATAATACCCGGACGTTGACCGTCGAAAAAATCAGCCGGATTACGCCGGCTGCGGAATGGCTGTTGGACAATTTTCATCTGATTGAGGAACAGATCCGCACTGCGCAACGGCATTTGCCCCACCGGTTCCACCGAGAGTTGCCCCAGCTCACCAATGGTCCGCTCAAAAGCTATCCTCGCGTGTACGAATTGGCGGTGGAACTGATTTCACATACGGACGGCCGCATCGATGACTCCCATTTGATCAGTTTCGTGGCGGGCTACCAGGAAATTGTTGTGTTGAAGCTGGGTGAACTTTGGGCGATTCCGATCATGCTGCGCCTGGCGCTCATCGAGAATCTTCGGCGCGTCGCCGTCCGATTGATGGGCATGCGCACGGATCGCGACCTTGCCGACCAATGGGCGGATCGCATTCTGGCCGTTGCGGAGCAGCGGCCGTCCCAAATCATTGTCGCCGTCGGCGATCTCGCCCAGTCCCAGCCCACCTTGAGTCGCGCCTTCGTAACGGAATTCCTTCGCCGTATGCAGGAGAAAACGCCGCCGGTTAAACTGGCGGTTGGCTGGATCGAGGAACGTCTGGCGGAGGATGGCGTATCCGTGCAGCAGCTGATGCAAAGCGAAAGCCAGCTCGAGGCGACCATGCAGGTCTCGGTGGGAAATTGCATCGGCAGCCTTCGGTTTTTGGATACCATGGATTGGCGCGATTTCGTCGAAGCCCAAAGCATCGTCGAAAAAACCTTGCGGACTGACCCGGCGAAGATCTATGCGCTGATGGATTTTGCCACGCGAGATCTGTATCGCCACACGGTGGAGCGCATCGCCCGCAACAGTCCAAAAACCGAAGCCGAAGTCGCGGACCTGGCCGTGGCCCTGGCCGCAAAAAACCTGGGGGGACCGGATGATCGCCTGGCCCATGTGGGCTATTATCTGACGGGAAAATCCGTCAGCATTTTGGAAGCGGCGTCCGCCATGACGATTCCGGTCAAACAATGGCTGCCGTGGTTGGGACGAAGATTTCCCCTGGCCTTCTTTTTGGGCGGCATTCTGATCATCAGCCTGGCGGCCACCATTCCACTGACCCGCTGGGCCTTTCAAAGGGGAATCCACGGCTGGCCCCTCCTCGCGCTGGCGGGACTGGTGTTGCTGTGCTCCAGCCAGCTCGGCGTCTCGCTCGTTAACTGGTTTTCCACGGTTTTCGTCCAGCCATCGCAATTGCCACGGCTCGATTTTTCGAACGGGGTTCCCGCCGCCGATGCCACGCTGGTCGCGGTTCCCACCATGCTGACCAGCGTCGGCGGAACGGAAAAACTGGTGGAGGCGCTGGAGGTGCGCTACCTGGCCAACCTCGACAAAAACGTTTATTTTGCCCTGCTGACGGACTTCACGGACGCGCCGCAGGTAGATAAAACGGACGACAACGAATTGCTCGAGGCGGTTACCAAAGGCATCACCGCCTTAAACCAAAAATACCAATCGGATCGCCCGAGCATCTTCTATCTGCTGCACCGTCCCCGCCTTTGGAATGAGCAGGAAAAGATCTGGATGGGGTACGAACGCAAGCGGGGAAAACTGGCGGATCTGAATCGCTTGCTGCGCGGCGCGCACCGGGAAAGCTTTTCCCGGATCATCGGCGATCTGGCGGCGTTGCCGCGCATCAAATATGTCATCACGCTGGATTCCGACACCCAGCTGCCGCGCGAAGCCGCCCACCATTTGATCGCGACCATGGCCCATCCGCTGAATCGCCCCATCTACAATACGGAAAAGGGATTGATCACGGAGGGATACACGATCCTGCAACCACGCGTCGCCGTGAGCCTGCCCAGCGCCAGCCGGTCACGGTTCGTGAAACTCTTCGGGGGCGAACCGGGCATTGACCCCTATACGCGAACCGTTTCGGATGTGTACCAGGATGTCTTCCACGAAGGATCATTCATTGGCAAGGGCATCTACGATGTGGACGCCTTTGAGAAAGCCGTGGGCGGAAAGTTCCCGGAAAATCGGATTCTCAGCCACGATTTGCTGGAGGGGAGTTACGCCCGCTCGGCGCTGGTAAGCGACGTACAATTGTTCGAAGAGTTTCCCTCGCGTTACAATGCGGATGCCAAGCGCCGCCACCGCTGGATGCGCGGCGACTGGCAAATCGCCAGCTGGCTGTTGCCGCGGCTGCCGGGCATCAATCTCCGGCGAATGCCGAATCCGCTGACGGGATTATCACGGTGGAAAATATTCGACAACCTCCGGCGCAGCCTGGTCCCCGTTGCCCTGGTTCTCTTGCTGCTGGCCGGGTGGGCACTGTTTCCGGAGCGGACGGGCGTTTGGGGCTTGTTCATCCTATCGATCATTGTCTTGCCGGCGATCCTCGCGCTGGCCACCGAATGCCTGCGCAAGCCCCGCGATCTGCCGCTGGAATTGCACCTGAAAAATGTCTGGCAAAACCTGATGCAGCAGCTCGGGCAGGTTTTGTTGAGTGTGGCTTTCTTGGCCTACGATGCGGTCGTCAGTTTGGATGCGGTGGCGCGCACGTGGTGGCGCCTGACTTTCAGCCGGCGCCGGTTACTGGAATGGCAGACCGCCAGCGACGTGGAGCAGGACGACACCAGCAAGCTGCTGATCTTTCTGGCCGCCATGTGGTCGGCTCCCGCCCTGGCACTGAGTGCGGCCGCGCTTTTCTATCTCTTGGGCAATCCGGTGGCGCTCCTGCCCCTGGTTTTCCTCTCGCTGTGGACCGTTTCCCCGGTGCTGGCTTGGTACATCAGTTTACCGATCCGCCAAGCCCGGGCGGATTTTTCGCGGGAACAGATTCAGGAATTGCGCAACCTCTCCCGGAAAATCTGGAATTTCTTTGAAACCTTTGTCACCGCCGAGGAACATTGGTTGCCGCCCGACAACTTTCAAACGTATCCCCGCCCCGTGATCGCCACCCGAACGTCACCCACCAACATCGGCCTGGGCCTGTTGGGCGGACTGGCCGCCCACGATTTTGGCTATGTTTCCCTGGGGCGGCTGACCACGTACTTGCGGAACTCGCTGGCCACCGTGGAAAAACTGGAGCGGTATCGTACTCATTTTTACAATTGGTACGATACCCGCACCTTGAAGGCGTTGCCGCCCCTTTACCTTTCCACCGTGGACAACGGCAATTTGGCCGGATTACTACTGACCCTCCAATCAGGCCTGCTCGAATTGCCGGACGTGGATTGGAGTGGCGACAAGATCCGGGCCGGACTCCGGGACACCTTTGAGATCCTGCGCCAGCAGGCCCACGACCCGAAGAATTCCGGGACGCTGGACACCATCGACCACGCGCTCCAGCAAACCGCCCCGGGGCCGCTCGACCTGCTCCTGATTTTGGATCAAATAATTGAGAAAATGGCGGACTTAAGCGCCAGCCCGAACCTCGCCAACGTGGATTCTGAGAACTGGCGGAAATTATTTGAAAGAGAACTTCATGACCACCGGGACGAGGTCGTTTCCCGCTATCCCTGGGTACAATTGCATCCCGCGTTAAATGCACATTTGGCTTTGCCTAACCGCCGCCCGCTGCAGGCGCTCTGGACGAACATGAATCAGCCCGCCAGCCTCCGCCACCAGGCGGAAGTAACTCCCCAATGGATTGAAACGCTGGATTCCATCCGCGACGCCACCAGCGTGGAGCCGGACCGGCAGGAGCTGACCCAAACCCTGGCTGATCTCCGATCCATGCTCGGAAGCGCGGCGGCCCTCGCCGCGGAGAAGATCAACGAAATTGAAAGCCTCGCGCAACGCAGCGACGACCTGGCCCGGATGGATTTCAAGCTGCTGTATGATCCGGGCCGTGAACTTTTCTCCATTGGCTATAATGTCAACCAGCACCGGCTGGATCCGAGCTGCTATGATTTGCTCGCATCCGAAGCCCGGCTGGGAAGTTATGTAGCCATTGCCCTCGGTCAGGTGGATCAGAGCCATTGGTTTCGCTTGGGCCGTTCGCTCACCTCCGCCAACAAGCATCCGACCCTGATTTCGTGGAGCGGCTCGATGTTTGAATATTTGATGCCCATGCTGGTCATGCCGGGCTATGAAAATACCGTGCTGGATCTTTCCTGCCAATCCGCAGTCGCGCGCCAGATCGAATACGGCCGCCAAATCCGCGTTCCCTGGGGAATCTCGGAGTCCGGCTATAATCTGCGGGATGCCGATTCCAATTATCAGTATCGCGCTTTCGGCGTTCCGGGTCTGGGCTTTAAACGCGGGCTGGCGCAGGACATTGTCATCGCCCCCTACGCCACGATCATGGCGTTGATGGTGGCGCCGGAGGCCGGTTATAAAAATTTGATCACCTTGCGCGGTGAAAAAGCGGAAGGGCGTTTTGGCTTTTATGAAGCCCTGGATTACACCTCCGAGAGAATTCCGAACAACCAGACCCACGCCGTGATCCGGTCCTTCATGGCCCACCATCAGGGCATGAGCCTGCTGGCGCTGGCTTACACCCTGCTGGATCGCCCCATGCAGCGGCGATTCCTGTCCAACCCCCTGCTCAAATCCGCCGATTTGCTCTTGCACGAACGCGTGCCGCGCGAAGCATCCGTGCTTTATCCCCATGAGTTGGAAGCGGGCCGCGAGCGCGAAACCGCTCCCGCCTCCGAAGCCATTTTGCGGGTCTTCACGGATCCCAATGCCGGCCCCCCGGAAGTGCATCTGCTTTCGAATGGCCGCTACCATGTCATGGTCACGAATTCCGGCGGCGGTTACAGCCGTTGGAACGACACCGCCATGACGCGCTGGCGGGAAGATGGCACTCGCGATTGTTGGGGGACGTTTTTTTACCTGCGCGACGCCGAGACCGGCGAGTTCTGGTCCGCCGCGCATCATCCCACTTTGGAGCACAAGCCCGGTTACGAAGCGATTTTCAGCCAGGGACGGGCCGAGTTTCGCACCCGCCTGCATGAAATTGATTCCCACACTGAGATTGCCGTGTCGCCCGAAAATGACGTGGAAGTGCGGCGGCTGACGCTGACCAACCACTCGGATGAGGTCCGGACGATTGAGGTTACGACCTATGCGGAAATAGTGTTGAACACCATGGCGGCGGACCTGGCCCACCCCGCCTTTAGCAATCTCTTCATCCAAACCCAACTACTGCCCAGACAAAATGCGATTTTGTTTTCCCGGCGGCCCCGGGCATTGGATGAGAAGCTGCCTTGGATGGCGCATCTGCTGCTCGTGCGGGGCCGGGAAACGGGGAATGCCTCCTTTGAAACCGACCGTTCGGTATTTCTCGGACGCACGGAAAACATCTCCTCCCCGGCGGCCATGAGAAACTCCACTGCCTTATCCAACAGTGAAGGCTCGGTGCTCGATCCCGCGGCCGCCATCCGCCGGACGGTGCGGCTGGAACCCAAGGAAAGCGCTACGGTCATTTTGGTGTCCGGGATCGCTCCCACGCGGGATGAAATGATCGGTCTGGTGGAAAAGTATCAAGATCACACCATTGCCGACCGCTGTTTCGAACTGGCCTGGACACACGGAGCGGTGGCCTTGCGCCATCTCAATATCACCGAAAGTGAAGCGCAGCTTTACGGCCGGCTCGCGAACGCATTGCTGTTTAATCAGGCCGCCCGCCGCTCCACGCCCGAAACCCTGCTCCGCAATCAGCGCGGCCAGCGCAATCTTTGGAGCTTTGGGATTTCCGGAGACCTGCCGATCGTCCTCGCCTATAGCACCCAACTGGATCGCTCGGATCTGGTTCGCCAGATCATCCTCGCCCACGCCTATTGGCGGCTGAAAGGTTTGGCCGCCGATCTCGTCATTTTGAACGACGACGATTCCATCTATCGCCAGTCATTGAACGATCAAATTCGGAATCTGATTTCGGCCAGTAGCGCCAGCCAATTGATCGACAAGCCGGGCGGCATATTTTTGAAACGCATCGACCAGCTTTCCGCCGAGGACCGCCTCCTGCTCGAAGCGACCGCCCGGATTGTTTTGCACGATCAAAAGGGCGGACTTGCCGATCAATTGCTCCGTCGCCCGCGTACGGAATTTTTACCGCCGAATATCCGCCTCCGGCCCCAAAACCTCGCGGAGAAGCCGCCGGCAATGGAGGACCGCGACTTGGTTTTCTTCAACGGCTTCGGCGGTTTCACCCGCGACGGCCGTGAATATGTCATCACTCTCCGGCCGGGCCAGGCCACCCCCGCGCCGTGGTCAAATGTTCTGGCGAATCCCAATTTCGGAACACTGATCACCGAGACCGGGGGCAGTTATACCTGGAGCGAGAACTGCCACGAATTCCGCCTTACCCCCTGGAACAATGATGCCGTTTCCGACACCAGCGGCGAAGCTTTCTATATTCGGGACGAACGTACCGGTCATTTTTGGTCGCCCACCCCCCTGCCCGCGCGGGGACAAAGTCCCTACGTGATCCGCCATGGCTTCGGCTACAGCACGTTCGAGCATGCCGAAGCGGATATTTCCTCCGAACTCAACATTTACGTGTCCGCTCATGAACCCGTAAAGTTCGCCGTCTTCAAGTTGCAAAACACCTCCGGGCGGCCGCGCCGGATTTCGGTCACCGGGTATTGGGAATGGGTGCTGGGGGAACTGCGGTCCAAAAGCGCGCGCAATGTCGCCACGGAGATTGATCCGCAAACGGGCGTCCTGCTGGCGCGCAATCCGTACAATACTGACTTCGAAGGACGCATCGCCTTTGTGGGCAGCAGCGAGTTGTCGCGCTCTTACACGACGGATCGCCTGGAGTTTCTTGGCCGCAATGGCACCTTGGCGCGCCCGGCGGCCCTGGGCCGGGTTCGTCTTTCCGGAAAAACCGGCGTGGGATTTGATCCGTGTGCCGCCCTGCAAGTACAACTCGAGCTGGCCCCGGGCGAGGAACGGGAAATCGCTTTCCTCATCGGTGCCGGCTCAAACCTGGAGCAGGTTCGCAATCTCGCCCGGCGATTGCAAAATCTTCAATCCTGCCACGAAGAACTGAAAGGGGTCTGGGATTTCTGGGGTCATACCTTGAGCGCCGTGCGCGTCCAAACTCCGGAGCCCGCCTTGGATGTTTTGGCCAACGGCTGGCTCCTCTACCAGGTCATCGCCTGCCGGCTCTGGGCGCGCACGGGATTTTATCAGTCCGGCGGGGCGTTTGGCTTTCGCGACCAGCTGCAGGACGCCATGGCCCTCGTCTATACCCGTCGCGAATTATTACGGGAACAGCTTCTGCGCGCCGCCGCCCATCAATTTCGCGAGGGCGACGTCCAACATTGGTGGCACCCGCCCCAGGGGCGCGGCGTCCGCACGCATTTTTCCGATGACTACCTCTGGCTGCCGTATGCGACCTGCCGCTATGTGGAAGCCGTGGGCGACACCGGGGTCCTGGATAGCGATGTGCCCTTCCTCGAAGGCCGCGCGGTCCGGCCGGATGAAGAGGCATATTACGATTTACCCCAGCGCGCGAGCGAGTCCGGCACGCTCTACGAGCACTGCGTCCGCGCCATCCGGAATGGCTTGAAATTCGGCGGGCATGGGCTGCCGCTCATGGGCTGTGGCGACTGGAACGACGGGATGAATCTGGTCGGGGAACACGGTAAAGGCGAGAGCGTCTGGCTGGCATTTTTCCTGTACGACGTTTTGAAAAGATTCGCCCCCCTGGCCGAAAGAAAGGGTGACAAAACCTTTGCCGCCGAATGTCTCGAGCGGGCCAATACCCTGCGCGACCAGATTGAAAAAAATGCCTGGGACGGCCAATGGTACCGGCGCGCGTATTTTGACAACGGTGAACCGTTGGGATCGGCGGGCAATCCCGAATGCCAGATTGATTCCCTGCCCCAGAGTTGGGCGGTGATTTCAAAAGCCGGCGATCCCGAACGGGCGCGGGCGGCTTTGGACGCAGTGGCGCACAAGCTCGTCCGGCGCGATGCGAAGCTGATCCAACTGTTTGATCCGCCCTTCGACAAATCGCTGTTGGAACCCGGCTATATCAAGGGTTACGTGCCCGGCGTGCGGGAAAATGGCGGCCAATACACGCATGCCGCCATCTGGACCGTGATGGCGTTGGCCCTGGCCGGAGAAAATGCGCGAGCCTGGGAATTCTTCGAGCTGATCAATCCCGTGCTCCATGCCCGAAAGGCCGCAGATATTGCAGTCTACAAGGTTGAACCGTACGTTGTGGCGGCGGACGTTTATAGTGTACCCCCTCATACCGGACGCGGAGGGTGGACGTGGTATACCGGATCCGCCGGCTGGATGTACCGGTTGATCACCGAAACCTTCCTGGGCCTGGAAATCGTCATGGATGAGCTGCGCTTTTCGCCGCGCGTCCCCATCGAATGGAAATCGTTCCAAATCGACTACCGGTTCCGGGAAACGGTGTATCATTTGACCTTCCAAAACATTTCCGGCAATTGGAAGGCGCCGGTCCGAATTATGATTGATGGCAGAAGCGAATCGTTCACCGTGCTAAAATTAATGAATGACCGGAAAGATCATTCCGTGGAAGTGAAGCTGTAGCGAATCGGCTCGCAACAGGTGGAAAATCAGATCGTTTTCCGGAAGGCCGGCAATTCAAAGTACAGGAGCAGTCCCGCCTCCTGGCTGTCATCGCAGCCGCAGGTTCCCTTGAGCAGTTCCACTAGCCGGCGGACGATCGAGAGTTCCAGTACGGTGCCACGCCCCGCCTCGTGGAGTGATTCAAAGGATTGGAAAACTTTTTCACATTTCTCCGCCACCCCTCGCGGCCGGGTGTCCCGGATCCAGAACCGATATTTGTCCATTTCCGTTTGCCAACCCAACTCGATGCTGAAGTTGCCCGCCTCACCACGCAGAGCATACTGCAGCAGGTTTCCCCAGATCGTCTCCAGCCATTCGACCGCCCCGGTCACTTCGGGCCAGGTCGCAGGCTGGTGGAGGGTGATCTTTCGTCTTAACATTTTGCTCTCGATGCGCTGCAAGGCTGCCCAAACCGCCTCCCCCATGGGGAGGGTGGTCAAGGGCGCCGGATGAACCGAAGCCTTGAGCATGAAACTCACCTGCCGCAGCAATTGCGTAATTTGGTCCGACGAATTTAGCAGGGAATCCGCAAGCCCCGCACTCGCCGGATCGCTTTCCGCCAGAATCTCCTTCAGCACTTCGGAAGTGCTGACAATTCCGCTGAGGGGGGTGCGTAAATCGTGGCTGATGCGGCTGGCGATGGTCAGGAGATCTCCGCGCATTCTGGCGAGGAGATCCTCTTCCGGTGTCTGGTTGACGTCAATTTTGGTTTTCATTACCGCCTTGCCCACCGGTCCGTCTGATGCAGCAGACCCGGGCGGCAGCCGGCGCCGAGATTCAGACAAGCTATTCATGAGGATCGCCCATGACAAGCCAAAGCGGAGACTGCAGCCGGAACTTTGGCGGTTCCGGCTGCAGATATATGGGTGCCAAGTTGGTAACACCCAGGGAAGATTTATAATTCATGGCTCACGGCTTCACTTTCAACCACTTCCGCCAGCCGTTCCAGAAATAACTCGGACAGCGTTTTCATAAAATTCTTCTCGCAATTTCTCAAGGGACTCGGGCTCTAACCGTTCACCGGCAACTTTCCCGTTAGCATTCACCATGCCCGGTTTCCTTTCGCAAAAACCCCTTTTGTTTTCCCAATCTTATCCCATAACCGCTTGCATTCCGCCC
>Ga0302319_10006701_pt1 | contig 22797 bp, 22 predicted proteins | sample Bog_T0_2_FD_203319 | JGI IMG/M metagenome (GOLD analysis project Ga0302319, IMG submission 203319) | Peat permafrost microbial communities from Stordalen Mire near Abisko, Sweden - Bog_T0_2 | ecosystem: Environmental > Terrestrial > Soil > Wetlands > Peat | place: Sweden: Abisko, Stordalen Mire...
CAAATGTGGCCAGGAAGGGAAACTTCCATCCGGTTGTGAGGAGATGAAGAAGCGTCTGAGGCGTCGGCGGAGCAATGAACCATACAATTGCGGTCGAAATAAGATAGACAGGAACTGTCACTCCAAAAAGGACAATCAAAAAAAACAGGTAGTTGAAAGGAAATCGTTGTGCTCTGTAAAGAAACTCCAGCCGGCCTATTGCGGGCGATAGAAGATTCCCGATGCAAAGAGAGTAAGTTAAAACCGTGACAGGATTGATTTGCTGTCCAATTGCCCAGAAAATGGCGGCAATGACAGCCGACATAGAGAGGTAAACGAGCTGCTGCCGGAAGAATTGAGACAAAGACGGAAATTTCACGTTCACCTCGCCACAATACCTGAACCCCAACAGCTTCTATTTCGGCTTATCTGCTGTAGCCGGGCCGCTCTGCGCCTTATCCAGCGCCGGGTCTTTCAGCTCCCTGCGCGCCTGCCTGCCATGCGGACCGTCGGGGTCGTACTCCAGCAGTTGCAGATAATGCGCCTTGGCATGGGCATAATCGCCCAGGTGGTGTTCCGCCTCGGCCAATCCCCAATACACATCAGGATTCTCCGGGTCCAGAATCAGCGCCGACTCAAAGCGCGAAAGAGCCGCCTTCCAGTTTTTCCTGTCCAAATAGTAGTTGCCCACCTCGATGTCTTTAGAGGAAGCCTCCTGGTGAGTGGGTTCCTTGATGACAAGGAGTTTTTTCCTTTTGCCCGGCTGATCGTCCCCCGGCTTGGGCAGCAGACCCCCCAATCCCGTGAGGCTGGAACTGGAATCGGCGCTGGAATCGGCATCCGAGCCGCTCCTGGCCTCCGGCGCAGGATCGTCCGGGCTGCGGACCGGGTCAACGTCCTCGCCCCGCAGCGGAACCGGCGAGCTATCCGGCCCTCTATCCTCCGGGCGGTATGTTCCCTGGGGCAGCGGTGGCGGGATCTTCGAGGGCATCACCGGAACCGTGCTCGTATCCTCGGGAAAGGGATTGGTGCTGGACTGAGCGGGCGCTCCCGGCTGCGATGAGTTGGACTGCGGCTTCTGACTCTCGCCAGCCGGCTTGCTCTGGCCTTTGGTATCGCCCGCAGCCGGCGCCTGCGCCATCAACCACGGCGTCGCCGTCAGGCAGCCCGCCAGCAACAGCGCGATAAAAACGATCCGTCTCATCTTAAAATCCATCATACTGCCCACGGACCACTGTCCTCTGTTACGATTCGTTCATACAACGCTACAAGAAAGCATCACACACCGCATGGCACTCATCACCCGCTCCTCCGCCATTCACTCTACCGGCTGCTTTACCACCACCGCCATTCGCAAAGGCCGGCGCGTGGCCGAGTACACCGGACCCCGCATCACCAAGGCCGAGGCAGACGTTGCCTATGAGCATTCGTCCATCACCTACCTCTTTGGACTCGGCGACGGCTCAGTGGTCATCGACGGCAAATGCACAGCCATGTACATCAACCACAGTTGCGACCCCAACTGCGAGTCGGTTGAAGTAGGCGGCCGGGTGTGGATCAAGTCCATCCGCAACATAGCCCCCGGCGAGGAAATCACCTACGATTACTGCCTCTACGACGGTGACGACGGCGAAGCCCTATGCAACTGCGGCGCAGCCAAATGCCGCGGGACGATGTACTCGAAGGAAGAGGTCCGCCGCCGCAAGGCCGCCGCAAAAAGGGCCACCAAAAAGGCAGTTCAATGAAGCGCGACAAATTCTCGCAGGCGATTTGCAGATAATTACCCTCCGTTGGTGCACACTGGCAGAATGAGCAAGAGTGGCCCAACCCCCTCTTCGATATGTCAGGGATGTGACCGGTCCATACCCCAAAAATGCACCCCCTCCCCCCCGGGGTCCCGTTCTTCTTTTCTTCGCTTTTTCCTGTGAATTTGTAGACTTCCGGTGACAGCACCCCGGAACGATACAATCCCCTCTAGGCGGCCTCCATTCCGTAGAGGCCTGAAGGAGCGGGTTCATCCATGGGTTATCAGGTTCTAGCCAGAAAATACCGTCCGCAGCGCTTTGCCGACGTGGCCGGCCAGGATCACGTTACCCGGACGCTGCTCAACGCCCTCAGCCAGAACCGCGTGGCCCACGGCTACATCTTCAGCGGGCACCGCGGCATCGGCAAGACGACCATCGCGCGCATCGTGGCCATGGCGCTGAATTGCCGCACTGAAATCGGCTCACCTACCCGCCCTACGCCGGAGCCTTGCGGCACGTGCGACTCCTGCATGGAGATTCGCCAGGGCAACGCCGTAGACGTAATCGAGATTGACGCGGCCACCAATCGCGGCATCGACGAAATTCGCGAACTGAGAGACGCCGCCCGCTACGCGCCCTCCCGCGACCGCTACAAAATTTACATCCTCGACGAAGCCCATCAGATCACCGATGCAGCCTTCAACGCGCTGCTGAAAACCCTCGAAGAGCCGCCGGCGCACGTCATCTTCATGATGGCCACCACCCAGCCGGAGGACATTCCGCAGACCATCCGCTCCCGCTGCCAGCACTTCAGCTTTCACGCCGTAAAATTCGACGACATTCTGGCGCAGTTGAAGATGATCGCCGGTGAGGAGAAGGTGGAGGCCGAGGATGCCGCGCTGGCTCTGCTGGCCGAGGCCGGCGACGGCTCCATGCGCGACGCGCTCTCCATCATGGACCAGGCCATTGCCTCCGCGCCGGTTGAGAACGGCCGCCCGGTGCTCTCGGCGGCGCAGATTCGCGAGCTCATGGGTTCAGTCCCCAACGCCGTCTTCGAGCGCCTGATGGAAGCCGTCGCCCAGGGACAGAGCGCTGAGTTGATGGAGCAGTTGAACCTGCTGGTCAACGCCGGCCACAACCCTTCATCGCTGGCAAGGCAGATGGTTCGCTACCTGAGAAATAGTTTGATGGCCAAGCTAGGCGGCGAACAGACCGATCTGCTGCAAATCTCCGGCGATGAGCGCGCCCGCGCCGTGCGCACTGCGCTGCTGTTCACCGAGGAAGAGCTGACCCGCAACCTGCAGATCGTTCTGCGCACCTTCGACGACCTGAACTATCGCCAGGAGCAGCGCTTCCACCTGGAACTGGGCCTGCTCAAGCTGATTCATGCGCAGCGGCTGCTGCCGATTGAGGAGCTGTTGAGCGGCGTGAGTGCTGCACGCCCCGCGAATCCGGCCTCCAGTCCTGCACCAACGCCGCGACCAGCCGCAAGCCCGGCGCGTCCTGCTGCTTCGGCTGCCACTTCGCCTCTTTCACCCTTTGGCGCGGCAGGCGGCAGTTTGAGTTCCGAAACTAAGATGGAATCCAACTCAAAGCCGGGTTCAGCGAGCTCGCCCTTCCCTGCCGCGACCGCGACGGCCACCGTGTACGCCACAACGATTACCGAAGGCGCGCTGGCGGTAGCCCCGCAGGCTGCTGTCGCTGAGGCCAGCCTTCCCAGCATTGATTCCATTCGTCACGCTGTCGTCAGCGCACTGGCCGAGGGCGGTCACGTCTCGGCCTCGCAACTTCTCGGCGCGGGCAAATGGACCATCGATGGCGCCAGCCTGCGCATCGAGGTAGCCGGCATGGGCAAGAAGATGCTGGCCTTGACGGTTAACGCCGCGGCGGAGAAGATTATTCGCCAGGAGCTGCAAAGGCTGGGAGCGCCGACTCGCTTACTGGTTGTTCCCGGCGAAGGAACTGCGCAAGCCGCGCCAATGTCTGCGCCACTCGCCGGCAGTATTCAGGAAGCCGCGCTGGCCAATCCGTTAGTCCAACGGGCGCGGGAGATCTTCAAAGCCGAAGTGCGCAGCGTCGTTGATCTAAGGCAAAAGTAGCTAGGGAGTAAGGAATGAGTTCAGATACAAGGATGTTGGTGTTTAAGACAGTAGTGACTTCCTGTCTTGCCTTACTCTTCATTTATTTGTGGTTTAATGCTGAGCCGTTCGTGTACAAGCCTAATGACATGCGTCAAATCAGTCCGACTGTCGTAGTAGGCGCGGCGTTTTTATTTTCACTCGTGTCACTTTTTTCTCAAATTGCAGGTAAGAAATGACGAGTTTTCGAGCAGCATTCTTAAGAGGAGAATTAACCATGCTCAATCCGCTCAAAATCTCCGAGATGCTCTCCAAAGCCAACCAGATGCAGGAGGAGGTTCAGCAAAAACTTGCCCAGACGGTGGTCGAGGGAACGAGCGGTGGCGGCGCAGTGACCGCAACCATGAACGGCAAGAAACAGCTTCTCAAAATTCACATTGAGCCGGCTGCTGTGATCAGCCTTGGCGGCGACAAGCCGGATGTGGAGATGCTCGAAGACCTGGTGGTGGCCGCTGTCAACGAAGCCGGGCGCAAAGCCGATGATGCGATTCAATCAAGCGTGCAGGGAATGCTGGGCGGGTTCAAGCTGCCGGGGTTGGGCTGAATCGTTACTCTGAACGTCTGAATCGAAACAGGGAGGAGGATAAAACCGTGATCGAAGAAATAAATCGCAGAAACTTTTTGCAACTTGGCCTCGCGGCAGGCGCAGTGGCGATGCTTCCCCGCACTACGAACGCACAGGCCATGCCAGCAGCCGGCAAGGCGGCGCAACCCCACGCCAGCGCCGCAACCACGCCCATCAAAACCACCAAGCTCTACGACAACGTCTATCTACTTCAGGGCGAGGGCGGCAACATGGCCTTGCAGACCGGCCCTGACGGCGACATTCTGATCGATTCCAGCTATGCTCCGGCGGTTCCACGGATTCTTGAGGCCATCGCCGCCAGCAGCAAGGATGCTCCTTTCGCGCTGATCAACACACACTGGCATGGCGACCACACCGGCGGCAATGAAGGACTGCACGCGGCAGGGTACTCCATCATCGCCCACCAGAATACCCGCGAGCGGCTCTCCACGCCGCAGACCATGAAGTTGTTTCACACAACCACGCCCGCCGCTCCAGCCGGCGCTCTGCCTTCAGTCACCTTTGAAGATGCTTTGCGCATCTGGCACAATGGCGACTCGCTCGGCTTGGTCCACTTTGCCCCCGCGCACACCGACACGGACATCTTCATTCATTTCCAAAAGGCGAATGTGCTGCACGTGGGCGACATCTGGTTCAACGGCATCTACCCGTTCATCGACGAAGGCACGGGCGGCACCATCGGCGGCATGATCCGCGCCAGTGAAAAGGCGCTGGCCGTTGCGGGCAGCGACACGAAGATGATTCCCGGCCATGGACCTCTGGGATCAAAGGCCGATTTTCAGAAGTATCGCGATATGCTGGCGGCGATTCGCGACAAAGTGTCAGCACTCAAGGCCAGCGGCGCCAGCGAAGAAGAGGCCATCGCCAAAAAGCCCACAGCGGAGTTCGACGCCGTTCTGGCCAAGGGCTTCATGAACGCCGATACGTTTACCGGCATCGTGTATCGGACGCTTTAGGTGCGCTTATATGAGTAGCAAATGAACAGATAGCAGATTTTTTACTGACCACTGTTCACTGACCACTATCCACTTGTTTTTCAGGAGGCGCGCACGTGTCACGCTATGCCGAGCCGATGGCGCGGCTGATTGAAGAGTTGAAAAAGCTGCCCGGGGTGGGCGCCAAGAGCGCGCAACGCTTTGCCTTCCATATTCTGCGCGCCAGCGACGAGGATGCGGCGGCCCTGGCCGAGGCGGTGCGCGGCCTCAAAGCCAACTTGCGCCTGTGCTCGGTCTGCAACAACGTCACCGATGTCGATCCCTGCGCCTATTGCGCCAACCCTACACGCAACCATCGCCTGGTGTGCGTCGTCGAGGAGCCCACCAACATTGCAGCCGTGGAGCGCACTCGCAGCTCCAACGGAGGCTACCAGGGCGTCTATCACGTGCTGCACGGCACACTCTCGCCCCTGCACGGCGTTGGACCGGACCAGTTGCGCACGGGCACCCTGATTGCCCGCGTTGAGCAAGGCGAAGTAGACGAGGTCATCCTGGCCACCAGCCCCACTCTCGAAGGCGAAGCCACAGCACACTGGCTGGCAGGCGCGCTGCGCGGCTTTCCGATCCGCATCACCCGCATTGCCACCGGCGTTCCCGCAGGCAGCGACATTGAATACGCCGACGAAGTGACCATGTCGCGTGCGCTGGAGGGACGGCGAGAGCTTTAAGCAAATTATGTTGACGGTTAGAGCTTCAAACAAAACAAGTGAGAATCTACAAGGTCGATTCACGAGTTTGCAACTTACTTGTCTTACACTGGAAACAACCACGGGCCGCAGTGCTTGGCCTACGGATCCCAACCGGAGAACTATCCATGCAGGAAGCGGGCATCCCCAGCGTAGGCCAGACCCCGACCCCGGCCACGGCCCCAGCCGTCGAAGCGATTATTCGCGCCGAGAAGATCGAGAAATACTACGCGCAGCCCAGCCAAAACCGCATTCAGGTCATCTCCGCCACCGATCTCTCCATCGTCCCCGGAGAGATTGTTGCCCTGCTCGGTCCCTCCGGCTCCGGCAAGTCCACCATGTTGCGCATATTAACCGGCCTCTCCACGCCCACTGCCGGCCAGGTTTACTGGCACGAAAAACCCATCGTCGGCGCGGAGATCAACGTCTCGATTGTCTTTCAGAGCTTTGCCCTTTTTCCCTGGCTCACGGTGCTGGAAAACGTCGAAGCTCCGTTGCAAGCCCGCGGTGTTTCAGCCGATGTGCGCCGCGACCGCAGCATGAAAATGCTGGACACTGTCGGCCTGGACGGCTTTGAAGCTGCCTATCCGAAGGAATTATCGGGCGGCATGAAGCAGCGTGTCGGCTTTGCCCGCGCCTTGGTCGTTGAACCGGAAGTTCTCTTCATGGACGAGCCTTTTAGCGCCCTCGACGTGCTCACCGCAGAAAACCTGCGCAGTGAGTTGCTGGAGCTGTGGGCCAACAAGACCATGCCCACCAAGGCCGTTTTTCTGGTAACGCACAACATCGAAGAGGCGGTGCTGCTGGCTGACCGCATCATCGTGTTTGGGAAGAATCCCGGCCACATCCGGACTGATTTCAAGGTGCAGCTCTCCCAGCCTCGCGATCGCGCATCCGCGCCATTTACCGAACTGGTCGACTACATCTACAAAGTGCTCACCAAGCCCGACGTGGTTCCCACCGAGGCGCCCGATCAGCAAGCCGAACCCAAGCCGCGTGATCAGCGCCAGATGCACTATGAGGCGCTGCCCCACGCCCGCCCCGGCGGCATAGCAGGATTGTTGGAGCTGCTGCTCGACAAGGGCGGACGTGACGACATCTATCGCCTGGCCGACGACCTGAGCTTCGAGATCGACGACCTGCTTCCCATCGTCGATGCCGCACAGTTGCTTGGCTTCCTGAAAGTCGAAGAGGGCGACGCGGCTATCACCCCCAACGGCACGGAGTTCGCTAACTCTGAGATTCTCCGCCAGAAGGAACTCTTCCGCGACGCAGCCATGGCCAACGTCCTGCTGCTGCGCCAGATTTGCCGCGCTCTCGAAACCAAGAGAGACCACACCATCCCGGAAGACTTTTTCCTTGATATGCTCGACGAGCAGTTCAGCGAGGAGGAATGCCAGCACCAGATCGAAACCGCCGTCACCTGGGGCCGTTACGCGGAGTTGTTCGATTATGACGCCGGACACCGCCGCTTTATATTGCCCGACGCGCAGGAAGAAGAGATCGCCGCCAGCGAGGATGCCGAGTGAAGCCCCCGCATCCATTGGCGCAAACGCGGGTCCCAGCCCAGACCTGGCCGTTTATTATCGATGTGGCCGTAGTTCTCTGCGGCCTCGCCTTTTTCCTGGGCATGATCAAGCTGGGAACCTACTGGATGGCGCGGCCCGTGCCGGCAGTCGTCATTTCCCACTCGGTCCGCGCGCTACCGCTCTACGCCTTCTACTCCGTCACGCGCATTGCCGACGCCTACCTGTTCAGCCTTATCTTTGCCGTCTCCTACGGATACATCGCCGCCTACAATACCCGCTTCGAAACCTGGATGATCGCTGTCCTCGACATTCTCCAGTCCATTCCCGTGCTCAGCTTTCTGCCCGGAGTCATGCTGGCCATGATGGCCTTGGTTCCCGGCCACCAACTGGGCATCGAGATGGGTTCCATCCTGCTTATCTTCACCGGCCAGGTTTGGAACATGGCCTTCAGCTTCTATTCCTCGCTCAAGAGCATCCCGCGCGAGATGATTGAAGCCTCCCGCATTTACCGGTACTCCGCCTGGCAACGCTTTTGGCAGCTTGAGCTGCCTTTCTCCGCTATCGGCCTCATCTGGAATTCCATTGTTTCGGTTGCCGGAGGATGGTTTTTCCTCATTGTCTGCGAAATGTTCGCCTTCCGGGGAACCAGCTTCCGACTGCCCGGCCTGGGCAGTTATCTGCAAACCGCGGCCTCGGCCAACCCAGTGGATACACATGCCCTGTTCTGGGGACTCGTCGTGCTGGTGCTCATCATCGTAGCCACCGACCAGCTAATCTGGCGGCCGCTCATCGCCTGGAGCGACAAATTCAAATTTGAGCAGACTGAATCCGCCACCCGCGTCACCTCGCCCATTCTCTCGCTGTTGCAGCAGACCAGCGCGCTCACCCGGCTGCCCGCACGCATCTGGGGCGGCGTGGAAGAGCAAATCTACCATCGGCTCTCGCAAACCCGCGAATGTCGCACTGTGCAGTCCATGGACGACACACCCGGCAAGGGCGGAAGGCTGCTCCCGCGGCTGCTGGCTGTCTCAGCTGCGCTAGCCGTCCTGTGGGGCCTTTTCCAGGCTTACAACTTGCTTCGCGGCACCACCTGGGAAGAAATCCGTCTGCTCCTGCTCTGCGCCGGAGCCACTTACCTCCGTGTCAATGCAGCCATTGTCCTCGCCGCCCTATGGACCATACCGGTCGGCGTCACCATCGGGTCTAATCCAAAGCTGGCCCGGTTTCTCCAACCCATCACCCAGGTTGTTGCTTCGGTGCCAGCCACCGCGCTCTTTCCTGTCCTGATGCTCGGGCTGATCCGAATGGGCGGAGGGCTTGGCGTAGGATCGATTGCTTTGATGTTGTTGGGAACGCAGTGGTACATCCTCTTCAACGTCATTGCCGGCGCAATGGCCATTCCCTCTGACCTCAAGGAGGCCGCCGACATCTATCGCTTTACCCGCTGGCAGCGCTGGACCCGGCTGATCCTGCCCGGCATCTTTCCGTATCTCATCACCGGCATGATTACCGCCTCGGGCGGAGCGTGGAACGCATCGATCGTCTCCGAATACTTCCACATCGGCGATCAAACACTGCAAACACTCGGCCTGGGTGCGCAGATCAGCGCGGCCAGCGATAGCGGAAACATTTCTACACTTTTGTTGGCTACCATCCTGATGGCCTCCATCGTTGTCACCATGAACCGCCTGGTCTGGCGACGCCTCTACCGCCTGGCAGAAACCCGGTATAAGCTCGAAGGGTAGGGCTACTCAAGCTCGCATTTAGGGAGGACGCATGATTCGTGTAGGTTTGGTTGGGTTTGGAATGGTAGGGCGGGTCTTTCACGCTCCGTTGATCTCCTCGGTAGAAGGGCTGGAACTGGCCGCTGTCATGGAGCGCACTTCAGACAAGGCCGCCGAGCGCTACCCCGGCATCGTCACCTACCGCTCTCTGGACGCCATGCTGGCCGACGACTCACTCGGCCTGTTTGTGGTCGCCACGCCCAGCCAAAGTCACTTCGAGGTCGCCAGCCAGATTCTCAAGGCCGGCAAAAACCTTATCGTGGACAAGCCTGTCTGCACTACATCCGTCGAAATTGCCCAGCTCATGGAGCTTGCCGCAGCTCATAAGGCCTTCCTTGCGCCGTTTCATAACCGCCGCTGGGACAGTGACTTCCAGACGATTCAGGAACTGCTGCGTGAAGGTTCGCTGGGCCGTCTGGTCTACTTTGAGTCTCGTTTTGACCGCTGGAGGCCTGATCCCCCCAGCGACCGCCTATGGAAGGAAGCTCCCTCCTCGGGAGGCGTTTTGCTCGACCTGGGACCGCATCTGGCCGACCAGGCGCTGGTGCTCTTCGGCAAGCCGGAAGCGGTCTCCGCCGAGATTTTATGCGAGCGCGAATGGGCTCGCGCCTGCGACGCTATCACCCTCCGCCTGCGCTATCCGGGCTTCCTGGTTGTCCTGGGCGCCAACTGCCTGAGTACGCCGCCGCGCCCACGCTTTCACCTGCGCGGCGCCAAGGGCAACTACTGGAAATCCGGCCTCGACCCGCAGGAGGCCGCGCTGAACAAGGTCACCCGTATCGACGATCCGGCCTGGGGCAAGGAGCCAGCCGCCGAGTGGGGAAATTTGGTCGTGGACGTGAATGGCAGTATCGTCACCCGGTCCATTGAACCCATCCCCGGCGACTACCGGCTCTACTACGCGGGCGTCCGTGACGCCCTGTTGGGCAAGGCACCGGCTCCGGTTCCAGTCGTGGCCGCATGGCGCGTAGCGCGCCTGCTGGAGTGGGCAGCGGAAAGCTCTGACAAGCGCCGCGAAATCATTTGCGACTGGAGCGAGGAGCCTAAATAGAGACCTGGATGTGTTACTGGTCCCGTTGCGAGAACATACAAGAATACGATGTCGTATTCGGGCTTTAAGCAGCGACTCCTTTGCCAGCATCCGGGAAAACGATTCTCGCGACCTTTGGCCGCTTGCGCCGTGCCGCGTGCCACAGGTCGTACTGCTGCTGCAAGTCAAGCCATACTCCCGGCTCTGTTCCCAGCGCATCGGCAAGCCGCAGCGCCATGGGCGCTGTAAATGACGTGCGGCCGTTCAGGAGGCGCGACAGAGTGGACCGCGCGATGCGAAGGCGCTTCGCCGCTTCACCAACCTGCATCGTACCGAGATATTCCCGGAGAAGTTCGCCGGGGTGAGCGGGGTTATACATCGTTGCCATCTTTCCTCCTAATGATAGTCCTGATAATCAACAAGAATTGCGTTCTCGCCCTCAAAGTGGAATGTCATCCGCCAGTTGCCATTGACCTTAATGGACCAGTGATCCGCCAGATCGCCTTTGAGGGGATGCAGATCCCAACCTGAAACATTCATGCGCACAGCATTCTTTGCTGTATTCAGAGTAGCGAGTTGAATATTCAGCTTTCTGGCATGAGCGGGTTGGATTCCAGCCTTACTTCCCGTGAGGAAGAATTTCTCCAGACCCGCGTGCCTGAACGACTTAATCATGTTTTTCAGTGTAGCCTGTGCTGCGTCATGCGTCAAAGAATACCTTCATCCTGCCTTCGCGCTCCCCGGCTCCTTTTCCACCAGCGGCACCCAGAAGCGGAAGCAAGCCCCGTGTCCGGGCGTGCTCTCGGCCTCGATCCCGCCGCCGTGCGCGGCCAGAATGGCGCGGGTAATCGCCAACCCCATCCCCGTTCCCTTCCCTTTGCCGGCGCCATTCTTGCCCCGGTAAAACTTATCGAAGATGAAGGGCAGATCGGCGGCATCGATGCCCTCGCCATCGTCCTCCACTCGAAACTCCAGCCGGTCGCCAGAGCACCGGCTGCCCAGCAGGATGCGGCCGCCCGCCGGTGTGTACCGGGCCGCGTTCTCCAGCAAGTGGCGCAACACGCGGCCCAGCAGATGCGGATCGAACCAGGCCGGATTGTTCTGTTGGTTCTGACTTGCCGCTCCTTCCATGGCGACGACCACCCGATGCGCGGCCAGCGCTTTTCGCGACTCCTCAATGGCCTGATCGAGCAGAGCGCGCGGATGCTGCGGCACGAGGTGAACTTGTACCACATTGGCGTCGATCTCGGCCATCTCGACTGCCTCGCCAATCAGCCGGTCCAGCCGCGAGCTCTCCTCATCGACAATGGACGCCAATTCCAGCCGTCCAGCCTCGTCCAGCCCCTCACCCTCAATCAACGTGGTGGCGGCGGCGCGAATGGCGGTCAAGGGCGTGCGCAACTCGTGTGTCAGCGAATCGATCAGCGCGGCGCGCAGCCGATCCGCCTCGTGAGCCGCCTCCAGGCGGGCAGAAGACTCAATCGCCGTGGCGCGGGTGAGTGCGATGGCCACCTGCGCGCTGATCGCTGTGGCTACCTCGCGGGAAAGCGAGTCCGGCCGCAAGCCCAACGCGCCCACCGGTCGCAGCCCCATCATCAGCGTCCTCGCCGTGAAGGCTCCTGGTATGACCAACGTCGGATTCTGGTTCTGGGTCATGGCCCGCAGGCTGGCCTGGATGCTCATCGGCAACTCGGAGGTCGAGGTATAGAACTGGTCCTGGTCGCGGACGTAAAGCACCACCCCGTCCAACTCGAAGATGCGCCCGATCAGATGGGGCAGGTCGCGGATAAGCCCGGCTGCATCCTCCTGCAGCATCATCTCCTGCGAAAGTTCGTACAGCCGCTCCACGTCGGCGCGGCGCTGCTCGGCCTGCCGCGCCTGGCCGCGCGCCCGCTCGGCCACCCGGCCCACCACCACGCAACTGAGCAAGAAGGAAATCATGGCCACCCAAGACTGGATGCCCGTGAGCCGCAACGAACCGACCGGCGGCAGAAAAAAGTAGTCGAATGAAACCGCGCAGAGCAGCGCGACATACAGCGAAAGCCGGATTCCCGCCTGGGCGGAGACCCACACCACCAGCACCAGGAAGACCATCCCCGCTGTCGTCGAATTGGCGTCCAGCCAAACCATCAGCAGAGTGGCCAGCGCCGCCATTAGCGTTCCCACGAACCAGTGAAGAAATCCCCGCGAATCGGAGAGCCCATCCATGATATTCATCACAGAAATCATACCCCCGCCTAGCCCGGATGATGTAATCTTCCGATAAGAGCAATTACAATGCCTGGCAAAATTCTGGTCATCGACGATGAACCGCAGATTACCCGCGTGCTGCGCGCCGCACTCACCGCGCAGCGCTTTGACGTGCGCACCGCCAACGATCCGGAGGAGGGCCTGCTGCTGTTTCGCGATTGGCTGCCGGACCTGGTGGTGACCGACCTGATGATGCCCGGCCTGAGCGGTGTCGAGGTCTGCCGCGCCATCCGCGCTCAATCGGCAATTCCGATCGTGGTGCTGTCTGTTCGCGACCACGAGCGCTCCAAGGTAGAGGCTCTGGACGCAGGAGCCGATGACTATGTGACCAAGCCCTTCAACATTCAAGAGCTGCTGGCCCGCGTGCGCGCCCATCTGCGCCGCGCCCCGGAACGGACGACCACCGCATTGCAGGCCGGTGACTTTTTGGTGGACTCGGAGGCACACTCGATCACCGTCCTGGGCAAGCCCATTCACCTGACGCCCAAGGAGTTTGAGCTGCTGCTGCACCTGGCCAACCACGCCGGCAAGGTGATTACTCATCGCGTGCTGCTGACCGCTGTATGGGGTGCGCAGTCTGCCCATCAGCCGGAGTATCTGCGCGTCTTCATTGGCCAGTTGCGAAAGAAGCTCGAAGCGGAGACAGGCAAGCAATACATCCAGACCGAGCCTTGGGTTGGCTACCGATTTATCCCCGAGGGCTGGAGCGGCAACGAAGAGTAAACACCTCCTGCTCATAATTTCCTTATGCGGCTGCTGGTATCATCCATCCATGAACCGTCCGGACCAAAAAGATCGCCGGCTTGCCGCCCGGATCAAAAGCGCCCTGATCGAGGTCGCGTTCATCGTCTTTCTTTTTTATTCAAACCTCTTGATGGGAGAGTTCACTTGGACCAACGGACAGGGGAAAACACTGGCCTTTGCCCTCCGCGATATCTTTACACTCACGAATTTCCTGATTGCCATCCTTGCCGCGGTGATTGGGCATGGCGTGTTTCACTACCTTCGTAAAAAGCTGTAAAATTTTGGGTTTAGAGCATTTTTTGCCAACTTTTCCATCCTTACGCTTTATTTAGGAAACTTTTTCGATAATCAAACAAGGCATGAACCAGAATCATTCTTGAGTGGGCGGCTTCCCCATCGTCCCGCTCATGGAATCGAGAGACACGAAATGCAAGATGTAACGATGTTGCTTTTCACGGTAGTTTTCTTCGGCCTGGCGTTTCTTTACGTCAAGGCATGCCAGAAGCTGAGGTAACCCATGCAATTCGACATCATCACCGTGGTTGCGCTGATTCTGTCCGTCCTGCTGTTCGGATACCTGACCATCACCCTGCTCTTCCCGGAGAAATTCTAGCGATGTCAGTTAATGGTTGGTTGCAATTTGCCATCTTCTCGCTGATTCTGCTGGCCAGCGTTCGACCGGTGGGCATCTATCTGGCTCGCGTGCTGGAGGGTGAGCGCACTTGGCTCTCACCGGTCCTCCGCCCCATCGAGCGGCTCATTTACAAGCTCTGTGGCGTTAACGCCAAGGAAGAGATGAACTGGCGCGAGTACGCTTACGCAGTTCTGGGCTTCTCGGCCGTCACACTGCTGCTCACTTACGGCCTGGAGCGGCTACAAAACCTCTTTCCATGGAATCCGCAGAATCTGGCTGCTGTGGGGCCGGATCTCGCCTGGAACACCGCCGCCAGCTTCACCACCAACACCAACTGGCAGTCGTATACGCCCGAGAGCACAATGAGCTATCTGACCCAGATGGCTGGCCTCGCGACGCATAACTTCTGGTCGGCGGCTGTGGGCATCGCGGTTGCAGTGGCTCTGATCCGCGGCATCAAGCGGACAACATCGGGCACCATCGGCAACTTCTGGGTGGACATGACGCGCACGCTGCTCTACGTGCTGCTGCCCGCATCGCTCCTCTATGCGCTGCTGCTGGTCGCGCAGGGCGTCCCACAGAACCTGAGCGCCTATACGCAAGCCCATCCGCTGGAACAACCGAGCCAGACGCAGACCATCGCGCAAGGCCCGGTGGCCTCGCAAGAAGCCATCAAGATGCTGGGCACCAATGGCGGCGGCTTCTTCAACGCCAACAGCGCCCATCCCTTCGAGAACCCTACGCCTTGGACCAACCTGTTGCAAATGCTCTCTATCTTCATTATTCCGGCGGGGCTCACTTACACGCTGGGCCGCATGACCGGCTCTCCCGGCCACGGCTGGGCTGTACTGGCGGCCATGTTCGTGCTCTTTGCCGCCGGATTCACCACCGTCTACTGGGCCGAGTCGCATCCCCATCCTATGCTGGTGCATAGCAACGTTACGCAGACCGGAACCGCGACCGCACCGGCCGGCAACATGGAGGGCAAGGAGGTCCGTTTCGGCATCAGCCAATCCTCGCTCTTCTCTACAGTCACCACCGATGCCAGTTGCGGCGCTGTCAACACCATGCATGACTCGCTCACTCCGCTGGGAGGCATGGTGGTGCTCATCAACATCATGATGGGCGAGGTGGTCTTTGGCGGCGTCGGTTCAGGCTTGTACGGCATCCTGATCATGGTGGTGCTCTCGGTCTTCATCGCCGGTCTCATGGTGGGCCGCACGCCGGAGTACCTGGGCAAGAAGATCGAGGCCTACGATGTGAAGATGTCCATGCTCTACGTGCTCATCTTCCCGCTCATCATTTTGTCGCTCACCGCTGCCTTCGTTCTTGCGCCCAACATCGGTCTCAGCAGTTTGGCCAACCAGGGTCCGCACGGGCTTACCGAGATTCTCTACGCCTTTACTTCGGGCGCAGGCAACAACGGTTCTGCCTTTGCTGGCTTGAATGCCAACACCTGGTGGTACAACGTGGCGCTGGGATGGACGATGCTGATCGGCCGCATTCTTATGATGATTCCGGTGCTGGCCCTGGCCGGCAACCTGGCACAGAAAAAGAGTGTGCCTCCCTCACCCGGCACCTTCCCGGTAAACGGCTCGTTGTTTACCGTGCTGCTGGTCGGCGTCATCGTTATTCTGAGCGCGCTTACCTTCTTCCCGGCGCTGAGCCTGGGGCCGATTCTGGAACATCTGCTGCTTCACGGCAATCCAGGACAACTTTTTTAATTGATTCAGGGACCGCACAAGACAAGGCGAAATGGACTGTCATGCTTGAAAAAAAGAGTCTTTGGAATACAGATATCATGGCCCAGGCGCTTGTGGACGCATTCCGCAAGCTCGATCCCCGCTGGATGGTCAAGAACCCGGTGATGTTTGTCGTTGAGGTAGGCTCTGTGCTGACTACGGCGCTTCTCATCGACAACACCGTCAACCACCGCGCCGGTTTTGGCTTCAACCTCCAGATCACCCTCTGGCTGTGGTTCACGGTGCTGTTCGCCAACTTTGCCGAGGCTATGGCCGAGGGCCGCGGCAAGGCTCAGGCTGACACGTTGCGCAAGGCCAAGGGTGAGACCATTGCCAAGCGCTACACAGCCGACGGCGGCCTGGAAGAGATCGCTAGCGGCCTGCTCCGCCTGGGCGACGTGATCTATGTCGCGGCCAACAACTACATCGCCGGCGACGGCGAAGTCATCGAAGGCGTGGCTTCGGTAGACGAGTCGGCCATCACCGGCGAATCAGCCCCCGTCATCCGCGAGGCCGGCGGCGACCGCTCAGCCGTCACCGGAGGCACCAAGGTTCTCTCAGATTGGATCAAAGTTCGTATCACCTCCAACCCCGGCGAAACCTTCCTCGACCGCATGATCGCCCTGGTCGAGGGCGCCACACGCCAGAAGACGCCCAACGAGATCGCGTTGAGCATTCTGCTCAGTGGATTGACCATCGTCTTTCTTCTGGCCGTGGTCACGCTTCAGCCCTTCGCGATTTATTCCAAAGCTCCGCAAACCATCTTCGTGCTGGTCTCGCTGCTGGTCTGCCTGATTCCCACCACCATCGGCGGACTGCTCTCGGCCATCGGCATCGCCGGCATGGACCGCCTCGTTCAGTACAACGTGCTGGCCATGAGCGGACGCGCCGTTGAAGCCGCCGGCGACGTGAACACTCTGCTGCTGGACAAGACCGGCACCATTACGCTGGGCAACCGCCAAGCCACGGAGTTCATCCCCGCTCCGGACGTGAGCCATGAGCGGCTGGCCGACGCCGCGCAACTCTCCTCGCTCTCGGATGAAACCCCCGAAGGCCGGTCGATTGTTGTTTTGGCCAAGGAAAAGTACAACCTGCGCGGACGCGACCTTGCCGGAATCCACGCTGAGTTCGTGCCCTTCACCGCCCAGACTCGCATGAGCGGCGTCAATCTGCCCGGCTCCCGCATCCGCAAGGGTTCGGTGGACGCCATCTCCCGCTTTCTTGAAGAGCAAGGCTCCGCACTGCCCAAAAAGGTCCGCGACGTCGTGGAAGAGGTCGCCCGACTGGGCGGCACACCATTAGTAGTGGCCGAGAACTCCACGGCTCTCGGCGTCATTCACCTCAAGGACATCGTCAAAGGCGGCCTCAAGGAGCGCCTTGCACGCCTCCGCGCCATGGGCATCCGCACCATCATGATCACCGGCGACAATCCATTGACCGCCGCCGTAATCGCCCGCGAGGCTGGCGTTGACGACTTCCTCGCCGAAGCCAAGCCCAAAGACAAGATGGATCTCATCAAGCGCGAGCAGGCCAAGGGTAAGCTGGTAGCCATGACCGGCGACGGCACCAACGACGCCCCAGCGCTGGCTCAGGCCGATGTGGGCGTGGCTATGAACTCCGGCACGCAGGCCGCTAAGGAAGCCGGCAACATGGTCGATCTGGACTCCAACCCCACCAAGCTGATCGAGATTGTCGAGATCGGCAAACAGCTCCTGATGACGCGTGGCGCTTTGACCACCTTCTCCATTGCCAACGACGTGGCCAAGTACTTCGCCATTATCCCAGCCATGTTTGCCGGTGTCTTTCCGGTGCTGAACGCGCTCAACATCATGGACCTTCACTCGCGCGAGTCGGCCATCCTTTCGGCGGTTATCTTCAATGCCGCCATTATCGTGGCTCTGATACCGCTGGCCTTGAAAGGCGTCAAGTACGAACCCAAACCGGCCGATGTTCTGCTGCGCCAGAATCTGCTGCTCTATGGCGTCGGCGGCATCATCATCCCCTTTATCGGCATCAAGGCCATCGACATGGCGCTGGTAGCCCTGCATCTGGCGTAAGTATTCGTTGTGGTTGAAGGGTACAGGCTTTAGCCCGTACATCTATCTGCCCAATATGAACGCGGGCTTTAGCCCCTGAGGGTAGTTTTTAGGAGATACAAAGTGCATTCCGTCTGGAAGACCTCGATTCTCTTCACCATCGTGACCACCGTCCTGCTGGGCCTGGGCTATCCGCTGCTAGTCACCGGCGTCGCCAGCTTTATCTTTCCCCACCAGGCCGGCGGCAGCCTCATCCTCAAGGACGGCCAAATCATTGGCTCCGAGCTTCTGGCGCAGAGCTTCACATCGGATCGGTATTTCCATCCCCGGCCTTCTGCCGCGGGCAACGGCTACGACGCCACCGCATCCGGCGGCTCCAACCTGGCCCAGTCCAGCAAGACCCTCGTAACTCGCATCCAGGGAGACATCGACAAGCTGGCCGCGCAGAATCCCGGCAAGCCGGTGCCCATTGATCTGGTGACCACCTCCGCATCCGGACTCGATCCCGACATTACCCCCGACTCAGCCGACTTTCAGGTTCCCCGCGTGGCCAAGGCCCGCAACCTCAGCCCGGAGAGCCTCCGCTTGTTCATCCAGCAACACACTACCCCGCGCCAGTTGGGTCTGCTCGGCGAGCCCAGAGTGAACGTCCTCGAACTCAATCTCGCTCTCGATAAGCTGGGGAAGTAACCTGTTTTCCGCAGATACTTCCGTGGAGTGGCTCTGGACCGGGCCATTCCAGCAGCCTACTATCGGTTTATGGATGCTCTGATTCTTGATGGCCAGCCTCTGACGCTGGCCGAGATTGAAGCTGTTTCACTCACTCGCCGCACGGTGGCTATTGCACCAGTTGCCTTGACCCGCGTGGCCCAAAGCCGGGCGCTGATCGAAGAGATTCTGGCAGCCGGGGAGACGGTCTACGGGGTCAACACCGGCTTCGGCAAGCTGTCGGATATGCGGATTCCTGCCGGAAACCTAGCACAATTGCAAACCAACTTAGTCCGCAGCCACGCCGGCGGGGTGGGTCAGCCGCTCTCCGAGGCCGAATCGCGGGCCATGCTGCTGCTTCGAGCCAATGTGCTGGCTAAAGGCTTCAGCGGCTGCCGCCCTGGCCTGGTGGAGTTGCTGGTGGCGCTGCTGAACGCCGGGGTGCATCCGGTGATCCCCGAAAAAGGCTCGGTGGGTGCGAGCGGCGACCTGGCGCCTTTGGCTCATCTGGCGCTGGTGGCCATCGGCGAGGGCGAGACCTTCTACAAAGGCGCACGGATGGCCGGTGGAGAGGCGCTCAAGCAGGCCGGGTTGAAGCCCATTGTTCTCGCGGCCAAGGAAGGCCTCGCACTGCTCAACGGGACGCAGGCCATGACCGCCGTGGGGGCATTGGCCGTGGCGCGCGCCCGGCGCATAGCGCAGTTGGCCGACCTGGCGGGAGCCATGAGCCTGGAGGCGCTGATGGGCACTCCGGCCGCCTTCGACCCGCTCATTCACCAGGCCCGTCCGCACCTGGGGCAGATTCAATCTGCGGAGCACCTGGTCGAACTGCTTGCCTACTCCCCGATTCGCGAGTCGCATCGCACGGCGGATACACGCGTGCAGGACGCCTATTGCCTGCGCTGCATGCCGCAGGTGCATGGTGCTGTGCGCGATGCGCTGGAGCACGTGCGCGGAATTCTGGAGATTGAGTCGGGCTCGGCCACGGATAATCCTCTTGTATTCCCGGAAACCTCGCCCAATACGCCCATCCGCGGTGCGGTGCTTTCAGGCGGGAATTTTCATGGAGCGCCGCTGTCTTATGCCTTTGATTACGCGGCCATTGTGCTCACAGATCTGGCCGGCATCACGGAACGTCGCATTGACCGGCTGCTGAACATGGACATCAACGAGGGCCTGCCAGCCTTTCTGTCGCCCGATCCGGGCCTCTCGTCTGGGTTCCTGATCGCGCAGATTGTAGCGGCTGCCCTGATCAACGAGTGCCAGGTGCTCGCCCATCCCTCCTCGGCCTCCAGCATTCCCACTGATGGAGGCAAGGAGGATCACGTCTCCATGGGCATGACCGGGGCGCTCAAGCTGCGCCAGATTGTGGAAAACGCCGAGCGGGTTGTCGGCATCGAGCTGATGTGCGCCGCGCAGGGGCTGGAGTTTCGCCGTCCGCTTCAGGCCAGTCGCGAGGTGGAGCGCGCTCACGCGGTGGTGCGGGCGATAGTGCCGCGGCTGGAGCAGGACCGCGTTCTGGCCGACGACATAGAGGCCATGGCGGCAGCCGTAAGGGCTGGAGCTTTCAACGCCTGGTGCAAATAAGGGTCATAATTAACTGCTAAGATTACGGCTCAAACAGGTACTTTGTGCCTCTCTATGCATGGTAACTCATTCCTTATGAACCACATATATCTTCAAATTGGAGTAAAGTGGAAGCTATAAATTGTTATGGAAACTGTGCAACTTTGCTATTGATTTTTGAATGAAAAATCCGTAAAATAGGAGAGTGGTTTTTTCTCCGGGCCTTCTATCCCCCGGCCCGCAATTCAGGATTTTAAGGCAACACACCTTCAATCACTAAGGACTGCAAATCAATGGCAAAGCGTCGAGGAAATCCAAATTGGGGCAAACCAGAGCCCATAGGCCCGGTTGTGCCCACGGTGACCTCCTTCGAGCAAATCGTGAAGGAGTTCAAGCTCAGCCCGGATCAGTACATCCGGTCCACCCGACTGCGGGAGTGGGCTCGCCGCAACAAAAATTCCAAGTACATCCCCGAGGCTCTTCTTGAAGCTTGGGGTTTCGAGATCGAATCAGCTCTGTAAGCCAAATCAATTCTGCTTGTTTCCAGTGAAAGCGCCGCCTTCGGGTGGCGCTTTTGCTGTGTCAGTGAACAGTGGTCAGTGTACAGTGGTCAGTGAAATCGCGGGCCTTTCAAAAATCGGTCAAAACTGCCGATTCTGAGCCATTTTTGACACAAAACAGGCCAAAAAAGGGGCAAAATCGGGGGTTTTCAGTTACTGATTCGTCAACAGGGCAAGAATGCATGCTATTGATATCGTGCAAGTTACAAGAAATAAAAAGGTCAAAAAAAGATTTCCACAGGGTAGGGGGGTGGGGGGTACCCTTTTTCAGGGGTCAGAGAACAGAGATCAGGATACCCCTGATCTGCTGACTGCTTCTATTGTGCTCCAGAGGACTGTAATTTTCTGCAAACATCTGCGGCAATTGCTTCTTGAAACACGCGCCGATAAAAGGTAAGATTGTCTTACCATGCAGACCAAGGTTTCCACGAAGGGCCAAATCGTACTTCCCCAACCGATTCGCCGCCGGCTCGGCATAAGAGCGGGCGATACCCTCGATATTGCCCTCGAGAATGGCCGGATTGTGCTGACAGCCCCAAAGCGGAAACACTTCACGGCTCGCATCATAGAAGACCCGATCACCGGCTTTCCGGTGCTTTACGCGGGACCCGATGCGCCTGTGCTTACCAGCGAAATGGTCCGTGAACTCCTAGTTGACTTCCCATGAGATACCTGCTGGATGTGAATGCTCTTGTCGCGCTTGGAATCTTCCACCATGGATTCCATGATCGCGTAAATGCCTGGATCTCATCCCAGGAGGGTGCGCACTGGTTGACCTGTTCGATCGCGGAACTTGGATTTGTAAGAGTGAGCGCACAAACGCCGGACTATGGTTTCACAGTCCAGCAGGCGCGGACTCTGCTGCTTAGCCTGAAGACGAACAGCAGGCTGGCGCTTACACTTCTCCCGGACGGCAATGATATTTCTTCCCTTCCCGCATGGGTGAAGACCCCAAAACAGACTACGGATGGACATCTGGTGCAACTGGCGAGCGCCAATGGAGCGGTTCTGGCCACGCTGGATGAGGGGATTCCGGGGGCGTTTCTGATTCCGTAGGGGAGTGGCGCGGGAATCTCAGGTCTCAGAAGCGAGACCTGGGGCGGGTGGTGCTTATGCTGTTTGGGGCTGGTCGTGGAGTTACCGGATTGCGGCAAACTAGATTTCTGCCCGCGTGGTTTATGGATGGTGTTCCAATCTGGCGTCGGATTTCTCGACCTATCGAAGGAATTGGCGAATAAGTGACGAAACTGTGGTACGTTTTTGAATTGGGCAATCACTACCGACAGTGAAGTGCTGTAAGATGACTTTACGTACCATAGGAGGTGAGTCGTGCGATTCTCGGTTCCCCATCCCATTCCGTATCAGGGAAGCAAACGGCGGCTTGCCGCTGCGATTCTGAGCCATGTGGAAGCGGGGCGATTTGAGAGGCTGGTCGAACCATTTGCGGGTTCTGCGGCGGTAACACTGGCCGCAGCGAGTTCGATGAAGTTCAGACGTTTTGAAATCGGTGATCGACTTGAACCTCTGGTGATGCTTTGGCAGGCGATCATCGACGATCCGGAAGGCATTGCAAACGAATACGAGAGCCTTTGGAAGCGAGAACGCAAAAGGCCGATAGATGAGTTTTACGATATTCGCTTGCAATTCAATGAAGACCATGATCCTGCGAAACTTCTCTACCTGCTCGCGCGCTGCGTGAAAAACGCGGTACGCTTCAACCCATCAGGAGAATTCAACCAATCTCCGGACAAGCGGAGATCAGGAACGAATCCGAACGCAATGCGGAAGGAACTGCTCGCGGCACATCGGTTGCTTCATGGGAAAGCCCGTACTGTCTGCGCTGACTTTCTTGAAGTATTCGAAACCGCTGAGCCTGGAGACTTCTTCTATTTAGACCCTCCTTACCAGGGCACAAGCGAAGGACGCGATACACGGTATATCGGCGGGGTTACTCGCAAGCGAATGATTGAAGGATTGAATTTCCTTAATGGGCGGGGAATTCCCTTCATATTGAGCTATGACGGTTCTTGTGGGGATCGGACCTATGGTGACCGGTTGCCAAGAGAACTCGCATCTCGCATTCTG
>Ga0302319_10006702_pt1 | contig 22789 bp, 17 predicted proteins | sample Bog_T0_2_FD_203319 | JGI IMG/M metagenome (GOLD analysis project Ga0302319, IMG submission 203319) | Peat permafrost microbial communities from Stordalen Mire near Abisko, Sweden - Bog_T0_2 | ecosystem: Environmental > Terrestrial > Soil > Wetlands > Peat | place: Sweden: Abisko, Stordalen Mire...
CGCTCAAAGTCTTCATCGACAAGTTCAATCAGCAATCCACTGGCAAAATGGGTACGCTCACCCAAACCAGCACGCCGGTCAACGGCCTCACCTTCTACTCGATTAGCAGCTCGAACTCACCGAACTTCGCCGCTTGGTACACCTTTGTAGATGGCTATCTTGTTGCCGCCTCCTCGCAAGGCAACTTACTCCACGCCATCCAAACCGAGCAGACCGGCCACACGCTGGCAAGTTCCCCCACTTTCCGCGCTCAGCTGCCCGCCGATAACTACGCTAATTTCTCGGCCATGCTCTACACCAATCTCGCTTCTCTTGGCAGCTTGGCTAAACAGTTCAGCAACACCGCCAAACAGAACGCTCTCTCGGGCATCATCGCTAACAGCGGCCCCGGCCTCATCTGCGTCTACGGCGAGGCCGACCGCATCACCGCCGCCACCAAAGGCTCGTTCCTGGGCTTTGATCTCGCTACTCTCGTCGGCCTGCAACAAGGGAAGCCTTTGCACACTATGATTGCGAATGCGCCCCCTTCCGTCAAAAAGGAGATTCTTAACTGACCGTGCCTCAACCTGTGATCGAACTCAACGCGCTGAGCGTCAAGCTGGGCAAGCACGAAGTTCTGCGCGATATCACCAGTTCCTTCACTGGCCGCACCATTGGTCTGCTCGGTCCTAACGGCGCTGGTAAATCGACGCTCATCAGCACCCTATTGGGATTTTGGCCCATCACCTCCGGCTCTGCCACTGTCCTCGGTCACGACGTAGCGCGCGAATCCAAAGAGATTCGCGCGCTCGTCGGCTATATGCCCGAAAACGATTCGTTCATCAGCGGCATGTCGGCCGTCTCCTTTATCTGCATGCTGGCCGAACTCTCCGGCCTGCCCGCCGAAATGGCCCTCGAACGCGCCCATGAAGCGCTCTTCTACGTCGGCCTCGGTGAAGCCCGCTATCGCAAACTCGGCACTTACTCCCTGGGCATGAAACAACTCGCCAAACTGGCCCAAGCCATTGTCCACGGCCCCAAACTCGTCATCCTCGACGAACCCACCAACGGTCTCGATCCACCCGCGCGCCAACGCATGATCCGTCTCATCCGCGAAATGCGCGACGCAGGAGAGATGCACATTGTCCTCTGCTCCCATCTCCTGCGCGACGTCGAAGAAACCTGCGAAGAGGTCGTCATTCTCAAAAAAGGCCGCGTCGTCCATTACTCGAACCTCGAAAACGAGCGCAAGCTCAACAAGAAATTTGTCGAACTCGAACTTCATGGCAACGCCGATAACTTCATCGCCGCCGTCGAAGCTCTCGGCTGCGAATCGGCCCCCGGCGCGTTGAATCGCCTGAAACTCGTTCTGGCTGATAACACCGAAGTCAGTGACATTTACCGCGTGGCCGCCGAACAAAACGTGCAACTCCGCCGCATGAACTTCCGCCGCGACACCCTCGAAGAAATTTTCCTGAAAGCGATGGAGAGCAACAATGGCCGTTTATAAACGCACTTACCGCGGTTACGCCGGCACATTTACGCCCCTCTGGTCACGCTTTCTGGTGATGTTCCGTTATTCGCGCCGTAACCTGTTTCAGTCAAAGTTGCTCACGGCTTTCTTCGTCATCTGTTTCTTCTTTCCGCTCTTGTGCCTCCTTGGCATTTACGCCAACGATCACTTAAGCGCGTTTTTGCCCGGCAGGCAAATGGGTAGGCTTCTCAAAATAGACGGCCCGTTTTTCCTAACCTTCCTGACCGTGCAAACGGCATTCGCCTTCATTTTGACGGCGTTTGTGGGCCCCGGACTCGTCTCACCCGATCTCACAAACGGCGCATTGACCCTCTATCTATGCCGCCCCATTTCTCGCCTTGAATACGTTACCGGGAAGCTCTCTGTCCTCGCCATCATTCTTTCCTGGATCACCTGGATCCCAGGCTTGCTCCTCTTCTTTGTGCAGGCCAGTCTCTCCGGTTGGGATTGGATGATCGACAATTTGTGGATCGCCAGCGGCATCTTCCTCGGCTCTTGGATCTGGATTCTGTCTATCTCATTGCTCGCCCTCGCCCTCTCGGCTTGGGTCAAGTGGCGCATCGCGGCCGGCGGATTGCTCCTCGGGGTCCTCTTCATAGGCGCCAGTCTCGCGGCCTCTATCAATGGCGTGTTGCATATTCAAAGCGGCCATCTGTTCAACATCGCCGAACTCATTAGGATCATCTGGCAAGATCTGTTTCACGATTCCGGAGATCGCTCCCTGCCTGCCGGCGAAGCATGGTTCGGCATTCTCCTGTTCGCCTCCGCCTGCTTCTACATGCTCATGAAAAAGATCAAAGCCAACGAGGTGGTGCGCTAGTCAAATGAGCAGCGATCAAATCATTTTCGACAACGTCTCCAAGTTCTATGGCGACGTCCTGGGCGTCAATCGCGTCAACCTCTCTATTCCGCCCGGCATTACCAGCCTCGTTGGTCCGAACGGTTCCGGCAAAACCACGCTGATGAACCTGCTCACCGGCTTGATTCGACCCAGCCGTGGCAAGGTGACGGTTCTCGGCCTCACCGTCGATCAACCCGAGAAGTTATTTAAACTCGTAGGCTATTGTTCGCAATTTGACGCCTTCCCTAAGGGTCTCACCGGGTACGAATTTGTGAACTCCTATTTGCGATTGTCCGGCCGCGACGCTGCCGAATGCGACGAACTGGCCTGGAAGGCCATTGATCGCGTTGGCCTGCGTGACGCCGCCCATCGCAAGGCGGCAGGCTACAGCAAAGGCATGCGTCAGCGCATGCGCCTTGCCCAATCCATCGCCCACAATCCGCGCGTGCTAATCCTTGACGAACCGCTCAACGGTCTCGACCCGCTCGTCCGCTCTGAAACCATTGCTCTCTTCCGCTCCTTTGCCAAAGACGGTTGCCACGTCCTTCTCTCCAGCCATGTCCTTCACGAAGTGGACATCATTTCCGATCAAGTCATTCTTATGAACGGCGGCTATGTTGTCGCCGAGGGAAACATCAAAGGCGTCCGTAGTGAAATCAGCGAACAACCCATGCAGATTGTCATCCGCTGCGATCACCCCAACACACTGGCCTCGCGCTTCTTCGAAGAAGATCACATCGTCGAAGTTCGCATGCACCACGACAAAAAAGGACTGCTTATCAAAACGAGCGACCCCGATCGCTTCTTCACTCTTATGAATCACGTCGCGCTCAACGGCCATAAACTCGAATCCGTCGCGCCCGTCGACGACGACGTCAATTCGGTCTACGAATATCTCATCGGTGGCGAGGACGAAACAATATCATGAGTCTCTGGCTAACCCAAATTCTCGCTGTCATGCGGCTCGAAATCAAGAAGACTTTTTTCGCCCGCCGCGGCCTCTGGATCTATCTCCTGGCGCTGGCGCCGGTTGCCATCTTCGCACTGGGCGCATTTATGTCCCGCAATTTCCAGGTCTTTGAAACTACCCTGCCTGCCGGCGTCCACCTGCTCACCGACGAGCAGCTGGATAGCGTGCAAAGCGGCATGACGCGCGCTCAAATTGTCGCCCTCCTCGGCGAACCGCCCCGCACCCGCACCCGGCGCCTTCACGGTTTCGACCAAGACAACAAACCGATTATTGTGCAGCAAGAGGATATGCGCTATTACGGCGAAAACCGCTCGTTGATCCTCGATCTGCGCGACGGCGTCGTAGGTAGCATCATGTCGCGCGGCCGCTCAAGCTTCGACCAAATGAGTTACGCCTTCGCCACCGTCTTTCAATTCTTCTTTATTCGTCTCGCCATATTCTTCGGTTGCCTTGGCATTTTCATGAATCTGTTCCGTGGCGAAATGGTTGACAAAAGCCTGCATTATTACCTTCTATCGCCTATCAGGCGCGAAGTGCTGTTAGTCGGCAAGTTCCTCGCCGGAGTCGTAGCTTCTGCAGTCATTTTCACTACCAGCACGGGACTGCAATTGATCGCCTATCTGTCCGCATTCGACGCCGCCACAGTTTCGCGCTATTTCAATCAAGACCACGGCACATCACAAGTTGCGGCCTATCTTGGCGTCACGGTGCTTGCTTGTATTGGCTATGGCAGCGTCTTCCTGGGTGGTGGATTGCTCTTCCGCAACCCGATTTTCCCCGCCGCCGCGGTCTTGATCTGGGAAGCTGCCAATCCGCTCTTGCCGGCGCTGCTCAAGAAATTCAGCGTGATTTATTACTTGAAGTCGCTCTGCCCAGTGCCAGTCGCCGCCCCTCCCGGCATGCCGGCGCTCTTCAAACTCCTGGTCTCAAGCGGCGATCCCATCTCCGCTTATCTAGCCGTCCTGGGTCTGCTCGCTCTCGCCGCCGTCGTTCTATGGGCTTGTACCTTCAAAATTCGCAAATTGGAGATTAACTATACAACTGAATAATCCGGTTTCAACTGGCTGATCAACGCTTCGTTGGTATGTGATCCACTAACCACCAGATCCACATAAACGGTCGAAGCCAGTAATAACGGATGCGTCACACAGGCGACAATCAGCCGGTCACACTGTTGACGGGCCTTTTGCAAAAACAAAATGGCGGGGGTATCCAGCGTCTCAAACGAGCGGATTACCAAGCCCACTTTCAGGTTGAGCTTGCGCCACAAACGCACACGCTCGAGCGCCTCATCCAGCGCCACCACGCGTGTATCGGCAGCCAGCGCATCGCCCAGTTCGATCTCTTTGAGGATCTCCTCCTGGCTTGTTGTCGCTGTGCCTACTTTTGCAACCACAATTCCGGCCGCCACATTTGCTACACGCATGGCGTTCGGCATCGACATGCCGATGGCGAATCCCGCCGCGAATGTCGCCGCCACCGTGTCACCCGCGCCTGATACGTCGAACACCTCGCGCGCCACCGCCGGCAACAGCACTGGCTCTTCGTTCGGCCGCACCAGCATCATGCCTTGCCCGCCGCGCGTCACCAACATTGCGCCCACCTCGTATCGGTCAATCACCGAACGGGCCGCCGCTTCCACTTCCGCGTCGGTCGCCACCGGCATCTTAGTGCCCTCTCCCAGTTCCAGAAGATTGGGCTTGATCAGAGACGCGCCTTGATAACGGCTGAAGCTCCGCCCCTTCGGATCGACGAAGACTGGCTTGCCTGCCTTGCGCGCCGCCGCCACAAAGCGCCCCGCCCGGTCGTCGCTCAACACGCCCTTCGCGTAGTCGGATAAGATCACGACATCGCAAGCAGGCGCCAGTGTCTCAAACTGCTCCAACAAGCGCGCTAGGATGTCATCTGTTACTGAGTGCGTACTCTCCACATCCACGCGCAACAGTTGCTGGCTGCCAGAAATGTAGCGAGTCTTAACCGAAGTTTTGCGGCCCTCATCCGCCACGCTATGCAGCCGGCAGTTGTGCAGCCCCTTCAGTTCTTGCGCAATAGATTCCGCCGCAGTATCTGCTCCCACCACCGTTAGTAACGTGGCATGCGCGCCTAAAGAATTGAGGTTGCGCACGACGTTCCCCGCACCGCCCAGCATGGATGTCTCGTGGTGAATGCGCACCACCGGAATCGGCGCTTCCGGCGAGATCCGGTTCACATCGCCATAGACAAAGTGGTCGAGCATCACGTCTCCGACACACAATACCTTCGCATTCGAGAAACGCTCGACATACGGAATAAGCTCTTGATGATTCAAAGGTTTTAACTCAGATGATAACAACCGTGTGTAAGCTGGAACGTATGAATCTCAGCACACTGTGGGAAGAACATACCGCGCACGAGTTCACCACCCGCGATACCGAAGCCACACTCGCCACCATGGTGGATGACGCTTACGTCAACCACATCCCCGTAATGACCGGCGGCCAAGGCAAAGAGGCACTGCGGGCCTTCTATTCGCGAGACTTTATTCCCGCCATGCCACCCGACACCACGCTTACACCCGTGTCGCGCACCATTGGCACCGATCAGCTTGTCGATGAGATGATCTTCTCGTTCACCCACACGCAGGAAATGCCATGGATGTTGCCCGGCGTTGCACCCACCAATAAGAAGGTGGAAATTGCGCTCGTAGCCATCGTTAAGTTTCGCGACGGCAAGCTCGCTCACGAACATATCTACTGGGATCAAGCCTCCGTACTGAAGCAGATCGGCCTGATTACCGACCCATCACTTCCGGTTCGCGGTGTCGAGACGGCTCGCAAGGTGCTTGGGCAGTAGCGCAATCGCGATGGCGCCAAGCAACGCAATGCTCAGAATCACCATCATCGGCAGATGGTAACTGCCAGAGCGTTCGCGCAGCGCCGAAACGAAATACGGCAGCCACGTCTGGCCGATGGTGTTCGCCGGCAAAATCACCGCCATCGCGCGTGCTAGCGTATTCACGCCGAACTGCTCCGCCGCCATCAACGGAATGAGCATGTAATCGGCCCCCATCGTGAAACCGAAAGCAACGGCAAAGACATAAAGTGAACTCGGCCTACTCGGGCTGACGTTCAACAGCAAGATAATAGTAGCCACCACCATGAAGTAGGTCACTGTCATCACACGCTTCTTCGAAAACAAATCGGCTAAATGCCCAATCGCCAAACGACCGACAATGCTTGACCACAAGATCAACGAAGACGCCGTTGCCCAAGTTGTGTTCAGCAGCTTTTGATCCGCATAGCCAGCATCGCGAAAGACAAACTTCATGTGTAGATTGATAGAGCCGATAGCGCCAATGGAACAAACGCTGCCAGCGAGCAGGAGCCAGAACGAGCGGCTGTGCAGCAAATGCGAAAAGCTGAAAGGTTCCAAATGCCCGTCGGAAGGTGGATGATCGAAGCCGTCTGGAAACTGCCCGACTTCAGCTGGCTTGTCTTTCAGGAGAAAGAACGCCAGTGGCCATGCCAGCAGCGTGAGACCGCCGAGTATCCGGAGGGCCGCTTGAAAACCGTAATGATCAGTAAGGCCGCGCACAATGTAGGCGCCCAGCCCGCCGAACAAACCGACACCTACATAGATGGTGCCCATCGCCAAGCCGCGCTTCGCCCTAAACCAATGCGAAACCAAAATCTGGTGCGGCATAGGTCCCGAAAAGAGGTAGCCAACCGTGTAAACGAAATAAAAGGCGAAATAGAGGAGAAGGCTTCCCGGCATCGTTCCAAAGCCTAAAAAAGCTAGCGCCGTCAGCCCAGTACCGGCGATAATGAGTTTTCTAGGACTAAAACGCGGAATGAATTTCGGTCCGACCCATATGGTAAGAAGTGCCGCTATGGGGAAGCCAAACGTGATTTCCTTAAGGCTCCAGCCGAACGACTTTTGGAAATAGTCGTAGAAAAAGGGCATGTTGTAGTACGGTATGCCGACCGAAAGGCCAAAGGTCACGAAGGCGGTAGCAACTACATACCAGCCGTAAAATTTTCCAGGTAGGGCCGCGGTCCCGGTCTCTGAAGTGGTTGTAGTCATTTCACCCCGTTTATCTTAGCGTCTAAAATGTCGTAAGCTTGAGAAGCGAAAGTTTTTTGGGTGCCCTGCCGCGAAAAAACAGTCACTAGATTGTTAGCAGGGCGTCTACCTTTGTTAGAGAACAATGAACGGGAGTACAAAAAGAGACTCCAAAGGAGATGGTACTAGAGTAATGAAGAAAGACACTGGGAAATTGTTGAGAGCGGGGTTTGCCATAGCAGCGTTAACATTAGCAACCTCTACGCTCGCCTTGGGCGTCACGCCCAACACCCGGACTTTTACAGCCGGCCAGAATGTGAAAGTGCAAGGGGTGATTCTCTCGCGCGATGGCAACTCCATCAAGCTCCGCATCGACGATGATTCGATCGGCACGGTGGACCTATCGGACCTAACAAAGATTCAGCTTAAGAGTGGTGTGATTTTCCGTAAATCCTCCAAGATGGATCTGGGGTCGCTGGTTCCTGGCTTGCACATTGAGGCGCAAGGTAAAGGTAACGATAAAGGCGACCTGATCGCTGATAAAGTCTTTTTCGATCCTAATTCTATGCGCGCTTCGCGTCAAATTGACGCCCGCGTTTCTCCGCTGGAAGCAAGAGCGGGTAGCTTGGAAGGCCGGGCAGGTGCATTAGAAGGCCGCGCCGGACAGTTGGAAACTCGCCAAGGGACATTAGAAGATCAGGAACGTCAGACGCAGGGTTTGGTCGGACAGGTCAAGACCTCGGCTGACCAAGCGAATGAAGGCGTCAACAAAGTGAACGGGCGCGTTTCCGATCTTGATAATTATCAGGTGAAAGATTCAGCCACCGTCTACTTCGAAATTAATAAGGACAAGTTGACCTCGGATGCCGAAAAAGACCTGAGTGATCTGGCCAAGAAGGCTTTGGCGGAAAAAGGCTACGTGATTGAAGTGGCAGGTTTCGCGGATAGCACGGGCAAACTCGATCATAATCAAGTGTTGAGCGAGCGCCGAGCCGATGCTGTGGTTCGTTATCTCGAACAACAGGGAGACATTCCGATCCACCGCATTCTGCCTATGGCCGGCATGGGTATCAGCCACGAAGCGGCCGATAATACCACCAAAGAAGGCCGCAAAATGAATCGCCGCGTCGAAGTCAAAATTTTGGTAAACCAAGGCGTCGTTGCCGGCATGTCGCAGCCCAGCGGCACAGCCTCGGTTAAGCCCCCGAGCGAAGCTTCAAAGTAAAGTTAATATTCAGTTCGAGAGCAACTGGCTGGTCGGAAGTATTCTGACCAGCCAGTTTTTTTGGCTCTGAATCTGGTAGGTTGACATTCTACATAGCTGCGCGTAAGATCTAGATAGACGCGCTAGGTAGCGTATGGCAGATAAAAAAAGAGATCTCATCCAAGGCACGCTTGATTTGCTGATCCTGAAAACCGTGGCCCAAGCACCAATCCACGGCTATGGCATTGCGCAAAGGATTCTGATTACTTCAAAAGAAATTTTGCAAGTGCAGCAAGGTTCACTCTATCCGGCGCTGCACCGTTTGCAGCGCAAGGGTTTACTCAAAGCCGAGTGGCGAGAATCCGGCAGCGGGCCTATGGCGAAGTTCTATTCCCTCACCACCGCCGGCAAGAAGTACTTCCAAGAAGAAATGACGGAATGGCAGCGGTATGCCGACGCGGTGGCGCTGGTCTTGGAGTCTTAGAGGAGGCGAGTCATGAAATTTCCGTGGAGGCGTGCGGAATCCGAATTGGAGCGCGAGATCGCGCATCATTTGTACCAATTGACAGCCGAATACCAGCGCCAAGGATATTCGCGCACGGAGGCTCAGCGCTTGGCCAAGCGCGAATTTGGCGGGCCTGAGCAGACGAAGGAACAGTGCCGCGATGAACGCCGCTGGGCTTGGCTGAACGGTCTTCGCCAAGACATAGTGTTCGGTTGGCGCATGATGCGTCGAACGCCAGTGGTGACCGCAGCCGCCATCCTTTCATTGGCGCTCGCCATCGGCGCTAACACCGCTATCGTCTCGCTAATGGACGTGGTGCTGTGGCGCGACCTGCCCGTGCCGAACCCGCGCCAACTCGTGAACGTGAACTGGCAGGGACATGGATTTCCGAGCGAGATGGCGGATAGCGCCTCCGGCACTATGTATCCAAGCGACGACGGCTGGGACGTGGCCGACTTCTTCTCTTATCCGGGATTCGAAACTATGCGCGGCCGCTTAGCGGGAAGAGCGTCACTCGCGGCGTACAGCTTTCCGGATACGGTGAGTGTGAGCTTCGCGGGCCAAGCCAGTGTCGCCAAACAGCGAGCAGTCAGCGGAAATTTTCTGTCCACCTTGCAGGTGCAACCCGAATTGGGAAGGCTGCTTTTCGAGAGCGACGACGATAAGGCAGCTCCGGCCACGGTAGTCGTTTCGCATCGATTCTGGGTGAACACGTTAGGCGCTGCGCCCGATGTAATCGGACGTACGATTGCCATTAATAACGAACAGAGAATCATTGCTGGCGTCCTAGCCAGCAGCTTTTATGGGCTGATGCCGGGAGACGCTACCGATCTCTACGCACCGTTGCATCACGGGTACAGGCGGATGCCAGATGGAACGTCCCGCCTGGACGTTAACCGCAGTTGGGGCATTTCGCTGATCGCCAGACGAACAGCGGGCTACACCGAAAGCCAGATGCGCCCGGAGATCGACGCAGCGTTCGTTTCCAGTTGGGCGGCGCAACCGAAGAACCTTCAAAAAGCTCCGCACATTCGCTTGGAAGATGGAAGCCACGGCTTGGGATTTCTGCGGAAAGATTTTCGTGATCCACTTCTGGTGTTGGGCGGACTTGTCGGATTGTTGCTGATGATAGCGTGTAGCAACATCGCCAATTTATTGCTCTCTCGGGCAGCCGCACGCGAGAAGGAAGTCGCGACACGCGTGGCTCTGGGCTGTAGCCGGCTGAGATTGGCTCGGCAGTTTTTGACGGAGAGTGCGCTGTTGGCGGTGGCCGGTGGAGTGGCAAGTATTTTCGTGGCGTATCTGACCGAAACCTTGCTCAGCCAATTTGTTCTGTTGCGGCACGGAGACAGTGTGCCTATCCCCATGAGCTTTAACTTGCGGGTTTTGGCATTTATCGCGGTCACAAGCCTGTTGGCATTGCTGCTGTTTGGAGTCTTTCCCGCTTGGCGGGCTTCGCAGTTAGCAACGGTTGAACAACTCAAGAAAGACTCCGGCCGCCACAAATGGAATGCGGGCCGGATTCTGACGCTGGGCCAGATGGCAATGTCGGTAGTGCTGGTAATGTCCGCCGTCCTCTTCACGCGGAACTTATTGGCGATCCAATCTGCCGATCCCGGCTTTGATCGCCGCAACATGATCCTGTTCAATCTGCGGCCGGGCACTTCTGGATATGACCGATCGCGCTTAGAGAACTTCTATTTCAACCTGGAACGCAGGCTGTCTGAGACGCAAGGTGTGACGGACGTTGGACTCTCCTCAATACGGCCGATGAATGTCGGCGGCCGGTGGGATGATCTGCGAATGGCGGGAGAGCCGGACATCAACAATGTTTCGGTGAACGGCGTTACGCCCAACTATTTGCCGCTCTATTCGCCACGTTTAGTGGCCGGGCGAAACATTGAATGGATCGACATCGCCAGCAGCGCAAAGGTTGCGGTGATTAGCGAAGACCTGGCGAGGAAACTGGGCGGATTGAGCGTTTTAGGGAAGAGGTTTACGTTTTCCGAAGGTCCCGGGAGAACGGGGCCGGAGTACGAGATTGTAGGCATCGCCCCCGCCATGGCGGCGACTTCGATGAAGGATAGACCCGTGGTAACGTGGCTACCTTTGGATAAAGAAAGCCGTGAGGTGACGGTGGTGCTGCGTACTTCACAGCCGCCTTCGATGGTTCTGCCAGCGGTGCGGCGGACCATTGCAGAGATCGATCGCAATCTGCCGCTGGTTGATGTGATCACGATGGAGGAGCAGATTTCAAAGACCTTGCAACGCGAGCGGATGTTCGCCACTATTTGCAGTTGCTTCGGCGTTTTGGCGTTGGTGTTGTCGATCGTCGGGCTGTATGGAGTGGTGGCTTACAACACGGCGCGCCGCAGCGGAGAGATTGGCATCCGCCTTGCGCTAGGCGCGATACCGCGCAATGTTATCGCGATGATCATTCGCGAAGGAATGACGGTAGCGGTGTTGGGCTTGCTTCTCGGACTTCCCGTGATCTGGCTGGGGGCGAAGTACGTCGAGAAAGAGCTGTTCAAAATGAAGCCATTGGATCCGGCAACCATCGTAGTTTCGGTGGGCACACTGCTGGCTGCTGCGTTGCTGGCAGTGGTGATTCCGGCGCTACGGGCGTCTTCGATACAGCCTGCGCAGACGCTGAGACAGGATTAGTTTTCGCCGGAAATGATGGCCGGCCGAACCATGCGTGGGCCCTCTTTGAAGAGGAGTGGCGCGAACGCGAGAAGATTGCGACGCCACACCATCCAGGTATGCATGCCGGGTGTTTCGATTGGCGTGACGATGACGCCTTTCTCTTTCAACCAACGAATCATGCTGCGGTTGAGCGCAATGAGACGATCTTCGGTTCCGCAAGCGATCCAGATCAGGTGATACTGAGAGTTGGCGTCAGCATTGAGTTGCGGGAAATCGGCAGCGAAGTCGTCACTAAGCCCACCGGTGCTAAAACCGGCGACCCAAGCGAACTTATCGGGGCGATTCAGGCCCGTTAGAAGAGACTCAGATCCGCCCATAGACAGTCCCGCGATGGCGCGCGCATCGCGGCTGGGATCAGTTTTATAAGCACGATCGACTGCGGGAATCACTTCATCAATCAACGCCGTGCGGAAACGGCCGAAGTTACGTTCGCGCAACTCGGCGTTGCCAAACGGAGAAACGCCGGGTGCGGGATGAACGATTTCTGGCGCGCCATAGCCGAGTGGCATGACCACGATCATGGGCTTGGCTTTGTTTTGGGCGATGAGTGAATCCATGATCAAGTTGGCTTTGCCGACGGCGGTCCAGCCGCTGGCGTCGTCACTGTAGCCATGCAGAAGATAAAGAACGGGGTAACGAACGTTGGCGTTCGGATCGTAGCCGGGTGGTGTGTAGACAAAGAAGTCGCGGTTGTCGCCGACGACGCTTGACTTGTAGAAGTGGTGATGGACGAGACCGTGCGGGATATCGGAATCCTCCCACGGAAGCGGAGTGGCGCCGGGAACATGGACGCTGTTAGAGAGACCCATGAGATTCGGCTTGATGACGACGTTCGCGGGATCGAGTATGCGGGTGCCATCGGCGTTGAAGGAGTAGCCGTAGAGATCGGGAGCGAGGACGTCAGTGGTGACGCTCCAAATACCTTGCGCCTCCTTCTGCATGGTGAGCGGATCTCTCATACCCTCGACGGAGACGGTGACCTTCTCGGCATTGGGGTCAAGCAGGCGGAAGGTGACGCGGCCGTCAGAGTGGACTTCGGGAGAGATGACAGGTGGACGCGGCAGCGGCTGTTGCTGCGCAAACGCAAACCTGGTGAAGATGATTAAGAAAAACAGCTTTTTCACAATATATTGACGATATCAGGATTTAATAAGTGGCGACCTTTACGCGCAGGACTTGAGGCGTGGCCGTGAAGTTGAGTCCCCAATCGGTTTGATCGCCATTCCATAGGCGCGAGGGAATGAAGCGGCCGTTTTGATAGACGCCTTCTTCGACATGCAGGAATTGCGGCTTCTTGCCCGGAGATGAGAATTCGACGCGGCAGTGGAAACCGGCGACAAGAAATTCGTCTGCGGCGAGTTGAGCGACCAAAGCGCGCCCAACGGGTTCGGCGTTGCCGGGAGGGTTGCGGTTGAAACCAAATTGGGGAAGGCCGTAAGTTACTTGGGCTTGCCACGGACCAAACTGCAAGGTTTGGGTAGGCTTGCCTTTTTCTTCCGTCACAGCTTTGAGTTTGCCTTCGAAATTGAGGCGAGCAATTTCGCGGCTCATTGGTTCGATGAGCTGGTAGTTGGCGGCGAAGGGGGCCAGCACATCATCGTTGATGCGAGTGGCACCGAGCGGTGCGTTGGAATAGCCGCTGTAATCCATACCAAAGGGTGCGAAGCCGATGGCTCCGTGGCCGAGCGCGGCAAAGAAGTATGGCGCAAAGAAGGAACTGTTGCCCGTTTCAGGCACAAAGAGGGCGTTGTCGGGACGGCTGTAAAGATCAAGCACCTTTTCGTAGCGGGCGCGGTCGTTCAAGTAGATATCGGGTCCGAGTAAGTCAAGCGCCGGAGCGGTGGCTTTCCAAATATCGAGCACATTGTCAGTAGGGCCGCCACTTTCGTAACGCGGCGGACGGCCGGGATTAAAGGGATCGCGCAAGGCCGCGTTGGTGTACAGGGGCAAAGGATAGATAGCTTTGCCGGCAGCGGCGACATGGCCGATAAAACTCGCGACGGACCAAGCATGGAAGAATTCTTCCGCATCGGCACCGAAGACTTCTGACCAAGTGCCCTTTGCCTGCGAGTGGAGAGCGTTCAGCAGCTTGGGCGGAACCTGCGATTGGAAAAGTTTCTCTGCTGCTGGAGAATAATCACGAACTGCGCCCCAAGTTCCCGGCTCGTTCTCCACCTGCACCATCAGAACGGTGCGCTGCGCATCTGTTTCTTTCAAGTGGCGAAGGAGCGCGCAAAAGGCTGCTGTGTCGGCCTCGAGTGTGGCGGTCGCGTGGGGAGACAGCGAGTCGATCGGTTGTCCCTTAGCGTCAAGCATGCGTGGATAGAGAACGGGGTTGAGCTTGACCCACTCGGGCGTGTAATGGCCGCTGCCATTTTTCCAAGTGCCAAACCAGAGCAGCACGAGATGGACATGATGTTCACGGGATTGGCTCAGGAGGGTGTCGATGACGGAGAAATCAAAGGTCCCTTGTTTAGGCTCGAGTTGTTCCCAATAGACGGGCATCTCTACAGTATTCGCGTGTAGAGATTCAATAGCGGGCCAGACTTTGGGTAGGAGGGCGGGCCAGGCGCTTGAATTGTTGACCTGAGCACCGAGGATTAAATAAGGAGCACCATCGACCATAAGAGCGTAACGACCATCTTGATGAACGATTTTGGGAAGCGGCTGCTGGCAGAGGGCGAAAGCGGGTAGTAAGACGGCGAGTAAGTATTTCATGCTGTGTTAGTCATCGAACTCAATGATGTCTTCTTCTACCGTGTAGTCAATAATGACGACGGTCTCAGTGGAACGAGTTTGCGAAGGATCGTCGGAATCGGCGGTGTTGAGATCGACGGTGAGCGTTACGGAACCTTGGGTTTGGGAGGTATCGAGCAGACCTTGCCAGACACTTGCCTCGGCGATACCAGAGCCGGTTGGATCAGCGGTGATGGGATTAAAAGTTGTGTCTTCGAAGGCGATCCAGATCACAGGGCCACCGAAAGGAAGACCGTGGGCGGCGTATTCCTGTTGCGCGGCGGCCGAGATATCGGCGTAATTGGCTTTGGCGACGTAAGTACCGGGCTGAAATGTCTGACTGTCTAACACGGCGGAGAGCCAGCCTCGATAGTAATCCGCGAATGCGGCGGAGATAGTTCCGGAGAAGAACTCAACGTCGAGGAAAATGACGACGTTGTTATTAAAGGCTTCCGCCTGACATGTGGCGACGGCGTCCATACCGTGCAGAAAGCCTTGGGCACGCGTGAGTAACGTGCTGCCGCAGCCTTCTTGCTGATTGCCCACGTAGATGATGGCGAGACCGAGGCCAAGGCTGTGCAGGAACTTGGCTTTGCCGGTGAAGGGTGCGAAGGCGGAATCGGAATGGCAAGGGGAGGTTAGATAGTAACCGCACCATTTGTAAAGGCTGGCTTTCGCCCAAGCGGTGATGGCGGAGTCGCCAGGATAGCTGCCAATGTCAAAACCAGGGAAGTGGGACAAGCTCAGAGTGTAGCGCCGAGAAGACGTGGCCGCAAGCGGTACTATCTCCTACCATTTCTGATTGCATATCAGGAGGGGTCGCTATACGATTATGTAAAAAGTTTTCGATTCCGGTTGGTAGGAATAGCGCCGCTTGTGGCGGGGAGTTTCAGTTGTCAAACATCGGTGGGTTGCATCTGCGAACACATTGCTGCGAGGGAGATGCAACACCGGCCTTACGCTTAAGAGATAGCACCGAGAGAACGGTGAACGATGATTGGCTGTTGGACTGAACGTCGCTAAGTGCAACAGGCAGCGGCGGTTACGGGTGCTAAAAGAAACTTCGGAGTGTTGTGATCGTTGGTTGAGGGGGAAATAATGCTGACCGTTAGTGGGTGTTCGTGTGTGAAATGCGGGAGTCCGATACCGGCGGAAGATGTGAATGTGGCTGCAGACTCGGCATTGTGCCGCAAGTGCGGCAAGGCGTTTCGCTTTTCGGACGGGGTTACGCGCGCGGCGATATCGTCTTTTGATCCGGCCAAAGTGCCAGACGGCGTGACGTTTGAGCCGCAGGCGGATGGTCTTGCGGCGAAAGTGAGCACGCGTTCTTCCCAAGCGTGGTTTTTAGTACCGTTCGTACTCATCTGGTCCAGTCTTAGTGTGGCGATGCTCTACGGCACCCAGTTTCAACACCGAAAATTTGAGCTGCTGCAATCGCTGTTTGGACTGCCGTTCCTCTTCGGAAGTTTCCTATTAGGATGGCAGGCGCTGCTGAGCGCCGCGGGACGAGTTCTGATCACGAGCAACGGCGCAGAAGGAACGATCTTTCAAGGCGTAGGGGCTTTAGGACGGAAATGGCGCTTTCAATGGGCGGATCTTAGTTCCGTGGGAGAAGACACCAGGACGACCGGACGAGGCGGTCCTACGAGATCTGTTCGAGTGAGCTTTCACTCGGGAGCATGTACTGACTTTCGTTTCGGCGCTATTCTCAGCGCTGAGCGCCGAGAATATGTGATTTCGCTACTACAGTGGCAGAAGATGCGGCGCGGTTGAGCGACTCGATTATTTGGCGACGACGACTTTGGCGGAGACGTTGTCGTTTTCGTCGTAGACGCGGATGGAGACCATCTGCCCGGCGCTGGCGGTAATGGTGTAGTCGAGGGACTGGGAATCCGTTACCAAGTTGTCGGGGAGAAGGGCTGTCCACTCGCCGCCATCGATGGAGTATTCGGCCTTGTCGATCCAACTGAGGGCGTCTTTGGCGGTGAACTTGATGGAACCCGTAGAGACCGAGTTGATGGTGATCACGGGGGGAGTATTGTCGATGGTGAAGGTTTCGCTTTCAAGGCCACTGGTGAGCACGGCGCTCGGGATGTTGCTAGGCGCGTCGCTAGCAGTGATACGCACTAGATACTTGCCATCGGGGAATGAGGTGGAATCAAAGGCGTAGAAGCGATCGAGAAGTTTGTCTTTGAGCGTGCGCCAAGTGGGATCGCCGGCGGGTCGGAGTTCGACTTTGAAGGAAAGCTGATCGTTATTAGAGTCGCTGGCGGCCCAGCGAACGGTTTCGAAACCTTTGCTGTATTGGAGAGTGGCGGCACCACCCGCGCTAACGTCAATGCCGGTGGAAGAACGCTTGGAGCCGACAGCAGGCAAGGTGATGGTTGACGGCGAGCCGGAGGGCTGGACGGACCGCTCCAAAGCAGTGTTACCTGGCGCTTGGCGATAGTTGAACGGGGCGATTTCGACTTGTTGCACTTTGGGCGCGACGTTCTTGGGCAAGAAGGCGATATCGATAGCGCTGAGCTCGGGAGATTCGCCGGACGATGACTTGGCGACGGTGAGGCGGTACTGCAGATAGCGCGCGGGCTGAGAGTGAATGGCACCGCCCAGTTCGGCAATCTCAACTTTGGTCCACGGGGTCCAATTGCTTTCGGGATGGTTGACGTTGCCACTGCGCGTTTCGAGAGTGACTCCGCCGCCATGGTTTGTGGAACGAATGTGGACCTTGCCCCAGGTGGAGAATTCGGACGCGTCGAGGACTTCGCTTTCGAGAGTGCCGCTAGTTTCGAGGCCAGGGCCGATGGCGTAAAGATTGCCCACGTTGCCGGTGGTGGCGTAGACAACGCCGCTCTTGCCTTCAAGGAATGAGGTGACCTGGGTGGGCGGGGTGTTGAGCAGAACGGTCGTGAATTGATCGGAATCGAGGCGGTGAATCACGCCCTTATTGCCAGTGCCGACGAGTGGGCGTCCCTCGGCATCAAACGCGATGGCATAGGCGACATCGGAAGCGGAGCCCCAGATTTTTTCGGCAAAGCCGTCTTTCTGAATGCGGTAGACTTCGGAGCCACCGGAAACAGAGGGGCTCAATGAATTGACGGGCGGGGGCAAGGTAGCGGGCGCGGCGATGGCATGAGCAGCGGCGGGCGCATTGGCAGCGGCACCAGGAGCCGGAACGGCGGGCACGGCGGGAGTTGCGACAAGACCTCCGGACGGTTTGTTGCCCACGGCGGCGGCATAAATCACGCCCTTGTGTTCGGCGACGGCGGTGACTTCGCGTTTGTTGGTTTGATACAGCACAAAGCCTTTGCCGGCGGGAGTGACACGCAAGACGAGGCCGCTAGGTTCGGTGCCAACGATGAGGTTACCCTCACTATCAATGATCATGGAACGCGCATGGGTTTCTTCGGTATCGAAGAACTTGTCGCCCTTGCCTTCGGGAGAGACTTTGTAGATGAGGCCCGCATCGCCGGTGGCGACGAACAGGTTGCCGCTTTTATCGAACGTCATGGCCCAAATGTATTTGCACTTGGCATCGAAGAAGAGTTCAGGCTTGCCTTTTTCGATGCGGTAAATTTTGGCGTCGGGCAGGACGGCGGCGTAAAGGCGGTCGTGCGAATCGATGGCAAGGGCGTGAACTTCCAGGCTGGGGATTTCGGCAAAGACGCGCGGCTTTTCGCCTAGGGTGAGGGCATAGATTTTGGTGGACGCACCGGTGGGCGCACCGCCGGCGTAATAGAGGACACCTTTGGAATCTTGCGTCACGGCCCAGAGATAGGGAACGGTGGTGCTATCGAGTTCTTTAAATTCAGGCGCCAGGGTCAGATGGCCATCGCTGCGGATCGAGAGCTTTTTAGCAGTGCCGCGAGAGAACTCGGATTGTTCAGACTGCTCCCAGACGTGCGTGTCAACAGCAGGCAGGAGTGAAGGCGCGGCGGCGAGCAGCAGGGTTGCCGCGGCGCGGCGCAAACCAGAATTAAGAATCATGTTTATTTAGTTGACGTGGATTTTGAGCGAATAACTGCCGGTTACTACGGTATCGAAGGGCACGGAGAGTTGTTCGTGAGCGCTTTCGGGCACGCTGACGAATTGGTGGTTGACCGCCTTGCCACTTTGCATAACGTTGACAATGGAGGCTGGCAGGCTGGGCAGAACTTTTTCGTCGGAGTAGATGGTAGGCTGCGATTCGATGAGCGAAATATAGAGACGCGTATTGCTCTTTTCGTCGTTGAGCATGGCCACGGTTTGCGGGATGTCTTCGATTTTGTTGAGCGTTTGCGCGATGTTGTGGAAACGGCTCAAGGTGTCGGCGTCGCTGAAGAGGAGCTCGTGATCGCCACGTGCAAGGCCAAGCGGAATTTTGACATTCACGGTGCGCTCGATACGGTCACCATGAAACGGGCGCAAGAACACTTTGACGGGAACCTCGGTGCCGGGGGTAACCATGCTGTCGCCAATCCAGGCGGATTCGATTTGAGCGGTTAGATGTTCGGGCAAGAGATCGACGCTGACATCGACGGCGTCGAGTTTGGGGAGGTTCGTTGAGTTGACGAAAAGGCGGTTGAACTTATCGCCCCACCAGCCGGCTAACAACATGGGAGTGGGGATTTGCGCTTCGGACGGCGCTTGCATGGTGCTGAGTTCAATCTTCTGCTGGCCTGCGACGTGGAGTTCGCCGTGAAGGCGGTAAGTGGCTTCTTCTGAAAAATCGTTGAGGTTCGAGATGGCGTTGAAGAGGGTGGCCATCATGAGATAGGGCGTCCATTTGTGATCGACAAAGACATTGAAGTGGAAGTCGCGCTTGGAGTGGATGCTGTTGTCGAGGTTGAAGGAATTGACGTGCATGGTGACGGGAATCATCTGCGCGGTTTCGCCGAGCTGGCCTTCGATAGCGCTGTGGCGATCTTGCTTGAGAGAGCCGACCACTTCGGTGGCGTTGCCCATTTTGGTGGGTTGGTAAGAAGAGGCGAGCGTGGTGATGATTTCGTCTTTAGCCAGAGGCATTTCAACGGGGCCTAAGTTGAACATGGGATGGCCGAAAGCCAAGATGCGCTTGCCATCGTTATAAGTGACGGTGCCGCCGCCAGTCATATTGACATCGCCAGAGACGAGGACTGCGGCGACGGGTTCACCCGGTTGCAAAGCGGTGGCCCAATCTTTGGCGGGCTTGGAACTGCTCAGGTTGCCGGAAGAGCCGCCTTGCGAAACATTCAAGCCCAGCTGCTGAAAGACCGGCGCAAATTCTTTGACGGCGTCATCGGTGAAACCGGACATGGAGATGGGTGTAGCGATGGGCGTCATCATTGGGATATCGCCGAGGTTTCGAGAGGAACCGGCAGCCATCACGCGTTGGGCGAGACCATCGGGAAGAGTCATGGAAGCATCGGCGCGGGCGACGGTACCAGGCGCGAGGCTATTGGCGGGCTTGCTCTTATCGAAATCGTTAACTTCGAGCATCAGACGAATGGGAGTGATGCCGCAGATGGCATCGGGCGAGAAGACACTGAGGCGGAGCGAGATGGCGCCGACGAGTTTGCCATCAATATAAACGGGGCTGCCGCTCATGCCGCCGGCGACGTTGGTGCGGATGGCTTTGCCGCCCATTTTGCCGATGATGATGTTCTGCTTGGGGCCCCAGGCGTTTTCCCAGATGCCTACGATTTCCACGGGCACGGCTTCCGGTTTGCTGCCCTGGAAGACAGTCCAAGCGACGGCCTGCATGCCGGGTTTGAGATCAGCTTCAGGGAAGAGTTCGACCTTGCCGGCTTTGGGCGGTACGGTCATGTTGGGGATGGCGACAGGCGCAGTTGCGGCTACGAGTGCGCCGATAGAGAGAACAGAGCCAAGAAGGACTCGAAAAAGCATGAAAGCCAATTCCTTTTTTCCAAAAAACACCGATTCGGCGGCGGGGCCCGACGGGAAAAACCGAAGGGCGGAACTCGGTTACCTTTGATTATCGCCCAAGGGAAGCGAGGACGTAAAACGGCTTCCCCGCGCCTGCACAGACTACCGATTGGACGTACAGGTTCACAGTTCGATAGACGTCCTAGAGGGGAAGTGAGGTTTCGATGGGGTTGTTCTCAGGGCGTTCCCCGCGCTGGTTAGGAAGAAAAGAAAGAACTTTTAGCCGCAGATGAACGCAGATAAACACGGATAAAACGGCGGTTTCGAGTTAAGCGGCCTGGCCTTTGACTTCCCACCACTCTTTGTCGAGGCCGTGTTGAGCTACTTTGCGGTTGTATTGCTCGACGAAACCGGGAATGTCTTTGCTGGATTGCTCGGTGAGGGCGATCAATTTGGCTAAATCGATGTGCGCGTTGACGTCTTTTTGGAAAGTTTCGATGGCGTGGTCCACTTTTTTCATCTCGTGGCGCTCGTTTTCGAGCTTTTCTTTGGCTTGTTTGGCTCTTTGCGCTTCGACCCCAAACTCAGCCCTGCGTTTTTCGGCACGCATCTTATTTAGGTCGGTTAAGCATTTGTGGAAAGCACGCGTGTGCGTGGTTTGGTAACGACTATATAAGGTGAATTTTTGGTCGCTGGTGGCGATGCCGGTTGCGGGGTCGGTGAAAGCCTCCTGCAGGCGGAGGGCGCGTTGAGCGAGCCATTCGGATTCGATCATGCGACTGACGAGGATGACCTCGGTGGGTGTCGATGGCTGATGTTCCTGCCAGAGCGATTGCTTAAGAGATTCAAAAACGGCGGAATCTTCTTTTGCGAGAATTTTGAAATTGCCGTTTTGATGGCGAGCCAGACCATGGATGGTATGGTTCTGTGCCGAGGTGGCCTTGGTCTCTGGAGTGAGTGCGCCGTGCGATTTTTTGGCGTTGGCCTGATTTGCGGCGAGGCGCGCTTCCGAAATGGGGTTCGTCATTTTAGGTTGCTCCGCTGGTGGTGGTTGATTTTCGGCGTCGGTGGCCGGCACTGGCGGCTCGGCGGGGACGGTGTTGGATTCAGATGGCAGGTTGTTAACAAAACCGGCCTTGCGTGCGGCCTTGCGGGCCTTGAACATTTCAGCTCTGCGTTCTTTGCGGGAAGACATATTGAGGTAGAACTCCTGAGAGGAACTTAGCCGCCGCTCATGGACGACCGAGTAGAGTTATCGATTTGGAGAGCGGAGAAAAGGCGGTAAGTGATTGAAATAGAGGGGGAAAAGATTTTTTCGACTTTTTTCGAAGTTTTGTGATTGAAAATTGGGAAGCCTGGGGGGTTTTTTGGAAGGGGATCAAATGGTGCTCGCGATTTAAGATCGGCATTAGGTTGCTAGCCTGGTCTGCCGGATTTGATTCGCACAAAATCGGGGTAATAATGGAGGGACTCGGAACCATCTGATGAAATACTGCCCGAACTGCAAGATAGGATACGCGGATCACATAGACCTGTGCCCGACGCATGGCGGTTATCTGAGCGAGATCATCGACCTGAAGCCGGGTATGTTGATCCGCGGAACCTACCTAATTGAGCGCAAGCTGGGACAGGGCGGGTTCGGCGCGGTGTATTTGGCGCAGAACACCTTGATGGAGGATCAGCGAGCGCTGAAGTTTTTGGGGCGTGAATGGGAACGCGATGAAGCGTTTGCGGCGCGCTTTCGGCGCGAGGTCCGCACGCTGCGCCAAGTGCGGCACCGGAATGTGGTGGACAGCGGCGACCTGGAACGGGCCGAAGATGGCAGTTTGTTCTTTCCGATGGAGTATGTCAACGGGCCGGATTTGCGGCGCTTTCTGCGGGAGGCTTCGAACGGCGCGGCAGGACTAGATGTGAAGTTGGCGCTGGACTTGGCGCGCGGCATTGCGCAGGGTTTAGAGGCTGCTCACGCGCACGATTTGGTGCACCGCGATATCAAGCCGGAGAACATTTTGCTAACGCAAGGCAGGAACGGCGAACTCATTCCCAAGATTGCGGACTTCGGCATTGTGGCCACAAAGGAAGGCAGCACAGCCTTGACGCGGGTTGGGGGGACTTTGCTCACAATGGCGTATGCTGCGCCAGAGCAGTGGCAAGGAATGCCTGGCACGGAATTGGACGGGCGAACGGATTTATACGCACTGGGCGGTGTGATGTATGAGATGTTGACTGGTCGCACGCCGTTTAAGGCTGAGGGCTACGAAGGATGGTCCGCGCAGCATTTGAACGCAGTACCGAAGGCGGTAAGCAGCAGGCGGGGAGAGCTTGGTCAGTGGCGTGGGCTGGACGAGTTAGTGTTGCGGTTGTTAGAGAAGGATAGGGACAAGAGGCCGAGGGGTGTGACAGAGATGCTGGGTCTGCTGAGCGAGGTT
>Ga0302319_10006703_pt1 | contig 22788 bp, 20 predicted proteins | sample Bog_T0_2_FD_203319 | JGI IMG/M metagenome (GOLD analysis project Ga0302319, IMG submission 203319) | Peat permafrost microbial communities from Stordalen Mire near Abisko, Sweden - Bog_T0_2 | ecosystem: Environmental > Terrestrial > Soil > Wetlands > Peat | place: Sweden: Abisko, Stordalen Mire...
ACCGAAGTCAGCAGCCAGACCTCCTGGGTCGGCCCATCGACGAGCGTGTAGGAAGGCAGTCCAACGCACGCCATCATCGCGGCGATGCGGTCCGCTACGACGGTCGGCACCGAGCTGGACGCCGGCGGATCAAATTGGCCGTCGGCCAGGGCGGCATGGAAGACGGCTTGCTGGCCGAGCGCGCGGGAGAGATATTTCTCAATGGCGGTGATCAGATCGGATACCGTGAAGCACGCCGCCAGCAATCGCGAGAATTCATACAGCTGTTGGATTTCCTGCTCGCGAAGCCGCAGTGCTGCGGTTTCCCGGCGCAGCCGTGAGGCGAGGTTGCTGGAGACGATGGCGACCGCGACGAACAGCGCAAGATCAATAATTTCCTGCGGGTCTTCAACCTCGAAACTGAAGATCGGAGGAAAAAACAGGTAGTCGGCAGCCATCATGCTGGCAATCGACGCCAGGATGGCAGGCCATACGCCCCAGCGAGTCGCCGCGACAATGATTGGCACGAGGTAGGCGAGGGTAACCAGATCGACCGCGACGCCCTGGTCAAGTGCGAACAGGAGGGCCGTTACCAGGCTCACCATGAGCAGCGTCAGCAGGAGCGGGATTAAACTATTGTCGGAACTGTGGTCCGAGAACAGTTCGATGATCCAATCGGATCGGCTTTTTGCGTTCACTGCCGGCAACTCGCCGGCTTTCACTGGCTTTTTGAACGTGATCAGAGAATCCAAGTGATTTGCTCTCGCAGGGACAACATCAACGCAACAGGGTCCCAAGGCGCCAGGGACCCAAGGAAACAGGGTCCCAGGCCCAGTCGAACATGCCGCGAAACCATTGCTCGGCACCCATCTGATCGCAATTGGCCCGCGCCCTGTCTGCCGGCTGCCATAAGTCGACAACCGCTCATAACGGCCCGCAGCAGGCGCATCACCGAATCAAAATATGCCGCAATGTTGACCAACTCTACCCAGCAGGTTCATGTTCGTCCGATCGACGTATTAAGTCTATGTCGATTAATGCATCGCAAGATATAAAAATAATAGTGATGGCCAGGCTTTCTTAAGTTCCTGGCATGGTCCTTATCCGCTATGCGGTTGCACGTTTGAAGCTCAGGGTTCGCCAGTGCCGGTCCAGGCAAGGCTGTCGCCGGGGAGATTGGGGTTCTGCGGGCCCTGGTGCGGTTGTCGCGATAAATCCCCTGGCCTCGGCGCCAGCGTGGCTATCGCCGAGGAACTGATATGTTTGGGGGGGTACAGATAGAATTCCATCAAAGGCATCAGGAATCCCCGTGCATTTGGCTGCAGGATCTTCGATGCCATCTGCCCCGCATCCGGATAGATTGTGCTCCATCCTGCAAAACCGCTGGCCAATATTTCGAGCGACAGGATCATTTTCGCAATGTTGACAAAGCCATTATGGGCCTGTTTGGCGCTTCGTGTCGTCGAGGCCTTCTTCAGCCATCGGCTGAGTTCCCGATGACTTTCGATAAACGGGCCGAGTCCCGACTTCCACAACAGGTCCGGAAGGCAGGCATAGCCATGCAGCTCATGGTAGCTTTCGATCAGGGTCTGACATTGCGCCGTCAGCGTCTTCGGTAAGAAATCGAGATCCCGGTTCCCGGCGCCGTCCGTGCGCCGGTCCTCTCCATTCGCCAACCCCGACGCGGTTGTCATTTGCACGCCTCGCACGACGCAAACCGATTGCGCTCAAGGCATCAGCATAATGATTCCCGGCATAGTGCTTCGATCGAGAAGACAGGGGTTTTTCATAGCAAAAAAATAGCCGTGGAACGGCGGATCGCGGCCAACCGGTTGCGTTCGCCCGTTGTGTGTCGAAATTGTAGCGGAAAGGTCACATCGCGTCAGAAATTGCGCCAGTGCAGCAATAAACAGGGCGGAAAAGTGGCTTTTCTTGCTCAATTTTACGTCAAAAAGCTAGGCATTTGGCCGTTATGTGAGCAAAATTACGGAAAATCCATGATTGAGATATTATATTTTAATCTATCGCTGGGGCAAACCGCATCGCTTTTTATCGGCTCCGCACCGAAAACTGGTTCCAGGGTTAACGGATTCGTGAGTGCGACCTGAGGGTTGGGTGCGGTGTGTCCAGCGTCAGTCGTCCTCATGGGAAAATCGTGGGGCAACAATATGAAGAAGTTTGTTTTGGCGGGCGTATCGCTGGCGGCGATCGCTTCGAGCGGTGGCGCTCAGGCGGCTGATCCCGCGGCGAAAGGGCCGTGCCCTTACGGCGGCGACCCCTACAAAAATTATTCCTGCCTCGATCCTTATCTGGGCGACGACTTCCTGACTCGCTTCATCAACTATTATCGTTTGGAATGGGGGCATGATGCCCCGCCGGCTGACCCGAAGGCCCCCCCGAGTCGCCGCGACTACTGGCCGACCACGCCACAGTCCATTCCACCCTATCCGTTCACCGAATGGCCCTATGGCGGATCGACCAATCTCGGTGTGACCCGGCCCAGTTCGGTCGACAGCCCGCTGATGGCCGCGCTTGGCAATACCAAGGTCGGCAACTGGCTGAACGATAACCACATCCAGATCTATGGCTGGCTCGATCCCGGCGGCAACCTCAGCACCAGCACGGTACGCGGCGGCAACGCGCCGGCGGCCTACAGCTATAACCCGAACACGGTGCAGCTCGATCAGGCCGTGCTCTACATCGAGCGCCTACCCGACACGGTGCAGAAAGACCATATCGATTGGGGTTTCCGTATCGCGCCGATCTATGGTGAAAATTACCGTTATACCACGGCCTATGGGCTCTGGAGCTATCAGCTTCTGAACCAGAACAAGGACAATGGCTTTGACATGCCGATGGCCTATGGCGAGGTGTTCATACCCGGCGTGCTGGAAGGCCTGAACATCCGGTTCGGCCGATACATTTCGATCCCGGACATCGAGGCCCAGCTGGCGCCGAACAACTACATGTACTCGCACTCGATGACTTACACGTTCGACAACTATACCAACACCGGCATCGATGCGACCTTGGCGGTGAATAAGAACTGGATGATCCAGGCCGGCTTCACGGTTGGAACCGAGGCGATGCCGTGGCACGCCGGCGCATCCATTGCAAACCCGTTCCCGAACCCGCTGTATCCCGGCAACACCATGCCAAAAGATCCAGGCGCGGTGCCAAGCGTCACGGCCGGGGTGCGTTGGACCAGCGACAGCGGGTACGACGACGTCAACGTGGTTGCCAATGGCATCAATGGTGGTCAGTGGGGCTACAACAACCTGCAATGGTACGGCTTCACCTACTACCATAAGTTCAATGAGCGGTGGCACATATCGATCGAAGTTTATAATGAGCACCAGAATAATGTGCTGAACGGCAACAATCCGACCGCGCTGGCCGCCTGGGCTGCGGGTGGTACCCCGTTCTCGCCGCAATACATGCCGTTCAATGCGCCCGGCTATGCGCTCTGCAGCACGACAACCGTCTATGCCTGCACGGCCTCGTTCCAGACAGCGCTGATGTATCTGAACTACAAGGCGACGTCGCTCGATAACATCTCGTATCGCGCTGAATTCGTCGATGACTTCCAGGGACAGCGTACCGGCACCAAGACTCGCTACATCGAGACCGGCATTGGCTGGCAGCACTGGTTCTCGCCGCAGATCGAGATCCGGCCCGAAGTGTCCTACTACAAATCGCTGGATGGCTTCGCCTTCAACGGCAACGCCAACCTGGGTATCCCGAATACCCGCAACTACGCCATCATCGGCGCCGCCGACATCATCATTCACTTCTGACGCGTGGAAAGATCGCGGCGGCTGCTGTCGCCGGACGTTTCATCGGAACAGTTCGACAGGGGATACATATGAAGCGAGTTCTTTTCACCCGGGTCCTTTTAACCAGCGTGTCGCTGGCGGCGCTGGGCCTGATCACGCCCGTACTCGGCGCCGACCTTCCGACTTACAAGGCCCCGGTCAGGGTGTCGCCGGAATATGACTGGTCCGGCTTCTATGTCGGCGTGTTCGGCGGCGGCGGTTTCGGCAACCATAATATCAACAACGGCACGCCGACTGGTTTTGCCAATGCACTCTTCACCTATGATTCGACCGGCGCCGTCGCCGGCGGCGAGGTCGGCTACAACGCGCAGAGCGGCCGCTATCTGGTCGGTATCGAAGCCACCGGTTTCTGGTCCGGGATCAAGGGCAGCGACGCCAGCCAGGGGCTCGGCTTGATCGACGCCGACAATCTGCGCAAGGTCGCCACGGTGGTGGGGCGTGGTGGCATCGCCGTTGATCGCCTGCTGTTGTTCTTCACCGGTGGCTGGGCTTATGGTGATGTTCTCCACACCAACACCGTCCCGGGTGTCGGTGTCGATCAGTTCTCGGTCGCCCGGAGCGGCCTGACCGCCGGCGGCGGTATCGCTTACGCGCTGACCGAGAATATCAGCACCAAGTTCGAATATCGCTACTTCAATTTCGGCACCTTCTCCCGAACGGCCCCGACCAATGGTCTGGCGGCCTATACCGACAACACCAGCTACAGCATCATCACCGTGGGTCTCGACTTCAAATTCGGCGGCGGCGGCCCGGTGGTTGCGAAATACTGATGCGTCGCCAGACCGATCGACGCGGTCGATCGGTCTGGTGCAACTCTCCAATGGAGGGTGAAAATGGCTTTGCGCGCGGGACGGAGGATCGGGATCGCAGTTCTCGCGCTCGGCCTGTCCATCCTGCTCTCGGCCTGCGCAAATGAGTCAGTCAAACCGGACGGGGGAAACTCTGTTGCGGGTTCTCCAAGATATCACGGGGGCCCAAAATCTCCAACGGGGTCAGGTCAGTAGCAGGTACGAGGTCCAGAATGAGCGATCAATTGACCCACATCATCCCCGGCGCAGCCCAGCGTCTTGGTTGCATCATGCTCCTCGGATCCGTGCTGACGGCCGGACCCGCGACCAACGCCGCCGCAAGGGATCACCGTGGTCATGCGCATGTCCGTCCTCAGATCGCTGACGTTCATGCTGAGCTGATCCCGCAGGAGCCGGTTCGGCTTCCCGTGATGCGCTATTACGGCGGTCCGAAATCGCCGATGTGGCGCGAGGTCAGATAGCCGAACGCGAAGAGCCATCTGTGGCTCGAGCGGCAAAGACGAATGTTTTCCGTCATAGCGCAGCGCTCGGTACCAGGGTATGGAGGTGGGCGCCTTAAGCGTCGGCTAGGCACGCGGCGCAAGTTGTTGTTACGTATCAAAAACAGCTTGCTCTGAGGACCCGGGGGCGGGCTCGTAAGGTAGGCGTAAGCGCGGTGGCATAAGATCGATCGCCGGTCTCAAGACAAGGTCGATGGCTTCGGTCTTATTCTGCAGCTAGGCTAGCCATCTATCGCGGGGGAGTGGTCAGAAAGTGAGTTTTTTCGGAAGCCTCTCGGGACGTTCTCGGGGTTTGATCGTGGTTTTGGTCGTGGCCTGTGGTGCTGCCCTGTTCTGGGGCCGCGGGTTCATTGGCCTCGCCGATGGTCAGGTGGGACACAAGGAATCGGGCCCGCCTTCGGTCGCCAGCCAATCCGTATCAGCGGGCAGCGATGGGACGTTTGTCGATTTGTCGGAAAAGCAGGCGTCGAGCCTGAAGATCGGTCCGATCGGATTCCGGGAGTTCGCCGTTCTGAAGGACGCCGTTGGTACCATCGACTTCAACGAGAACATGCTGGTGCAGGTGTTTTCCCAGTATCCAGGCAAGATCCTGAAGGCCTTCTACAATATCGGCGATGCGGTGAAGCCTGGCGATGTGCTGTTCACGATCGACAGCCCCGATCTTTTGACGGCCGAATCGGCGCTTCTGGCCAGCGCCGGGGTGCTTGAACTGCAAAAGCGAACGCTGACGCGGGTCAAGGGGCTGCTGCAGGCCGGCGGCAGCGCCCAGAAGGATGTCGATCAATCGACCTCCGATGAGCAAACAGCGGAAGGAAATTTCAAGGCTGCCAAGGATTCGGTCCGCATCTTTGGCAAGAGCGACGACGAGATCGAGAAGATTGTTTCCGAGCGCAAACTTGATTCGACGCTGATTGTGCCTTGCCCGATTTCGGGAAGGATTGTTGCCCGCAATGCCGCGCCGGGATTTCTGACCCAGCCCGGCAATGCGCCGGCGCCGTATTCTGTAGCCGATCTATCGACGATGTGGATGATCGCGAATGTGATCGAGACCGATGCGCCGGCCTATAAGCTTGGTCAGGAGGTCGAGGTCCGCGTTCCGGCCTATCCAAACACCGTGTTCAAGGGCCGTGTCACGACGGTCGGATCGATGATCGACCCCAATACCCACCGCCAGCTGGTTCGCTCGGAGATCGACGATCCTCAACATTTGTTGCGATCCGGGATGTTTGCGAATTTCGTGATTCGCGTCGGCGACCCCGTCCGCTCCCTCGCGGTGCCCGCGGAGGGCGTCGTTCGGGAGGGGGACGGCACCATGACGGTGTGGGTCACCAGCGATAGCCGCCGTTTCCAGAAGCGAACCGTCAAGCTGGGATTGCAGCAGGACGGCTGGGACCAGATCCTAGAGGGGGTTGAGCCCGGCGAAATCGTTGTCACGGACGGAGCGGTGTTTCTGAGCAACAAGCTCGCGCTCGGCGATGCTGGCTGACGGCTTGGGTCTCGATAACCAATAACGTCTGTGGGGTCACTTGATTAAGTCTCTGCTGGAGTTCGGACTGACGCGCAGCGCGATCATTGTCCTCGGTCTCGTGGTGTTCTGCGCCGCCGGGATCGTGGCGTTCCTGCGGCTCAATATCGAAGCCTACCCCAATCCGGCGCCGGTGATTCTGGAGATTACCGCGCAGGCAGCCGGCCTGTCCGCCGAGGAGATGGAAAAGTACTACACCATTCCGATGGAGGTCGGCCTCTATCCGACGCCGGGCGTGGTCAATATCCGCTCGACCTCGTTCTATGGCCTGTCGTTCGTCCGCGTCACATTTGCTTATGGCGTGGATTACTACTTCGCGCTCTCGCAGGCCTCGATCAGCATCCAGCAGAATATCAATCTGCCAGGCAACCAGGTGGCGCAGATTCAGCAGTCCAGCCTGGTCGGCGAAATCTACCGCTACCAGCTGGTCGGTCCGCCGCATTTCGGCCTGACCAATCTGCGGACGCTGCAGGATTATGTGGTGACCCGCCGTCTGCTCACGCTTCCCGGTGTGGTGCAGATCAACGCCTGGGGCGGCACCACCAAGCAGTTCAATGTCGACGCCGACCTGCAAAAGCTCGAAGCCTATAATATCACTGTGCCGCAGCTGATCACAGCGCTTGGCAATGCCAATATCAATGTCGGCGGCCGCGAGATCACGATCGGTCAGCAATCCGTCAATATTCGAGGCGTGGGTCTGGTCGACAGCGGCGGAGCAGATGATGTCACCAAGGGCTACAAGGTCCGAGACATCGAAAATGTGGTGCTGACCCAGTCAGGTGGGCTTCCCATCCAGGTCAAAGACGTGGCGCAGGTCTCGGTCGGTTATGTGCCGCGGCTCGGGATCGGGGGTCGCGACAAGGAGGATGACGTCGCTACTGCGATCGTCGTGATGGGGCGCACCCAGCATACCAACGACATCATCCCGCGCGTGGAGGAGGCGGTTGAGAAGCTCAACACCGATGGCAGCCTGCCGCCCGGGGTCAAAATCGTCAACTATTACGATCGCAGCTCGCTGGTTGGGGTCACCACCCACACCGTCTTGCACAATCTGATATTCGGCTGTCTATTGGTTTTCATCATCCAATGGATCTTCCTCGGCGATTTGCGCAGCGCCATCATCGTCGGCGCCAATATTCCGTTCGCACTGTTCTTCGCCATCATCATCCTGGTGCTGCGCGGCGAGGATGCCAATCTGCTGTCGCTCGGCGCAGTCGATTTCGGCATCATTGTCGATTCGGCGGTGATCATGATGGAAAACATCTATCGAAATTTCCAGTCAACCCCGGAGCATCGGCAAACCATGCTGCACCATCTTGCCGAGGGTTATTGGGGGCCCGACCCGACCTCGGTGACCGGCCAGAAGACGTTGACCAAGAAATGGACCGAGCGGTTGCGGCTGATTTTCCTCAGCGCGCTGCAGGTCGACAAGGCGGTGTTCTTTACCGCCGCGATCACCGTGACTGCGTTCGTGCCGCTGTTCACCATGCAGGGCGTGGAGGGTCAGATCTTCGGACCGATGGCGCGAACCTATGGCTACGCGCTGGCTGGCGCCTTGCTGGCCACGTTCACGGTAACGCCGGTGCTGGCAGCGCTGTTGCTGCCCAAACACATCGAGGAGGTCGAGACCATCATCGTGCGCGGATTGCGCGCAACCTACACGCCGGTGCTGCGCTGGGCTCTGGGCAACCTGACGATCACCGTGATCGTCGGCATCGCCTTCATGGCCGTGAGCGTGTTGGCGGCGTCCCGGCTCGGCAGCGAGTTCTTGCCGGCCCTGGAAGAAGGCAATTTCTGGATCAGGGCGGCGATGCCATCGACCATGTCGCTGGATGCGGGAACGGCAGCCACCGGCAAGATGCGCGAGATCCTGTTGCGACACCCGGAGATCATTACGGTCGTGTCGCAGCACGGTCGTCCGGACAATGGCAGCGATGCGTCGCCGTTCTCCAATGTCGAGTTGTTTGCACCGCTGAAGCCGTTCGACGAATGGCCGAAGGATCTCGACAAGGAGAAATTGACGGAAGAATTGCAGAAGGAATTCAGCGAGGAATTGCCCGGCATAGGGTTCAATTTCTCGCAATACATCCAGGACAATGTCGAAGAAGCCCTGTCGGGTGTGAAGGGCGCGAACTCGGTCAAGATCGTCGGGCCGAATCTGCAGACCCTGGAATCGCTGGCGAGCCAGGTCATGGCCGAGATGTCCAAGGTCCAGGGCGTTGCCGATCTCGGCATTTTTCACCTGCTGGGACAGCCCAATCTCAATATCAAGATCGATCGCGACAAGGCCGCGCGCTATGGCCTCAATACGGGCGACGTCAATACCGTCGTTCAGGCGGCGCTTGGAGGAACGACCGCTACCACGGTTCTGGAGGGCGATCGGCAGTTCAATCTGGCGGTCAGGCTGGACCCCAAGTTCCGCAGCAGCATCGATGCGGTCCGTGCCGTCAAAGTGGCCTATCAAACCCCGTCGGGCACCAACGGTTATGTGCCCCTGAGCGAACTGGCGGATATCACGCTGGATACTGGCGCCTCTTTCATCTACCGCGAACGCAGCCAGCGCTTCATTCCGATCAAGTTCAGCGTCCGCGGACGCGATCTCGGCAGCACGGTCGCCGAGGCCCAGGAGCGGGTCGGGAAGGGGATCAAGCTTCCCAACGGCTACCAGATCCTCTGGGCGGGTGAATTCGATGACCTCCAGAGCGCCAAGCAGCGGCTTGTGATCGTTGTGCCGATCACCCTGCTCTTGATCCTGGTGCTGCTATATGGACTCTTCAATTCATTGCGCGACAGCCTGCTGGCCGTGGCTGGCATCCCCTTCGCCATCGGCGGCGGTCTGATTGCGCTCTATTTCGCCGACCTTGACTTCAGCGTATCCGCTGCGATCGGCTTTATCTCGCTGTTTGGCGTGGCGGTGATGGATGGCATTCTCAACATCACCTATTTCCGTGAACTGAGGGCGCAGGGAATGGACATCGCGGAGGCGGTCTTCCATGGTGCCGAACAGCGGATGCGGCCAATGTTGATGACTGCGCTTTCCGCTGGCGTCGGGCTGTTTCCGGCGGCAATCTCCCATGGCATCGGCAGCCAGGTGCAGCGGCCGCTGGCCACGGTGGTGGTCGGAGGCATGTTCATCGGACCGTTGTTGCTGCTGGTGGTGGCGCCGGCGCTTCGTAAGATCTTTCTGTCGCGCGATCATGCCGTAGAGCCCGAGGCCAGCGAGCCGGAGCCCGCTGAGAGCAGTTTGGAAAGTTGATTGCAACGGCATGTCGGGAGTTCCAGGGGATCAGATCAGATGTTGCGGCTAGGACGAATGGATCCTCGATCGCGCGTGGCGACAGGTCGGTCGGCATGGCGCCGGTCGCGGCGCGCGATCCCGGGCGCCACCGCGGTCGCGATTCTGTCGGCGACGATGTCGGGCTGTGCCGTCGGACCGGATTTCAAACCGGCTGCGGCCCCTGAAGTCACAGGCTATGTCCGCGGCAAGCTCGAATCACCAAACCCAGGGCCGGGTGAGCCGCACGTCGCTCCTCAGCATTTTGTCACCGGCGCCGATGTGTCGGCGCGCTGGTGGTCGGCCTTCAGGTCGCGTGCCCTCGACGACCTCGTCAGGCAATCGGTCGATCATAATCCTGGCCTGCAGGCGGCCGAGGCGGCAATCAAGATCGCGCAATACAATGCGCAGGCGCAGCGCGGATTGTTCTATCCTCAGGTCACCGGCAATTCGATCGGCTCGGACTATTTGATTGCCAATCCTGGCCAGGTCCCCCCTATTCCAACCGAGGGGTCGCAGAGCCAATTTACGCTCTTCACGCATCAGCTGACGGTGTCCTTTGTTCCGGATGTCTGGGGCAGCAATTTTCGCGCGGTCGAAAACCTGGACGCTGTGACCGAGCAGCAGCTGTTTCAACTTGAGGCGGCCTATCTGGCGCTGGCCAGCAATGTCGTGACGGCGGCGATCCAGGAGGCCTCGCTGCGCGGCCAGATCGCGGCAACCCAGCGGATCATTGCGATCGAGCGCAATCTGCTCGACATTCTCAAACGCCAATTCAATTTTGGCCAGGCGGCGCAGGCCGATGTGCTGGCGCAGGACGCGGCGCTGGCTGCCGCCGAGCAGTTGCTGCCGCCGCTTGAAAAGCAATTGGCGCAGCAGCGCGACCTGCTCACGGCGCTGGCCGGGGAATATTCGGCCAATGAGGTCGAACAGAAATTCGATCTGGCCCATCTGCGGCTGCCGGCCAATCTCCCGGTCAGCCTGCCCAGCAAGCTGGTCGATCAGCGGCCCGACGTGCGAGCCGCCGAGGCCAACATGCACGCGGCGAGCGCACTGGTCGGGGTGTCGATCGCCGCCCGGCTGCCGAATGTCCAGCTCTCAGCCAATGGCGGATCGTCGGCCTACAATCTGTCGCAGAGCTTTCTGCCCGGAACCGGATTTTATACGTTGTCGGCGGGGGTCACGGCGCCCATTTTCGACGGATTCACGCTCTACTACAAACAGAAGGCGGCGGAGGCGGCCTTGGACCAGGCCGAGGCCCAGTACCGCGCCACGGTGGTTACTGCGTTCCAGAATGTCGCCGATGCGCTGCGGGCCCTGCAATCGGACGCGGGCGCTATCAAGGCGGCACAGCGCGCCGAAGATACCGCGAAGGCCAGCCTGGATATTGTCCAGAAGCAGCTCAACGCCGGCCAGGTCAACCAGCTCGCGGTGCTCAATGCGCAGCAGACCTATTTGACGGCGGCCGTAATTCGCGTACAGACCGAGGCCAATCGCCTATCGGATACCGCAGCCCTGTTCATGGCGCTTGGCGGAGGCTGGCCGACCACCTGTTCGACACCGGTCTGGCGGCAATGCGCCATGGGAGACACGCCCACAACGGTCGCCGCTGTCACAGAATAGCGCGTCGCCGGGTCATCAACGTCAGGAGCCCTGGGCCAATCGTTGAGGAGCACGCCTCGTGATTGCCCTCGTCAGGCCGCGAGACGTTGTGCGCGGCGACCTCAGTGGGGCGACCTCAAAGATCTCTTACCCTATGCGATTGACAACCGAGCACGTGGCTTCGCAGCGGGCTTCACCAGACGACGAAGGCGCACAGCAAGGACAGGGGCAGTAGCGCGAGCCCCAGGTAAAGCCATGTCCGGTAGGAGCCCTGGTCTTTCGGCAAGATGAACACGTTGACGAATAGCCAGACACATACCACCAAACCTAGCCCCACCCGGATCAGATCGCCCGGTGTTTCCCAAAGCGAGGAAAGATTCTCGATCTGCGGACTAGCGACCCGTGCGGTCAGGACCATCATTATAATCAGGAACAACGAGCGCACCGTCACGCCCCCGAGCCAGATTCCTAAACTTGCGCTCGGCCCCGATTTCTTGACCTGATCCGTCTGCAATTCAGCGTTGGCATGCATCGCACACTCCTGCGTCAGTATGCTCAAAATTCTATCTCGTTTTCTAGCGAACGCACAACATTTATATGATTTCTTTATATTGAAATAAAAAGACAGCAATGTTTACCCTTCTGATCTCGCTACCAGGTTGCTGCAACGCAGCAAAATAGGCCTTCATGTGCGATCGAGTGATCCGCGCTCCGCGTTACGACAGCCTTAGAAGATATCTTTTTAATATTTTAAAAACCGACGACGGTCGGCGCCGTTGTTGCGGTTGCTCACATTTCGATCATATCGTGATTGATTCTTGCGCTTTCGAAAAAATTGGATCACCTTGCCGCTCAGGGACCAAGCGCACGCCGCACCAAGACCGTTCGGCGAGGACACGTCAAATCCTGTCCCGTTGGCGTGGCCGGAAACCAAAATGGAGGTTGGAATGATTAGCTACCGCACGAGCATTGCCGCGACATTGGCAATTCTGACCGCGGCGCTGCTGGCGCCGGGCCGCGCTGAGGCTGGCGCTTCAGCGAGCGCGGCTTCGAAAAATACCCACGCGACCCAGGTCGCGAGCGGGGCTCAGCTACGGACCGATCGGCAAGCGCGCCGCGAGGTCGGAATCACCGAATACTCGTCGTCGTCCGCCAAAAGCCATTCGCAGCAGCATTAGTGGATAGAAATCAGCGTACCATCCTTGAGGCGTCGAAGGCGACGGATCGGGTCGCCGGTTCTGCCGCGGGCGGGCGTCTGGCCACGGCCGGTGGCTGGGAGTTCGCGGTCGTTACCCAGGCTCTTGCTGACGACAACACGTCAGGCAATACGGCCTCGGCTTGCTGCCTGGTCATGCCCGGTCGGATCCGCGGATCGTAGAGAATGTTGATCAGATACTGGTCGTAGACGTCGAAAAAGCCCATTTGCACGTCATCGTTGAACATGGTCCAGGGCACCGACCGGTCGTCATTGATCGCCCCAAGCGCCTGCAGCAGTTCCTCGTAGGCGCAATCCCTCAAGGTGAAATCTCCGGCGTCGATGGGCAGGATAACCTCGGCGCGGCGAATTCGGAACTGACTGTCCTTGCCGATGCCGGAAAGGCATTGCGGATCGAGCGACTTTTCGATGCGCGCGGCGGTTCCGCTGCCGTAGCGCGAACGCAGTGTCGGACCGAAATTGCCGCTCGTAACCAGCGTGACGACCATATTGGCGGCTTGGCGATCGTTGGTCACAGCCACATCGAGATGATTCACCCGGGCCTTGATATCGGCGATGATCGAAGCGATCTCGGCGCGGCGGTCGGGCCAAGCCTTGTTGAGCAGGAAGATCCGTACCGGTTCATCGAACTTGCGTACGCGCTCGGCCGGCGAACCGAGCTGCAATTCCGGGTGAAACGCGATCTTGAAAAAGCCGTCCTTGATTTCATCATTGCTGAATTCCGTTCGCTCGGCAGCGCGCCGGCCGTCGATATCAGGGTTTTCAGCATAGGCCTGCTCGGCCATCCCCACCAGCATCGCTGCGAGCGAGGCCAGTGCGATCCAGCGATAACTTAACCGGCTCGGATGCATGGGATGATCCCTCAAAGGGCGATCCTCCGTGGAAATTTTTCCCGACGGGACCAACCTTGCGGATCAGCTTATCGGCGACGGCATATAGTTTCAGGATCGGGGAGGGGAGCCTGTTATAGATATTTCATAGTATTTTGCGCCTGGGCCACTGCCCTGGCGCTCATCCTGTAGGACGGATTGAAGCACAGCGTGAATTTGCCATGCCGGCGAACACAGCTGGCGGATTTCCGCCTCCGGCTGCAATCCGCCCGACAAAATCGTCCGTTTGACTGTCTAGACGAACGATTCCATGAAGGTTGTCGGTTGGATTCCCGCACGACACGGCGCGTTTTCAACCTCGCCCCGCTTGCGGGGAGAGGTCGGATCGCGTCAGCGATCCGGGTGAGGGGGAGTCTCAGCAAGCGGGCTGCCGATGGTTTCAAGCAGTCCGTCAGCCAAGGTCTGGCACGGCCGAGTCGACGCATCGGCACCGCGCCTGCTGAAGCTCCCCCTCACCCGAAATTCGCTGGCGCGAATTTCGACCTCTCCCCGCAAGCGGGGCGAGGTGTACGCGTGACTCAAAGCCTATGATAAGATTCGAACTGCGCAATCGCTGATCTAATTCGGATGGAACCGGTCGCGCTGCTTGGTCGGCGGGCCCTCGGTTTTCGGGGTATTGCCGGCCTTGATCTCGTCCGGCGTCACGCGGCAGTCGCCGTTCCTGTCATAGCGCAGGATGAACTCGCTGGGCTTGCCGACGAATTCGTTGCGCGTGATCTTGCCGTCCTGGTTCTCGTCAAAATAGCCAAAATCCGCTTCTGCCAGCATACCGCCGGCCTTACGGACCGTTGCGAATTCGGTTTCGTCGAGATGCCCGTCGCGGTTGCGATCGGCCAGCGTAAAGATCCGGTCGAGATAACTCTTCCATTCCTCGCAGGTATAGACCCCGTCGCGATTGGCGTCCCAGATCTCCTGCCCCCCTGGAACCGATTGCGCAACAGCATCGGGAACACAAACCGGAACACCCACCAATACCACCCCAACGGCCATCAAAGACCGACAAATCCATGACCCAAACACCACATTCTCCTACTCGCCACCGGCGCGAACCATCACCGTTCCGTGCGTAACCTGCCTGAAGCGGCCTTTCAACCAAGCGGCCGCATTCAGTCGGTGATAGCGAATTGGCCGGCGCTGACGGCCTCGCAGCGCAGTCGGAAGGTTTGACCTTGCCGGGGCGGCGGCACCTGCCAGAGCAGCAGCCGATTTACCGTCGCCTGAAAGGCCGGGCCAACCGGCGGGATGATCTCCAGCACGGCTCTGACCCGGTTCTGGTAAATCGGTGCACCCACCAGTTCCTCCGAAAGCAGCACATGAGCCCGGCAGAACGGGCCGCCGTGGCCGTATGAAGGGGAAGCGGACAGCGCCGTGCCGAGCAGCAGGCTCATGGTCAGAATCGTGCCTTTCATCAAACTCTCCAGCGCCTTTGGTCCCGCGCGCCGATCCGGCCAACCGCCTGGTCGGTCAAGGGCGGCCGCAGGATAGCGCATTGCAAAACTTGTCCAAAGCGTCAAAAGCCTCCACAGCTGGCCGCGCTCCGAACCGGTTGATATCCCAACATGCGACTGCTGATCGTCGAAGACAATATGCAGCTTTCCCAACTGCTGGCCAAGGGCCTGCAAAGCGCCGGCTATGAAACCGATCTGCTGGCAACCGCGGCAGAAGCCACGGCCGCCCTGATCACCACTTCCTATGCCGCTGTGATCCTCGATCTCGGATTGCCCGATGGCGACGGCTTGTCGATCCTGCGCGAACTCCGCCATCGCAGGGATCCGGTCCCCGTGCTGGTTCTCACCGCACGCGGTGGCCTGCAGGATCGCGTCAACGGTCTGCGCAGCGGCGCCGACGATTATCTGGTGAAGCCGTTCGCGCTCGAGGAACTGGTCGCCCGCCTTGAAGCCCAGCTCCGCCGGCCCGGCCAGCAGCTTGGCAGCTCGCTGCAGGTCGCCAATCTGGGATTCGACTTGCGCAACAGGCAGGCGTCGATCGACGGTGAGCCGCAGCAATTGTCGTCCCGCGAGACCGCGGTGCTTGAGCTGCTGATGCGCAGCAAGGGACGGGTGGTATCGAAGAAACAGGTCGAGGACCATATTTTCGGGTTGTCCGGAGAAGTCGGCTCCAACGCCGTCGAAGTCTATGTCCACCGTCTGCGCCGGCAGCTTTCCGACAAGGGCGCCAAGGTTCGCATCCACACCATTCGCGGCGTCGGATATCTCATCGCCGGGGAAAAGCGTGATCCGCTTTAAATCCATCCTCTCCCGCATCGTGATCCTGCATGTGATCGCCGTCGCCGTCACCTCGATCCTGATGTCGATCGGCCTGTGGTGGCTGCTCAATCTGGCCACCAGCAACATTCACGATCAGGCGATGCAGACCCAGGCGGAAGCGGTCGGGCGCCACCTCGTGGCCCAGGCCGACGGTCGGCTGTCGCTTGAGCTCCCGCCCGATCTCCATGGGCTCTATTCGCAGCCCTATGGGCGATATGCCTACGCGGTCGTCGATGCGGACGGCCATGTGCTGTTTTCCTCGCAAGCGGAGGCGGCCGCCATCTTTCCGGTTGATCCAGGCGCCGACGCCGTTCAGTTCCTCACCACGCGCAAAGGTAACGCAGTGATCTCGGGCGCAAGCCTTCGCCTGGAAGTCGGTGACCACGCCGTCTTTATCCAGGCGGCAGAAGATCTGGCCAACCGCGACGTGCTGACCGACGACATCGTCACCGACTTCTTCAGGAATGTCGGCTGGATCACGCTGCCTATTCTGCTGATCCTGTTGGTCACCGATATCGCGATCTTCCGGCGCGCCTTGCTGCCGCTGCGGCAGGCGTCGGAAATCGCCCAGCAAATCGGGCCGGCCAGCACCGACGTTCGTTTGCCGGTCGACGAAATTCCGAGTGAGGTGCGGCCGCTGGTCTCCGCGGTCAACCAGGCGCTGGACCGTCTCGATCAGGGGTTTCGAATCCAGCGTGAATTCACCGCCGATGCCGCCCACGAACTGCGCACCCCGCTCAGCATCCTGCGCACGCGCCTGGAAACGCTGGAGGACCGGCGCGTCGTCAGCGCGCTGCTCCAGGATATCGAAGCCATGAGCCGGATTGTCGGCCAGTTGCTCGATATCGCCGAGCTTGATGCCTTTGCGATTGATCCGCTGGACGTGGCGGACGCAAGGGAGGTCTGCTCGGAAGTGGCGGAGTTCATCGCCCCGCTGGCGCTTGAGCAGGAGCGCGAGATCGCGCTTCTCGCCGTGAGCGCGCCGGTATGGGTGAGGGGTAACGCCGAGATGATGAAACGCGCGATTCGCAATCTGGCTGAGAACGCCCTCAAGCATACGCCGCCGGGAACGCTGGTCGAGTTCGTCGTCGATGAGGATGGCACCGTCAGCGTGCGGGACCGCGGTCCCGGCATCTCCGACGCCGAGCGCGAGCTGATCTTTCGAAGGTTCTGGCGTCGCGATCGCAGCCAGCCAGGCAGCACCGGGCTTGGGCTTCCCATCGTGCAACGCATTGCCGAACTACACGGCGCCACCATCAGCGTGGCCAACAGAGCCACGGGCGGGGCGCGATTCTCGATCCATTTTGCCGCGGCGACCGCGCGCCGGACAAGCGCGAGCGTTACTCCAGATAACTCAGATAGGCTGCGACAGCCTTGATCTGGGATTCGGTCAAATCGTGCGCGATCGGCTGCATGATCGCCGAGTTATCAGGCTTGTCCTTGTCCTGGCCGCGCTCCTTGTCCCAGTTGGTCAGTTTGCGAAAAATATAGTCGTTGAGCTGGCCGGCCAGACGAGGGAACGCGTCGGCCCCCTTGGCTTCCGGCCCATGGCACGACGCGCAAGCCGGAACATTGGAGCCAATGCCCTCCAGGTAGATCTTCTTGCCTTCGGCAACCAGTGCCTTGGGAGCGCCGCCGAGCGGTTTCGGGTCGAGAGACTGGAAATGCGCCGCCAACGCTTTCAGCATCGGCGGGCTCAGCACATGCGCCACGTTGAACATGACAGGATTGGTTCGTCGCTTGTCGATGAACGCCTGCAATTGATTGGCGAGATATTCCGGCTGCTGTCCCGCCAGCCTCGGCATCGGGAACGCGCCGCGGAAGCCCTGGCCGCCGACCCCGTGACAGGTCTTGCAATAGTCGGTCTTGGCCTTGAGTTCCCCGGCCGAGACGGGGGCGCTCGCATCCTTGTCCTCAGCGGCGAACGCGAAACTGGAGACACCGATTCCAGCGAGACCCATTGCAGAGACAGCGATTCCGGCACCAACGAAAGCGGCGGCAACGGCCAATCCGACAGAATTCAAACGCATTTCACCGTCCCCCATCCCAGTTCACGTTACACAATGCCGCTTCGCGTGATCCAGCCCGATTTTTTCGTAAATTATTGATCGAAATCAATGTTGTAATGTGTCGACCGTCGACACAATGACCGACAACACTGCTCTATGCATATCCGACGGTGCTGACGAAGGGAAATAGAACTTAGTTCCAGAAAGTGTTCTCTTTTGCACACGCGCGGGGGGCAGGTCTCGCTAGAATAGTGGCGTGCGATTAGGCCCGGCGTCGGGTAGTCGACCGTCGTGGCGCATGGTGGGGCGAATTACTTTGGATCCTATATCGTCGGATCTGGATCGATGACGTCTGGATCAAGGACGTCCTGCAAGCGATGGAGAGATACATAGCGGCTCGGCTTGAGTTGTCGTTGGCTTGCCTATGCGGTGCTCGTCGTAAAGACTGCCAAAGCATCATGTTCTGGCAGCAGGAAAATCGTTGCATGTGCAACCATTGTTGCAAAATTGCCTCTCAATCGCTAAATCGTATTTAGGTCTGAAGTTGGCTCAGCGTCGGCTTGATTTCTGCACTATCGTGGCGGTGTGAGCGGCCTTCGATTCCTACGCCCAGCTGTGGCGCCGCGAGCAATAGGATGGCGCGATGCGTGGCGGCGACGAGCGTCTGATCACAGGTTTTTTGAGTGGGAGATGGCTGGCATTGTGGGCGGCCATCATCACGCTGGCCGGTCTGTTCAGCATGAGCTTCGCGCCACCGGCGACAGCGCTGCCGAGCTTCGCGCGGCAAACCGGGCAACCCTGCGGCACCTGCCATACCGATTTCCCGGGGCTGACGCCGTTTGGCCGCCGCTTCAAGCTGCTCGGTTACACCACCGGCGGCGGGCTCTATCGGACCACGCCGTTCTCCTCGACCATCGCCCACGATGCGAAAGCAGAGCTCGATAAACTGCGCGGCTACGCCAATGCCGTGGATCCGGCGCCGGCGCCCGCGACGGATGCATCCAAAGGCTGGGTCCCGCCGATCTCGATGATGGCCGTCGTTGGCTACACCCACACGCAAGTGCCGCTGTCGCAGCCATCCGATCCCTATAAGCCTAACGATAACGTCGTGCTGTCTCCGTTCAGCGCATTCTGGGGCGGCGCCATCACCGACCATGTCGGCGCCTTTGCCCAGGTGACCTATAACGCGGCGCCGGCTGGCGGCTTCTCCGATCCGTTCGGACACATCTGGAATTGGGACAATACCGATGTTCGCTATGCCAATACTGCAAGTCTAGGATCGTTTGATTTCATTTACGGGATCACCGCCAACAACAACCCAACTGTCCAGGATGTCTGGAACACGACGCCGGCCTGGGCCTTTCCCTATGCCGCGTCGACTCTCAGCAACTCGCCGAATGCCAAGACCCAGATCGAGGGCGCCTTTTCCGCGCATGTCGGCGGCGTCGGGGTCTATGCGTTGATCAATGACCTGCTTTATCTCGAGTTGACCGGCTACAAGTCGCTCAGTTTCAGCCAGCAGAATGCGGTCGGCATTGATCCGTTCGGCGCGCCCGGTCAGCTCGGCGGCATCGCGCCGTATTGGCGCGTCGCGCTGGAGCCGCATTGGGGGCGCAACTCGCTGATGATCGGCACGTTCGGCATGTATAGCGAAGTGCACAACTGGCTCGACACCAGCTTCGCGAGCTGGTCAACCGCGACCAATCCGCTCGCCGACAAGTTCACCGATATCGGTTTTGACTCGCAATACCAATATCAGGGCGACAACTACTGGCTGACCCTGCGCGGCAGCTATATTCGCGAATTCCAGCAGCTCGATGCGAGCTTTGCCGGCGGCGGCGCGAGCAATCCGAGCGACCTGCTCAACAGCATGAAGCTGCAGGCCTCGTTTGCCTATGGCGGCGATAACCGGGTGGTCTTCACCGGGCAGTATTTCAGCATCTGGGGCACGGCCGATGCGGGCCTCTATGGCGGCCTCGATAGCAGTGGCAACCCGCTGACGCCGAACAGCAACGGCTTCGTCGCCGAGATCGCCTACATCCCGTTCAATGTCAGCAAGGCGTTTGGCTGGCCGTGGTTCAATGCCCGCATCGCGCTGCAATACACCTATTACAACAAGTTCAACGGCGTTGCGCTCAGCGCCCAGGACAATAACAGCATATTCCTTCATGCTTGGTTTGCGATGTAGGCGGGCGTGCCCGCCACGGAGATGGTTCGATGAACAGAGTGTTGCCTGCCGCCGTCGTGGGTCTCGTATCGGTGATGGCCGCGCCTTCCTTTGCGGCGGATCTGGCGATGAAGGCTGCGCCGTTCGCTAGCCGTTTTAGCTGGTCGGGCTGCTACGGTGGCGCCCATGCCGGCGGCGCCTGGGCGACCAACACCGTGACTGACCCGGTGCAACTGGTGCAGGACAATGTCGCGCCGGGTTTTCCAGGGTTCACCACGGCGGGGCCGTTCGGGACCGGGATCAGCCAGAGCGGCGCCGTGGTCGGTGGCCAGATCGGGTGCGATTATCAGTTCGCCTCCAACCTGGTGATCGGCATCGAGGGCGCAGCGTCTGGTTCGACCCTGAAGGGTTCGCAATCGGTTGGGCTTCGCGATAGCCTTCCGGACACCGCTTTGGTCAGTGCGCAAACCGATTTCATCCCGGCGGTGACCGGCCGCATTGGCTACGCCTTTGACCACTGGCTGTTCTACGGCAAGGCCGGTGTCGCCCAGTCCAGCACCAAATATGGCACGAACGGGTTTTTCAGCGCCGCCGGCGCGCAAGTGCCTGGCGCGGCATTCTCCTTTGAGGGACGCAGTCTGAGCACCGGCTATACCGCGGGTGCCGGCGCCGAATGGGCGTTCACGGACGATTGGTCGGTCCGCCTTGAATACGACTATTATGGTTTCGGCAGCAAAACCGTGACGCTGGTCGACACCATCGGTGGCGGTTCCGGTCCGCTGACGGTCAAGCAATCGATCCAGGCGCTCAAACTGGGTGTCAATTTCCATGTCTCGGCCTGGCAGTAGTCGTGACAGTGAAGGCGGGATTATGACCATCGTTGGCTTACATGCAGTGCTGCGAACAGCGACCCTGGCAATCGCGGTTTCGATCGGGCTGTCGCAGGCCGTGCGGTGCGACGAATTGCAGTCCAAACTGCAATATTGCAAGACCTGCCACGGCCTGTCTGGACAGGGCTATATGGGTTACTTCCCGATGCCGCGCCTGGCGGGACAGCAACCACAATATATCGAGAACCAGCTGCGGGCGTTCATCGAGCGCCGCCGTACCAACCCGATCATGTTCAATGTCGCGCATGTGCTCAGTCCCTCGATGCTGACGGCGCTGGCCAATCATTTCAGGAATCTCGATCCCAAGCCGTTCGGCGGCGCGCCGCGCGGATCGATCGCGGAGGGGAAACGGATCTTTGAGGAAGGCCTTCCCGAATCCAACGTGCCGGCCTGCGCCGCCTGTCACGGCACCGAGGGCAAGGGACAGAACGAAATTCCAAGGCTGGCCGGTCAGCTCTATCCCTACATGGTCGGGCAATTGGCCGGCTGGAAAACCGAGCGCGGGCAGGGCTCGGCGGTAGATACGTCGGCGGTGATGGCACCGACCGCGCATAATTTGACGCGGTCCCAGGTTGAGGCCGTCGCTTCCTATGTCAGTCAACTGCCATGAGCGGTCACTTTATCAGCAGACGTTCATCAGCCGACCTTCGAACCGCACACAGTCAATGCATGAGGCGCGAAAGCTGGAAGCCATGAAGCGTATCGGTTTGAAATGGGTGATCGCCGTGATTGCAGTCCTGACCTTCCCGGCCTTTGCAGAGGACAGCGGGGACCAGCCCGGTGTTCGCAATTGCACCTGGTGTCACGGAACGTCGGCGCAGGGCTACACGGTCGCGCCGCGTCTGGCCGGGCAGCGGCCGCAATATATCGAGAATCAGATCAGGAATTTCCGGGGACATGCGCGGGATAATCCGTTTTCCAAGCAATATATGTGGAGCGCGGTGGCGTCGCTCAGTCCCAACCAGGCGCGCGATCTGGCGGAGTATTTCGCCTCGCTGGCTCCGAAGGCCGCCAATGACGGCGATCAGGCGCTCGCCACCCGCGGAAAAACCATCTATCTCGAGGGTGTTCCGGAAGCCAATATTGTGTCCTGCTATGCCTGTCATGGTCCGAACGCGGAGGGCGTGCGCGAGATTCCACGGCTTGGCGGCCTGTCTTATCTCTACCTGAAGAACCGGCTGCAGCAATGGGGCCAGGGCTATCACGCCAGCGCCGCGCCGATGCCCATGGTCGCAAGCCAGCTCGGTCCGGACGAAATCGAAGCGCTTGCCTCCTATCTCAGCTTCGTCCGATAGATGCTGCCTGATCCGGGCGGCCTGGCCAACCGGCATAGGCGGGCAGCGAGAGGAACGATCGAGCGGCGGTCAGGTTATTCTCCCGACAACACGGGAAACAACCATGAGAACTGCAACCCTTTTATTGGCAACGGCGCTTGCGCTCGGCAGCACGGCGGCACTCGCGCAAGCCCCGGGATTGGGCGGCTACGGAACCGTTACCGCTCCTTCCGTCGGCTCATACACCGCTCCGGTCGGTACGACCAACGTGCCGCGCACCTGGAGCAACACCGGTCCCCAGGCGCGCGAGCCCAGGCCATCGCCACAAACGGCAGCACCCAGCCAGCCATCCACGGTTGGCGCGTCGCGGGCTCCCGGAATGCGCTGACATTGATACTGCAGGTTAGGACTTGGGGACGTGTCAATGTTTTTGCAGTATGCATCAGGCATCACGCCGCCAGTCGTCGGCTATCTTTGCATGGGGTTGTTTTCGATATTTTTGTGTCTGGCCCGGAAACCTCAGCGGCAGTGGAGTCTTCATGATCCGGCG
>Ga0302319_10006706_pt1 | contig 22785 bp, 19 predicted proteins | sample Bog_T0_2_FD_203319 | JGI IMG/M metagenome (GOLD analysis project Ga0302319, IMG submission 203319) | Peat permafrost microbial communities from Stordalen Mire near Abisko, Sweden - Bog_T0_2 | ecosystem: Environmental > Terrestrial > Soil > Wetlands > Peat | place: Sweden: Abisko, Stordalen Mire...
GGTGAGGCAAGAACAAAAGAGACACCCGGCATGCCGTGAAGGCACTTGTTTCCCGATGCGCAGACCGCATCGATGTGGGTGACGTCCAGGGGATCGGCGCCAAAGCTTGACATTGCATCGACCAAGCAGCGCGCCCCAAACCTGTGTGCCAATTCGGCAACCGCCTCAACGGGATTCAGCCGGTTGGTTGTGGTCTCATGATGGGTGACAATGACCGCCTCGAAGGCACGGCTTCTCAGCCGATCTTCAACCGACGTCAGTCGAATAGGATCCAGCCAGCCGAAGGCAATACGTTCGCACTCGATTCCGTGGGCCACGAAAATATCGGCCATACGTGCCGAGTAGTGCCCGTTCACCAACACGAGCACGGGACCACTTCGAACGCACGAGGCAGCCATCGCCTCCATGGCTGCGGTTCCTGAACCTCCAATGAGATAGGCCACCCAGTCATGCGTGCCCGGATAGGTATCCAACAAGCCGCTTCGAACTTCGGCAATGACCGAGGCGAATTCGGGGTCGCGGTGATCAAAGTCTCGCGCTCCGGCCAACCGCACCGCCTCTGAGGTCTGGCAGGGCCCAGGAGTGAGCAGAACCATTAGACGTAGGTGGCCCCTTTCCAAGACTTGACGAGTTGGAGAAGTTCCCTCCTTCCCTTTCCCCCGTCCCAGTGCTTCGCGAGCCAGTCAACGAGCGCCGAGCCGATGACCGCTCCATCGGCGGCCTGGCAGACCATCCGCACGTGCTCAGGCGTGGCGATGCCGAACCCCACGCAAACCGGAACCTGCGTGCGCGCCTTAACCCTGCCAACCAATTGCACAACCTCCGGGGGGACATCGCGGCCATCTCCCGTCACCCCGGTGCGCGAAACCGCGTACACAAAGCCGCTGGCCCGGCGACAGACTTCGTCAAGCCGCTCATCGGTGCTAGTGGGGGCGACGAGAAAGATGTTGTCGAGGCCCTCGTTCCGGGATGCTACGACCCAGTCGTCGGCCTCCTCAGGCGTTAGGTCGGTCAAGATGCTCGCGCAACCTCCTGCCGCCTTGAGATCCTTGGCGAACTGGGTCAGCCCCAGACGAAGGACGTTGTTGTAGTAGCCCATCACCAGCAGGGCCGCTCGCAATTTGACCGAAGCCACCGCTTGCAACACGCTCGTCGGTGTGACGCCCCTTTCCAAGGCACGCTGACTGCTGCCCTGGATGGTCTTGCCATCGGCAATGGGGTCGCTAAAGGGCAGGCCAACCTCGATGAAGTCCGCCCCACCTTCGGCAAGAGTCTCCAAAATGGGGCCCAAGTCGGCCAGCGAAGGGTCACCTGCAGTCACATAAAGAACCAGGCCCTTGCTTCCCTCGGCCTTGAGATAGCTGAAGCGATCGGCGCAACTCACCACGCTTTCAGTGTGACCGATTTGGAGGCGATGTGGTGGCAGGGCCTGTCCGCGCGTCTGCGCATAGGTTCCGCAGGATGCCATCGGGTCCAAATCTCGCATACTTGGCGCGTGCGCATTCCCTTTGATAGCTTCGCCCTCGCGGCGGTCGTGGCAGAAATAAAGGCCTTTGAGGGGGCGAAATTGCAGCGGGTGTTGCAGCCCGGCCCCCTCACTCTGTGCCTGGGACTCTATCGCCCGGGCGGGGAGGCCATGCTGCTGCTGAGCGCCGATCCCGAATTTGCGCGGGCTCACTTCATCACCAAGCGCCCGCCCCCCGCGGAGACGGCGTTTGGTCTTCTCCAGGCGGTCCGGGCAAGAGTCGAAGGAGGTCGGTTGGTGGAGATTCGCCAGATTGGCTTCGACCGCATCTTGCGACTCCGGTTTGAGCGGCATGACGGCGAGCACACGCTGATCGCCGAACTCATGGGTAAGCACTCCAATCTTGTGCTCATTGATGAGCGGGGCAAGATCCTTGCCGCCGCCAAGACGGTCGGCCCCGAAAAGAGCCGACGCCCCATCGTTGGCGGACTCACCTACGAGCCGCCTCCCTTCCCTGCTCGCCCGTCCCTGCTCCGAGCGTCGGAAGGCCAGCCGCTCTCCGACTTTGAAGGAGCCTCGCCGTTCCTTCTGAGGTGGATCGCCGCCAATAGCCTGGCTGCCGTCCAAACGGCAGTGGCCAACTCGAAGTACTCACCGGTTCTGAGTCCTGGCAATGGCGCCTATCCCCTCTCCGTCGCATCCCTCGGGCTGGTTGAGAGGGGCCGGTCGAGCTTTGGCATCGCCCTTGAGTCTCATGTAGACGAGGCGCTCGCTGAACGCGAACGTGAATCGCTGCGGCGGCCGTTGCTCGCCCAGTTGGAACGGGTGATTCTCGCCCGAGAAGTCGCCCTACGCAGTTTGGCCGAGGCCAAGGAAGCAGCCTCCCACGCCGACCGTCTGACGCTCTTCGGCGAGCTGATCCTCGCGTATCAAGCAACACTTCAAGCTGAGGCCACCCGCCTTGATGCCCACGATTACACCGGCGAGCCGGTCCACATCGCCCTCCTGCCCGATCTCAACGCCATCCAAAACGCGCAGCGATACTTCGATAAGGCGAAGTCAGCCAAGCACCGCGCCTCCCACACTGCCGAACAATCCCAGCGCCTCGCAGCCGACCTGACTGCGCTGCTTACGATGCGCGACCAAGTGGCGACGGCCACAGATGCCGAGCGCCTTCGCGATCTGGTCGAAGCTGCCAAAGCCCGCCACTGGTCCTTTACGCCGGGCGCGGCCAAGAAGGAAGATCGCCCCTACCTCGGCCATCGGATTCGTGAGTTGCTGGCGCCGGGTGGCTGGGTGGTTCTCTACGGCGAGAACGCCGAGAGCAATGACTACCTGACCCTGCGGGTCGCCCGTTCCAACGACTGGTGGCTGCACATTCGCGGCGGGGTATCGGCCCACGTCATGATTCGCACCGACAACCACCCGGAACGGGTCTCTCGAGAAGCCCTGCTCTTCGCCGCCAAAGTCGCCGCCGAGCACTCGCCGGCCAAGCACTCAGGGCTGGTCGCCGTCGACTACACACTCAAGAAGTATGTGAGAAAGCCAAAGGCGGCCCCATCTGGCACGGCTCTTTACACCCACGAAAAGACACTGCACGTCGAACGTAGCAACTGAAAATCTAGCTTTGGTGGGCGTTGGTCTGGATGTAGACAGGGTTCGGCAGGTGGCTGAGGAGTTGGCTCACCATGACCGTTCGGTAGCCTTGCGCTTTGATCTGCTTGATCATGTCGGGGAGGACCGCGGCAGTAATGGGATTGTCGTGAAGGAGGATGATCGCGCCCGGTTTGAGCTGTTTGAGCACGTAGTACTCCACCAGCTCTGAGTCGGCGCCGCTGCCGGTGTAGTCCTTGGCGCCGATCTGCCAGCCAACGGTCACGTAATTCATTTGCAACGCCGTGTCCAGCACCGCCTTGTCCATCCGCTCGCCTGGGGGGCGAAAGAGGTACATGTGGCTGCCGTTGGTCGCCTTTTCGAAGGTGGTTTCACAATCCTCCATCTCCTGACGAACCTTGTCCGGAGTCAGGGTGTCCAAGCGGGGGTGGTGCATGGTATGGTTGCCAACTTCGTTGCCGTCGGCAAGGATCGCCCGAGCCAGATCTGGTCGCTGCTTGATTCGCAAACCGACGAGGAAAAATGTGGCATGCACGTCGTTCGCCTTTAGAACGTTGAGGATGCGCTGACATGACGCGGGGTGAGGGCCGTCGTCAAAAGTGAAGCAAACCTCCTTATAGGCGGGGTTCCCTGACTTCAGGTACCGCGTGCTCGGGTTGAAGTGCTCGGCGCCGGACAAGCGCGAACTCCAATAACTGGGACTGAATAGATTGTGGACCCCGCCGACGTCAAGGCGGAGTTTATTCAGGAACAGCAGGGCTACGCACGCAATGGCGACTCCAATCCAGAGCCGGGCCTGCTTGCGTTTATCGACCTGCCGGGTTCCAACAACTTGAGCGCCCATGATCGGCTAACGGAGAGCCCACGCTAGCCGCGCGGAGCTCTCTGCAAATAACAGAAACCTACTTTTTTTCCTTCGCCAACTGCTGCCCATATCGGCGCATGAACTTCTCGACGCGACCAGCGGTATCCACAAGGCGCTTCTGGCCGGTGTAAAAAGGATGGCTGAATGCGCTGATTTCCACGTTGACCACAAAGTGATCGATTCCGTCAACCTTGCGGGTTTGGTTCGTCTTGGCGGTGGAGATCCCGGTCCATTCATGATCTCCATCAACGAAGAGAACCGGATAAAGCTTGGGGTGAATGCCTTCTTTCATCAGATTCGACTCTAAATTACTGCGGGCTAATGGTGGCACATTGGTGGCATCCCATGCAACCTTAGCCGGCGCGGTGACCTCGGACGTTACTCAGGCGAAGTCAGCACAAATCAGCTCCTCGATCCACTATTTACAGGTAAGCGCTGTTCGTGAATTTGCCAATAATTGACGCAAGAACCGGACGCCCGGTCGAACCATCATGCGAGAAACGAACGGATTCGCCGAGCTCAGAAAGAAGTTCTCCGTCGCGGGAAACCTGCCCGAACTTCCTGAAGCTGCCTTGAAGCTGATTCACACTCTTGAAGGCAGCGACGTCAGCCTTGCCGAGGTGGAGAGGATCATCACCGGCGACCCGGCTTTGACGGCGGCGGTGATTCGCTCCGCTGCGTCGGCGATCTTCGGGGGAGTCGAGAACATCTCCACGGTTCGTGGCGCCATTGCCAGGCTTGGCTTGAGCGCCGTTCAGGCAGTAGGTGTGTCGCTGGGGGTTCAGGCCCTTATCGGGCGATCCGGCGCAAGCCCGATGTTCGACCACACCCGATATGCTAGGCATTCCGTGTTCGTGGGCTTTATGAGTCGCTACCTCTTCGCCTGCCGCCACAATCATCGACCCTTCAACACGAAGTACGCGCGCGATGAGATTTTTGCCGCCGGGATTCTTCACGAAACGGGACTTGGCCTGCTTGCGCGAGTCGATGCCGAAGCTTATGGCTACATCTTCGCCCGCGCGAAACGCGAGTCCACGACCCTTGTGCAAGCCTTTGAAAAGACCTATGGATCAAGTATCCACCGGCTTGCCTTGATTGCCGCTGAAACCTGGAGGCTTCCGCCGATGTTTTTGGAAGTGCTCGGCAACCTGCATGACCCTCTGGGGCACGAGACAGAGAAGGTCGCCCTCGCCTGCTTGTCCTATGCCGAATTCCTTGCCAACGAGCACCACCATGGCATGACCCAGTGGACGGCGAACGACCCGTTTCCCCAAGATGTCTTGGACGAGGTTGCTCTGCCGGAAGATGATGTGCCCGGTGTCGTAATGCTGGTTTCGCGGCACACGGCTGCCTACGTTCCGCTTGCGCGGGCGGCGTAGCCGCCACATTTCTCACTCGCTCCATCGGGGGAGACTCTCGCCGGTCGGTGAAACGGCAGACACTCTCGCCTGGCGCAACATGCAAGGAGTGCGAGCGTGTCTCGGCTGTTGCCCACTTGCAAACCGGTGAGATCAACACGCGACGACCGACGTCTGATAATGTACATTCATGCATCATCGCGCCATCGGTCTTAGTTTTCTCCTACTCGCCGCCATGGCGGGCGTCGGCATCGCCCAGTCGGATGCTCCGAGCGACCCTACCGTCCCGGCGGACTCGCAGGCAGCCCCGGAACTGAAGCCTTTTGTGATGCCTCCGCTCGTTCCGGGCATGCCGGCCCCGCCGTTGCGGCTGGGGGATTGGCTGCTGGGATCGCCCATTAACGAACTCAAGAAGGGACGCGTCTACGTGATCGACTTCTTTATCAGCTACCTGCACGAGTCCAGAACCTTCACGAAGCCATTTGAAGACCTAAATCGGAAGTACGGGCGCAAGGCGACTTTCTTCGCCGTGAGCGTGATGGAGCACGACCAAGGAGACGTGACGTCCTACGTAAAAGCGCTCCAGGGCAAGGTCACCTATGGTATTGCGCTTGACGATCAGGCCCTCCCGACCGATGGCCATGGGCACATGTCGGTGTCTTGGCTGAGCGCTGCGGCAGTGGAGAATGTGCCGGTGGTGTTTATCGTGGATAAGGACGGAAACATCGCCTGGCACGGCGACCCTTCCGAGACCGATGGCGTTCTTGAACAGGTGTTGGACGGAAAGTGGGACACCGCTGCGTTTGTCGCCAAATTCAAAGGCCAACTCGAAGATCTCCGTGCGAAGTACATCGCCTGGCAAAAGAGCCCCGTAAGGACGGAAATCCAGAAGGTTCGCGGCATGATCAGTGATCAGGATCTGGATGGAGCCCTCGCCGAACTGGACACGCTTGCTGCCATGGACGGGACTGGCGCGCTGATCTCCCCCGCCAAGGAAGCCGTGAGTGTGGGCTTGGAGATCTATGCGATGAAGCGTGACCTTGACGGGTATTACACGGAGGCCGACAAGGCCTTGGACGTGTATGCTGACGACCCCGATGAGCTGAATAATCTCGCCTGGGGCATCGCAAACCCCGACGGCCAAATGCCGGATAAGCGCTGGGACTTCGCAATCAAGGCCGCAAGCAAAGCGGTCGACATCAGCAAGCGCCAGAACGAGGCGTTCCTGGACACCCTTGCCTGGGCGTATTTCGGCAGCGGCGACAAAGATAAAGCCATCGCAACCGAGAAAGAGGCGGTGTCGGTAGCGGATGACGTGGACCGAGTCGACATGCTGGCTTCGCTCGACCGGCTTGAGAAAGCGGCCGCCGCCCCTGCGCCAGCGCCTCCGAAGAGCGCTTAGTGATCAAAGCACATCGGCCTTACGTGGCCACCACCAACTTGGGGTCTCGACTCATGCTCTTCGGCGTGTTCGGGACAGAGCCAAAGATAGTTGCCTTCCGGCATCCAGACCCGGGCGGCTTGCCCCAGCGCTCTTCTCTTGAGCACCCTGGCACGTATTCTGCCTGAGGTGCTCTCCGGCGATTGCCTACTCAATGATGAATCCGGCCTCGCCGACAAGCTTGACATACTCCCGAATCGCTTCGCGGTCCTTGTCCTTTTCGGTTTCGGGCAACTGGGCGTAGGGGATTAGGAGTGGATGGAGCTTCTTTGGGTTGTCCCGCTTCTTGGCGTAGCGCCACCCGTTGAGCATGCGTTCCACCATCCAGTGGTTGTGCTCGGTCTCAGCGAGAATCTCGAGGTCCTGCTCGAGACGTGCGGGCACCGCTTCGTCCATGACCTCGCCAGACTTGGCCTTTCGAATCTTGAGATTGGCGATCGCCAACACTTGCGGGATCCGGGCCGCCTGGGCAAGGCTCGCAGTTCGATAGGTTCCTTCAAGGTCCTTCCATCGTTGCCCGCTGGGCTTGGCGAGGTCTTCTGGCTTGAGCTTGGATCGAAAGGCGGCATGGAGACCTTCGGCAAGTTCCTCCCTTGCCGGCGAAAACGCCATGCCCGCTTCGCAAATACCAAGGAACTCCTCGGCGTCGACATGCATCTCCAGAAGTTGCCGCCCTGGGAGATGAGAGCGCCGGGGCGTCGCATTGCCCGCTTGACTGCGCAAGTGCTGGCACAAGAACTCTAGCGAACGGGCTCCCGCCTTGAATCGCGAAACTTCAAGCAGCGCACACAAGACGCCTCGGTCGATTTCCAGGCGCGCTCGTGGCTTCAGCTTGAATTGGGCACGGATGAATAGCGCGCGACGGATGGGGCAGCAAAGGTCGGTGAAATCATCCTCCCAAGTCCGTCGGCCCTTTTCCTCAACGCATCGTTGTCGAAGATTGGGCCCGAGCACGTTGAGGTAGCCAACAAGACGTGTTTGAAAGTCCGGCCCTTTCTTCAAAACAAAGTCCAGCCACTTTTCCTCCGCATCGTGCCGCCGTTCCTCCGGAATGTCCTTGTGCTTCGTAGGGTCGATGGGCCCGAACATCTCAAACGTCGCGCTGGTTGCGCCGGCAAACACGAACACGCACTTTCCGATGGGATGAGTGATCTGCCCTTCCTGAAAAGCGCCGTCCTGCATGGGCGCCAAGAGGTACTGCAGCCAGCGATAGCCCTGCGAATCGAATTCATCCCAAAACACGAATGGCGTCTTTCCGGTCACCACCCGGTCTCGCACGCGATGGAACGCCCCAATGAGCTCTTCCGGATCGCTGTATTGGGAGAGGTTGAAGGTGAGAATCTCCTCCTCCTTGATCCTCAGCACGGACAGAGCGATCTGCGAAACCCCGAAGGACTTTCCTGCCCCCGGAGGGCCGAACACACCGAGGCACAAAGGCTTCTTTTGAATCTTCAGCTTCTCGTAGGACTCAATCAGGCTGCGCAAGGTACGAAGGCTCTCGATCTCCTTTCGGTCAACGGTTTGGAGAAAACCAAAACGTGCAACGGGAAAGCGCTCCAATGCGCCCGGACCAAGGACGGCGACCGCAAGAGCGGCCTCGTTATGCGGCCGCTGCCTCTTCCCTTCTGCCGCGTGAACGTGCCACTCGTTCAGCATCATCCATTCCCCACGAGGGGCAAGATCGTGAGGGATCGGCGCGCTGACGAAGCCGCCCTTGGGATTGCGAATGCTCTGGGCGATTGCGCCAAACGGGAAGCCAGGGTGGGGATTGTCCACCAGCACCGGTTTGGCGTCCCCCATTTGCACCGGTTTGCCGTCCCTGGCGACGTTGGGTATCAGAACGGGTCCGTGGCCGGAAGAAAGCAGTTTTCGGCTAGCGCCAAGCCCTGCGATCAGGGCACTCTCGATATCCGGGTCCTCGGCATGCTCACATAAGCCGCGCACGACGGAAGCGGTGAGGCACGACAAAACTCCGAAGACGGCGCCATCCCCCTGACTCTGCTCCCATTCGCCTTCCGCTCGCTCTGCATCAAACACAAGCATCGAGGTCGGCGTCCCGTCGCGAGTGTTGTTCAGCCAAAAGGCGGCATCCGATCGGAAGGTGACGATGAGATGCCGGGCGGCAAGAAACGGCTTAAGAATAGGGTTGCCTTTGAGTTCGGCGCTCAGATCCTCCGCCGTGGCCTCCCAAGAGAGTCCCTCGCTGAGCCGGACATCGCTTCGTCGCAACTGGTCCGCCGTGACCACCACCACAAAGTTGTCAGGAGACGCCTTGGTCACGCTCTTCCAAAGCTCCCCTTCGCCAATCTCGCCGGTGAGTTTGATCACAATCCACTTTGCCCCTCCTTCCTCGCTTTCCGTAGGCCACGCGTCCCGATGTCGTGGCTCACGGAACCCAAGACCCGCGTCATCAATCACGAGAATGTCTGGCTTTCCCGTTGGCTCCTTGCGTGGCCTGATGGCCTCAGGCGAGGGTTTGCCGCTCTCTTCCGGGATCAACGTGTCATGGCCGTAGCCCAGGGCGGGTAGCACTGCCCTCCACACTTGGACCGATTTCTTGTCATCCCCTTCGTCCGGGCAGACTTGAGGCTCCCACAAGCAAAACGCGTGGTAGGTCGGCGGCAACCCCATGTAGTCGTCGTCCAAGCCGAACTCCGTCTTCCACTCGCTCAAATCGGAAATCGCGGTCTCGATAAGCTCCTTGAGGAGAAGCGACCCCCCGCCAGAATGCAAGAACCTGAATCCGCGCTTCTCGGCGGAATCGGCGGTATGCCGGTTTCCTCGGTAGTAGTTATGGTCGCAAATCGGGTCACCGGTGACGAGTATCAGCTTTGATGAATCGCTCATGATCTTTCACGTTGCAAGTGCACGAATGATCAGTTTGTCACACGGACGGAGAGAACGTCTGAGCGATCGAAATCAACGTCCAGGAGTCTCTTAGGCTCGAGCGGCGCCCTCCTTTGGCCACATCAGCAGCGAACCGAGACAAAGGGCTGCCGGTCGAAACGGGTCGCCGCCATTGATTGACTGAGACGGCCCCGGGCTCGGAGCCGCATTGGGCGAGTTGGCGTGAATCACATCCCCTACTTGAGAAAGAGGCTCTTGAGCACGAACATGCCGTTGGCGGGGCGCTCTGCGATCCTTCGGGCGAAGTAGGGGTACCAGGCATCGCCGAAGGGGAGGTAAATCCGCACGCGATAGCCCTCTTTCAGGAGGGCGTCCTGCAGGTCTCGACGGATGCCGTAGAGCATCTGGAACTCGAAGTGGTCCTTCGCTAACTGGTTATCGGCGACGAACTTGAGAAGCTCGCAAATGAGCCGTCCGTCGTGCGTGGCAAGGGCAGGGTAAACGCCGGCGACCAGCAGTCGCTTGGCCTGCTTCAGATATGCAGCGTCAACCGCCGACTTCCGGGCGATGGCGATCGGCGGAGTTTCTAGATAGGCGCCCTTAACAAGCCGCACCCGAATCCCCCTGACGACCGCCGTCTCAATGTCGGTAGCCGTGCGGTAAAGGTAAGACTGAAGGACGAGGCCCACGTTCGGGAAATCCGCGTAGACGCTCGTGACGATGTCCATCGTCGCTTGAGTGTAGGCAGAACCTTCCATGTCCACTCGGACAAACACCCCCAGATCTGCGGCTGCTCGCGCGACCTTGCGAACGTTCTCTTCCGCGAACTCTTTGCTTTGGTCAAGGCCGCACTGCGTCAGCTTGATCGAAATGTTCAGGGGTTCGACCAGTCCATCGGGGTAGCCCGCCGGCTCGAAGCTCCGGTGGCCGTTACGCTCGCCGATGCGCCGGAGCATGGTGGTGTAAGTGCGGCCGGAGGCGAGGGCCTCATCCCGCGAGCGCGTGTTCTCCCCTAAGAAATCAAGACTGACCATGAACCCGCGTCTGAGCAGGTCTTCGGTGACGGCCATCGCATCATCCAGGGTGTCCCCCGCGATGAACCGACGCACCATAGGCTGAAATGCCTTACCCTCTTTCACGAACCGGCGGATGGGCGCCAGGCCTGAGCCCTTGAGGATTGCGGCACGAATCATTGGGGGGCTGAAGCCCCCTCGCAGGAAGAGTCCGGATTCACCAATCGTAACGACGTGCGACCATGGGTTCCTGACTCCCTTCGGCGCTGGGTAACTTCAATTCGCTCGGGCCAAACGCGTTCCAGCTCTCCGGCAAGGCGACCATGATGCAAAGGCCGATCACGTGGAGGAAACCGTAGAGGAGCTCAACAACAGGGCGACCCTTGCTGCGGGCAAAGTCCCAAAAGCCCAGGAACCAGAGCACCGCCGATGCGGCGACGCCAAACCAACCGAGTGAAGCCAATCCCAGATCGGGGTTAACCGGATCTTCAAGGATGAGCAGCGAGACCGAGATCAGGGTTAAGCCGACCGAAATGCCCATCTTATAAACGCCGGCCATGCGGACGCGTTCTTTCCATTCAGCAAAGGTTTCCAATGTGGGGTGTGCTCCTTAGTGCAGAAACCTTGGGGCAAGTTGCGTGCCAGAGCACCAAACGATCATGAGTTGGCGATGCGGTCCAGCGTCATGCCGCAAGCCTTCGGTGAACTCATTTCGGTACCCTAACTCAATCCATGTCTATCTTAGAAGTTCCCATTGGCGAGAAAGCGCCGAAGATCGTGAACACGATCGTCGAAATTCCCCGAGGCAGCACCAACAAATACGAGATCGACCAGAACACCGGGGTGATTCGCCTCGACCGGGTCCTGTATTCGCCATTGTTTTATCCTTTCGATTACGGCTACATCCCCCAGACCCTCTATCTGGACGGTGACCCCCTGGATGCCCTCGTCCTTCTATCCCACCCCACCGTGCCGGGTTGTGTGATTGAGGCCAAGCCCATCGGAGTGTTGGAGATGCGCGACGAGAAAGGCCCGGACGAGAAGATCCTCTGCGTGGCCACCAAGGATCCCCGTTACGGCTACCGTGAGGTCATCGATCATGTAAACCCCCATACCCTCAAGGAAATCATGCACTTCTTCGAAGTCTACAAAACCCTTGAAGAGAAGGACGTTGAGGTCGTCGGTTGGCACGGCGTCGATCTCGCACGCAAGCTGATTACGGATTACCGCACCGATTTGCAATGACGGCGACGCTTCGTAAGTGGCGGGCGGTGTTCACCGTCTATTTCCAAGATGGACTCACCTACTCGGCGGCCGGCATCATCTGGGTGCTGACCGACGCGGTGACTGCCATTACGATGCCCCTTGTGTGGGCTAGCGCAGCGAAGACCGGGACCATCCACGGATTCTCAGCGGGCGATTTCGTGCTCTACTACATCTGCCTGCTCCTTATGCAGGGCTTCGTGATCTCTCATATCCAGTGGGAGCTTGCCGTAGACATTCGCGAGGGCCGCTTTACCGCCTCGCTTCTTCGGCCGATCTCGGTCTACCAAATCAGCTTCTTTCGCAGCCTGCCGTGGCGATTCATTCGGGTCGCCCTTTCCGCTCCGATCCTCCTCACAATCCTCTTCTTTGATCGCGGCCTGCTTGGAGGCGCCCATGTGCATCTTTCCTGGCAGTTCTGGGCTTCGCTGCTGCTCGGGCATTTCGTGAGCTTCACTACCGTGATGGCCATGGCGATGCTTGCCCTCTTCGTGCAGGAGGCCTACTCCATCTACGAACTCTATTACATCCCGGCGATGTTCTTGAACGGGCAGTTGTTTCCCCTCGCCGTCATGCCTCCATGGATCCAGGTGCTCACCCGCTTCTTCCCGTTCTACTACACGGTGGGGGCGCCGACCTCGATCCTGGTTGGCCGCACCTCGCCTGAGGCGGCGATGCCGGTGCTGGGAATGCAGGTCATGTGGGTGGCCATCATGTACGTGATCGGCAAGGTGTTGCTGGCGAAGGGGTTAAAGCATTACTCGTCAGTAGGGATGTGAAGCGCGTCTATCCGAGCCAATCGAGCGCTTGGTTGCCAAATGGGCGGCCCGCACCGAGTTCGACTCCAGAGGTCCGATGATCCTACAAGATTCGCCACGTCGAACGTCGCAAAGAGACCTCCGCCACCCCAGCAGAAATACCGATCATTTACGTTAATGGCCAAGCCCGCGACCGTGCCCGCTTACGCTCCTGGCGTGAGCGTTGTGATCGTCTCCTACAATTCGGCGACCTCTCTTGAGGCATGTCTGGGCTCGGTGCTGCGACACATGGGCGCCGACGACGAGGTCGTCGTCGTCGACAACGCTTCCCAGGATGCGACCGTCGATCTCATCGGCAAGATAAAGGCGACAGACCGCCGCATCAGTGCCATCTTGAATCGGGAGAACCTCGGCTTTTCCGAGGGGTGCAACATAGGGATTCGGGCTAGCGCCAAGGAATTCATCCTCCTATTGAATCCGGACACTGTCGTGACCGCTGGTTGCCTGAAGCGCCTGTGCGCGCCTTTCGCGGACCGGACGGTCGGGGCGACCGGGCCAATTTCAGACTCTGTCGCTCATCTTCAACAGATTCCCTACCATGTCCCGGCCAATCTGGACGGCGACTTCAGCATCGACACGTTCGCCGAATTCGTTGCCAAGAGAAACGACGGCCAAACGCTTGAAACCAAAATCCTTGTCGGCTTCTGCATGATGCTCAAGCGCAGCATTCTCGATGAGGTCGGCCTGCTGGATCCCGACCTGTTTCTCGGCTGCGACGACTTTGACATGAGTTGGCGCCTCCAATTGGCGGGGTACCGGCTCTTGATTGCCCGCAGCGCCTATGTTCATCACGCCCACCACGTAAGCTTTCGGTCCGAACCTGAGGAAACGACATCGGCCCTGGTCCAGCAGGCATTCGACTGCCTTGCCCGCAAATTGGTCGCCCACTACGGCCACGGAAACGTCCCCACCGAGTTTGAGCTCTGGGGCATTCGCGATGGATTTCACCCGTCCGTTTCCCTTTGGCCAGAGTCGACCTCGCGCATTCCACGAAAGCTGGCTATCGGTGGCGCGGTGGACGATGCCCTTCTCATTAGATGGGTCGAAGGGGATGCCGATATCCTGATCGACCCCGCCGAGCCCCTTCCCCTTGGCACCACCTTTCAGACCGAGCGTTATGGCCCCGTCACATTAGAGCCGGGGATGTTCGACGAGATATTCGTCTATCACTTGCTTGAACATGCTCCGGATGTCGCCGCGACCATGACGTCCCTGAAGGACCTCCTTGCTGACTGGGGACGCATTCTCATCCGGAACTGCCATCCATTGGCTCCCAATACTTGGACAGGCGATGGCTTCGCGAACATCTTCGGCCCGGGAGCATTCGACGTTTTCTGCGAACGACCGGACCTCGTCGGCTGGGACGGCGTCCGCTTCGAGCCGGTCAAAACCGATATTGTGCCAACCGATTACGGCTGGCAGCTCGCCGCCAACAACGGCGTGCCAGCGGACCAAGTCGAGAAGCTTCCCCGTACGGTGAAGCACGTCGATCTCATTTTTGAAAAGCGACGAGAAGGGCCGCCTGTCCTTCCCCTCCGAGCCGCGACGGCCCCGGCCGTCACACTGGAGTTTTCGACCTACCGACGTCGAGCCCTAGCCCTCCGCGGCATCGACTACTTGCTCAACCAGACGATCAAGAACATCGAACTGTTCATCATCGGCGACTGCTGCCCCGACCTGGCCGACCTGCTACAAGACCGATACTTTCTCGCCAAGTTGGAGCTTGCCCGCGCACGTGGCATGAGGGTCGAAGCTCTCAACCTGCCCGAAAACCATGGCACCCCCCACGAAATCCTCAATGTGGCCATCGCCAGGGCAGCCGGCCCCTATTTCATGTTTGCCGGTGATGACGACGTGGTCACTGTGGACCACTGTGCCAGTTACCTCCAAGCGATCCAGCGCGCCAACTGCGATATCGTGTTTATGGATTCGCTGCTCGTGGGCGATTACTACAGCACAGTCCGCATCCCAAAGCTGGAGATTGGCCACGTCGGCCATTCCGAGCTGATCGTCCGCACCGATCGCGCAAAGGCAGCCCCGCCCCACCAGGCTTCGCTTTACCACGACTGGGAGTTCATCGGCGCCATCGCCCAGGCCGGCGGGGTGATCAAGCACGTAAAGTCGCCGCCGACCTACTATGTGAACCTAACCAGCCGGAAGCGCCTGTTTAACGCGGCTTAGCGCGGGTGATTTTGGAAGTTCTGCCGTGGGGGTCACGGGGTTGAGGCCGGCCACTCCTTCCATTTGGCAGCTCGCTCCCGGTACGCCCCTCACCCAAACCTCTCTCCGCCGGTGAGAGTCTATCCAGATCCTCCGCCTGCACTCGCCCTGCTGACGTAGAGCAACGGGCGCCTTAGACGCGCATGAGGTCGGGCTGGTATCGCTCTGGGTGAGATGCCAGCCACTCCCATTGCTGGGCCAATCCCTCGCGAAGGGAGGTCTTCGGCTTCCAGCCGGTGGCGCAGAATATCTTTTGGGGGCTCTGGACCAAGGTACGAAGTTCGCTGGGTATGCGCCGTCGTCCTGGCACCAGGCTGGAGACTTGTCCTTCTTCGACGCTTTCGAAGATGGGCTTCCCGTCCATGCCCGCGAGCTCCACGACGGCGGCAGCCAAATCAAGAATCGTGGTTCCCACTCCGGTGGAAACGTTGTAGACCTGCCCGATCGTCTCCGGGTGCAGAAGGCAGGCCCGATGGCACGCCACCACATCCTTCACAAACACAAAGTCGCGCACCTGGAGGCCATCGCCAAACACCACCGGCGCCCGTCCGTCTAATGCTCGCCTCAGAAAGAGGGTGAGCACCCTCCCGTACCACTCACGTGGGCCATAGACGATCGCATAGCGAAGCATGGTGGTCTGCAAGCCATGGTCATGCATAAACTGCCTCGCGTAGTGCTCGGTAGCCAACTTGCTCACGCCATAGGCCCATTGCGGCTCAAGAGGATGGTCTTCCGTTTGAGGCGTGAACTGGGCTTGGCCATACACACCGGCGGAGGACGGCGCAATGAAGCGAGGCACGCTATTCTTGACGCACGCCTGCAGCACGTTCAGGGTGCCCAAGGTGTTGGTGATGAGATCTTCACCGGGATCGTCCATCGCCCGAAGAATTTCAAGTTGGGCGGCTTGGTGGGAAACAATGTCTTTGCCGGCGGTGAGTTCTGCCAAAAGCGGACGGTCCAGGATCGAACCCTGGACGAACTCAATGTGGGGGCGCACGGCCGCGAGATTGTCCAAGTAACCCGAGGTCAAATCATCGAGGACGGTCACCTGGCAACCCCGCTCAAGAAGGTCCTCCACGATCGCGGACCCAATGAAGCCAGCGCCACCGGTCACGAGGGCCCTCTTACCGCGTAGCTGTGACACTAGGCAGCCACCGCATGGGTCGAAGGCGACCAAGATGCCTCTTGCAGCAAGGCCTCATCAGGCACCAGCGCAGCCACACAGTCGATATGGCGAATCCAATGCAACCCCTCGGGCAGTGGATTGTAGGCCGGGTATTCCTTGTAGGGCTCGCAGAACGCAAGCTTGAGGTAGAGATGCGGCAAGTTGAGCCCGGCCCGCGTGAAAAAGAGGCTGGTGGTGAAGAATCGTCCCGCATTGATCTCGGTTGGAATCGGGTGGCCGTCGGCATTCTCGCGCAGATCGACGCTGAATATCCCGGTTGCATGTGGATCCACCGCCAGGACGCAACGCGTAGCAATCTCGTTGACTTCCTCGTTGTGCACGGTGCGCGCCACTGTGGGCGTGCCGGTGCGGCCGCTCGGGGCCAGGAAGGGATAGATGTATTCAAGACGCTCACGGCCCTGCGAGGTGATCAATCGTCCGTTCATCCAGAGCGACTGCCACGCATAGTCCCGGCCCGGAAGATACTCTTCGGCGATGAACTGCCAATCGCTGCCGCGTGCGCGCCAATAGCGCAGCCAATGGTAAGCGGTCTCCAGGTTTTCCACGAGGGTGCTCCCCCGTGCCCCTGCGCCCTGAGTGGCGCGCATCCAAAACGGCATGCCGATGCTTGAGGCAGCGGCGACAAGATCATCCCAGCCGGCCACTGGCATGGTCGGGTTCTGCCGAATGCCCGCCTTTAGCCAAATCTGACCCGACAGATTCTTGTCCTGGAGAATTCGGATCGACCCTTGGGAAGGCAAGAGGGTCCTTGCCATCAGGCGATGGCGGTTTTCCCCGATCGCGCGCACCTCGACATCGGGTTGCGGGTGAACCATATCCACGCCCTCGCGCTCAATGATATCGTTGAGGCAATCGATGTACTCGGGGTGGTCACACATGGGGACCAGGAACCGCTTCTTCACGTTGACCCACTGAAGGTGGTAGGAGTTGCAGTCGACGGCGATGATGTCGATCTTCTCGGGCGCTTCTTGCAAGCTTTGAATGAAGTTAACGCCCGGAGACCCCGCGGCTCCCGTGACGAGAATGCGCTTTGCGGCCATAATTACCCCGCAATTATCGGGGGGAAAGTGCGGTTCTGGAGGGAGACTCCTCGCTCCGTTTCCCTGTTAGAGCCGATTGATGGTTGTGGACAACCTTGGCGTTGGCCCTGTCGGATGATTGCGAATGGCCCAACTTAGTCTGAAGGATCCATTCGCAATGACTTTCGGTTCGCTCATCGGATCGTGATCGTGTACTCAAAGTTGTACAGCAGAGTGCCTGGCGGCGTTTGGCCGGGATTCAGAAAGGTTGTAACGGACCCGCTGACATTGAGCTCATAGTCGCCAGCTTGTAGCCCCGCTGTGAACGGCAGCAGCATTGAAGTACTGCCGATGGCTGGTCCTCCCCAGCCCTGAGTGAGAATGATCGAAAGGGGCGCTCCCGCACCGTTCAACGGTTGAAAGATGAGGACTCGATGGGCAGGAACCCTGATCTTGATCCACTGATTGAATTCGGCAGTAAGCGACTGGCATGAGTAGTTGCCGGTGTACAGTGAACCGACTGCGATGGCTCCTGTCGTCGTTAGAGTAAGAGCATTTGCACCAACATAGGTGTGGTCGAGTTCATTGGCGCCAGCATAGTCAGGGGTTCCTGGTATATCGGAGACTATCTGCCCAAGCCCGAGGCCGTTGGCGCCCGTTACGGGGTTGGCCCAAGAGCCGTTGCCGCAAGACATCTGCTGCGCGTTTATGTGCACCGTAGGGGTCGGCACCGTAAATTGGTAGTTTGACGCAGATGTCCACAGGGTGGTGGTAGGGGTAAACACGGTCGCGACCTGAGCGCTCGCGGCTTGAGCAGCCAAGACGACAGCGATAGCTGGGATGATTGAGAGTTTCATTTTCCTTCCTTCCGGCATCGACCGGTTGGAAGAGGAGATGTGAATGTGCTCACGGTATTACCCACTGCCCGAAACTGCTGACCGATAAAAGAGGGCCTTCAGCCACCTGAAAAAGATGCCAAACCCGCCAAGAATGCTGATTGGAGTGAACATTGGCAAAGGCGATCTTATTCTCAGAGGGCGCGCTGCTTGATTCCGGAGAATTGCAGTTTCTCGCGCTCAACTCGGCTCTGGAAGCTCAAGGGCTGGGGGTGACGCTCCAAGAGTACGTGCAACGGCTCGGGTTCCTGAGCCTTCCCGAACGATTAGACTACTTGGCGCACACGCGCCAACTTGAACCGATTCTCGTGGAGTCTATCCGACTCGAAACCCTTCACCGCTGGCACTGCGCGATCGACCTGTGCGTGCGTCCCGACCGGCTCCATCAGGCCCTCATGTTGACCCTGCGCACCTTCGGCGTGCGCATCGCAGTTTGCTCCACCGCCCCTCAAGACCTGCTGGGCAGCGCCTTGGAGGCCCTTGGCCTCCGGCTTTGGGTTGACGTCGCTATTGGCTCAGACCAGCACGTTCGGCTCGATGATCTCTTCAGTCACGCCGCTGGGACGCTAGGACTTCCCCTCTCCGAGTGCGTTGTTGTTGAGGACTCGCCCTTAGGGCTCATGCGTGCCGTGGCATCCGGGTTTCCCCAAATCATTCACTTGGAACGGCCACAGCAACTCTCCATACAGCTACTGCGGCAGTATCTGCCGTCCGAGCCGCTGCCACGAGCGGCGTAAAACCTCTGCACGGTTAACGGCCCAGGTGCAAAATCGGCGACCCCGAATTTGCCCGACAGCCGAACTGATCTGAGCCGGAATCAGGTGATAGCTGACACAACCTGGTTCCCGCCACCACTGTGGCGGGGAGGCTTGCGGGGTTGTCTGCAAGGCGTAACCTCCGGCGAGGGCCCGGGCCCCGGAGGGGGCAACTATTCAGCGCTGTCGCGCCTCAAAACCGTACAATGAAGGCAGCTTGCAAAACGCCCCTTCCACCGGACTCCGCGCGATTGTGGCGCCGGGCGTGCATGCGATTCGCCGGAACTGGCCACCCATTGTCGTGATCCAAGCGGCGGCGGCGGTTCTCTTGTGGATGTACTACACGGTGGCGCCATTTCACCTTCGCCTGGACGCGCTGGCCCAGGCGAAGGTCGCGGGTGGGCTCTTGGCTTCTGGGCTCATCGGCGCGCTAGCCGGCGGCATCGTTCCCGAAATCGCCAAAGCGGTAACGGGACGTGTGAAGCGTTTCGATGCCGCCTGGGCGGAGAAGACCGCGTTCACCGCCCTCCTTTACGGCCTTCTGGGGGTTACCGTCGACTTGCTCTATCGTGAGCAGACTCATCTATTCGGCTCGCAGGCCGACTTGCGAACATTGACCTGCAAGACTTGCCTTGACATGTTCGGCTACACGCCTTTTATCAGTATCCCTTTCGCCTGCTGCATGCTCGCATTCTATGAGTCGCGGTATCGGTTCACCAGGTTTAGGGCCGCGCTGGCAGATTCCTTTTTCATGAAGCGTGTGCTGCCTTCACTCGTCCTATGCTGGGCGTTTTGGATTCCAGTTCTCTACTGCGTGTACGCCTTCCCGCTCCCCATTCAATTTATCATCGCGATGCTCGCCGAGGCGGCCTGGGTGGTGATCTTCGTCTTCATGAACACCTCTGAACCGGTCGTCGCAGTAGAATAGGGGGGACATGTCGACTCTAGCGCCCGATCGACCCGCCGAAGTCACCATTGAGACGGTGGCGGACAAGGTTTACGCCGGACAAAGGCTGGACGCCGCCGACGCCCTCTTCCTATTCAATCATCCCAACCTGCTGGATCTGGCCGCCCTGGCCGACTTTCGGCGCCAGCAGATGGCGCCCGCCGACACCGTGACCTACATCATCGGCAGGATCCTCAACTACACGAACGTGTGCTGGGTCCGGTGCAAGTTCTGCGCCTTCTACCGGCCACCGGGCGACGACGAAGGGTATGTCCACTCCGATGAAGCCATTCTCGCGAAAGTGCAGGATACGGTGGACAAGGGCGGCGTCGAAATCCTCTTTCAGGGTGGCCTCAACCCAAAACTGAAAATTGAATACTATGAGCACATCTTCGGCCTCATCAAAGAGCGCTTCCCGGAAGTCATCCTCCATGCCCTTAGCCCGGCCGAGATCATCTACATCGCCCACATCTCGCGCCTGACCCTCCGCGAATGCCTCACCCGCCTCAAGGCGGCCGGCCTCCACAGCATTCCTGGCGCGGGCGGTGAAATTCTCGTTGACCGGGTCCGAAAGATCATCGCCCCTTATAAGGACACCACCGACGAATGGTTGGGATGCATGCGCACCGCAGCCGAATTGGGGCTGAAATCCACCGCCAGCATGATGTTCGGGCATGTGGAAACCCTGGAAGACCGAGTGGAGCACCTCACCCGCATCCGCGATCTCCAAGATGAATGTTCCCCGTTTCGTGCCTTCGTCACCTGGTCGTTCCAGCCTGAAGACACCCAGCTTGCCATTCCCACCAAGGCCTCATCGTTTGACTACCTACGAACGGTAGCAGTGGCTCGCCTTTACTTGGATAACTTCGCGAACCTTCAACTGAGCATCCTCACCCAGGGCCCTAAGATCGCCCAGCTAGCGCTCGGTTATGGCGCAAACGATTTTGGGTCGGTGATGATCGAGGAGAACGTGGTCTCCGCTGCAGGCAACAAATTCATTCTCAGCGCGGAGGAGTTTGAGCGCCTCATCACGTCCGCCGGCTACACCCCGCGGCGACGCAATACACGCTACGAGTTGATTTAACAAACCATAAGCGAGCAAGCGCAGGAGTCTCATTGGGACGCCTCCGTTCTCCTGTCCAGGACGCGGGCGCGGCAAGTATAGTTACAGCGTGAGACTTCCCCGTAGCACACCCGCCGCTGAGGGCGTCGGCCCCGCCGCCATTCGCGACTGGATCGAGGCCCTCGAGACGCAGAATCTGGAGACCCATGGCATCATGGTGCTGCGCCACGGCTCGGTGATTGCGGAGGGGTGGTGGGCGCCGTATGGGCCCTGCGAGCCCCAACTGCTCTACTCACTTACCAAGAGCTTCACTGCGACCGGAATCGGTTTTGCGGTTGAGGTTGGTCTGGTGGACCTCGATGATCGAGTCATTGACCTGTTTCCGGACGCTCTACCCGCCGAGGTAAGCGACAACTTGGCCGCCATGCGCGTTCGGCACTGCCTCACCATGTCGGTCGGCCAATCGGAGGATCTCGGCGTTGATATGGAGCCCTACAAGGGTGACTGGGCTCGGGGCTTCATGGCACGGCCGGTTCCATTTGCCCCTGGTACCCACTTTCTCTACAACAGCACCGCCAGCAACATGCTCTCCTTGATCGTTCAAAAGGTTTCAGGGCAAACCCTCCAAGACTATCTGCGGCCGCGCCTCTTCGACCCTCTAGGGATCAATGGCGAATGCTGGGAGCACGGTTTCGGCCATACGATGGGTGGATGGGGTTTGAGCCTAACGCTAGAGGACGTGACCAAGTTCGGCCTGCTTTATCTTCAAGATGGCGTTTGGGAAGGGTTACGCGTTCTGCCCGCGGGTTGGGTGCAAATGGCGACCCAGTCCCACGTTCAAAACCAGAGCGAAACGCCGGACTGGGCTCAAGGCTACGGTTTCCAATTCTGGCGTTCCCGCCACAACTCCTTTCGCGGCGACGGCGCGTTCGGTCAGTTCTGCTTGGTGTTGCCAGAGCTCGATGCGGTCGTCGCGATCCATGGTGGGGGCGGTGACATGCAGAAGACGCTGAACGCGGTTTGGGACCACCTTCTACCTGCCTTCCGTGCCTCCAGTTCCCTTGAGGGGCAAGATCGCCTCAGCGCCAAGCTTGCCGGCCTCTCGCTCCCGACCGTGTCTCGGGGGAACGGCGTTGTCCCTCTTGGAAGGGTCGCAAAGGAGGGAGGCGACGATCCGATATCGGAGTACACCCTCGCCGCTGCGAGTGGCGGGCTGGAACTTTCATGGTCCGATGACGGCAGCCTGCAGGTTCTCCGAGCCGAATATGACCACTGGATCCAAGGTTCCCTGTGCCTTGAAGGCGGTGCGCCCTTTCCGGTCGGTGCAAAGGCCTACTGGCCCGATGCCAAGACCCTCGCGATCAAGGTCTGCCACCTGAACGCTCCCATGAGCGTCCTTTTCACCATCAGGACCGCCGGTGACCAGGTGACAATCCACCAAGAGCGTAACGCCAACTGGCTCGTCCAGCCTAAGGTGAAGTTTGTGGGCCGTCGAATAGACTAGCGTCGCCCGATTCCCCCCTTTCGTTCCAAGGCGCCAACCCCCAAAATGCCTCCCCGACCTCCACCCCCGTAGACCGGAGGCTCCCCGATCAGGCATAATAACTCTTGCGTCGCGGGGTGGAGCAGTCTGGTAGCTCGTCGGGCTCATAACCCGGAGGTCATAGGTTCAAATCCTATCCCCGCACCCACTCCCCCTCTGTCCGTTCCGAACAGATACATTGGAACTTCGGCAACCATGGTTTCTATGGGAAGTGTGACGGCCCAACGTGCACAGGTTTCGGAAGTGGCTACCGCTCTCTTTGGCCGCACATTTACCCCGGAACAGGTAATAAATGAGACACTGGATCGGTCGCTGGAGTTCACGGGAACCATCCCTTCCACTGAGGCATTGGCTCGCGCGATAACCAAAGGAATCGACCTGTCACACGGCGTTGATGAGCTTAAGACAAATTCCGTGGCGGTGTGGCTGGAGAACTGTGTCGCCCTGGACCAAAACGATGGGCATTTGGTGAG
>Ga0302319_10006707_pt1 | contig 22784 bp, 26 predicted proteins | sample Bog_T0_2_FD_203319 | JGI IMG/M metagenome (GOLD analysis project Ga0302319, IMG submission 203319) | Peat permafrost microbial communities from Stordalen Mire near Abisko, Sweden - Bog_T0_2 | ecosystem: Environmental > Terrestrial > Soil > Wetlands > Peat | place: Sweden: Abisko, Stordalen Mire...
ATACCGTTAAAGATGCTCAATATCTCCCCTTGCAGGTGGCTGTATGATCAGCAAAGAAGAGTTTATGTCTCAAATCGTCTTCAACGAAGCTCTAGCAGATGAACTTCCATACGATGAGGCAACCTTGGAAGTCATTATCCCTCTGATTAAAAATAACTTACATCATCTAACCACCAATCAAAATGAGTGGTTCAGCAAGATCACTATCTATATTCAGAAGTACAATCGAATCTCAGCTAAGCAACTAGAGATCCTTATCAACATGGCTTATGGAGCCTATCTGGCTGAAAACGAACTCCAGACTAAGCCCACTTTTATAAGCTTGAAATCTAACCGCCAACTTTCCAAGTGATGCAATCTTGGTTCTAAGGAGTACATATGCAAATTTTAGAAGTTTCTATGTTCAGCGGTTTTCTGTGGATTCATTTTCAAAAAAATGGGGTTGAAGACGTTGCTTACTACCCTATGACTGATAGTTTGACTGATAAAGAGCTTACCTCATTCGTTAAAGCAAAGCTGGCGTTGCTATGAAACTCTTTACGAAGTTTAAAGACGTGGATTATTGGTCTCAGCTCTCCCCTACTGAAAAGCTTTGGATGGGCCAATTTCTAGATGAGTATTACTTTCGCCTGTTTGCTCCCGGTCAAACTCCCTTACTCTCCAAGGATCAATGCGTAGATAATTATGCTGCTCAACATGACTGTATGAACAAAGCAGATTGCCTAGACGCTGAGATTATCGACTTCCTATCTCCTGCTGCATTTGGGGAAGACGCACTTATCTATGGCTTGGATAAATATCGTAAAAGGTCCAAATTGAAAGCTTCATAAAATCATCTACTTATCGGATCTGAAATCAAGCGTCCTAATCTTGGTTCTAGAGGGTAAGTCAAATGAAAAATGTAAAAAGTCATAAGTTGTCGAAGTCTAACCGTAATAATCTGATCTACGACGCTATCAAAAAGTCTCCCAAGGGCCTTACTAGACAAGAATTAGCTATCCAATTCTTGGACGTCTACGGGATGGAGCAGATTTCTAGTGCTACGGGCTCGCTCTTGGATGCTTCTGAGATTTTCGTAATGGGTCATTCAACCAACGAAAAGACGGGCCAGCAAAACGAAGTGCTGGGCCTGGACTATCACCCCGAGTTTGCCAGGGTATCCCGCAAAGAAGAGTTGCAGGCTCTCAGAGATGAACTTGCCGCTGAGAAGGCCCGCAACGCCAGAAATATGGCCTTGTTCAAGGCTTACGTAGCTTCAATCAAATCCACCCAAAAATAAATATCCTGAATCCCAAAAACGGCACGATATATCCCAATTATGACGCGATGCGTTGTTGACAACTGGCGCAAAATCGCTTACTTTGGTCTAAAGGTAAGTGGTGCTGTCGCGCTTAGCTCCACCATTAATTCTAATAAAATCAACCACTTACCTACGAAATCGCTTACCTTAAAGGTAAGCGGAATAACGGTGGAACGGCACGATAGCTAAACAAGGAAGCGCAAGTTTCCGAGGAGTAGCTGTGCATATTTACGTCATTGAAAGACTGGTCAAAGGTAAGACAGTTTGGCGGTTGATCTGGCAACAATACGTCAACGGTAAAGCCAAGCAAAAGCGCGTCCCATTGGATCAATACTTGGCGCTAGGATTTCCGTTGGAACTGACCAAAGAGGAAGCCCAAGCCAGGGCTACTCAAGTCAATGCTCAAGAAAGTCTCAAGGTTAAAAACGCGGTCATGGCTGGCGTTACCATTAGGCTCCAAAACGAGGAGCTAGCCGCCGATGCTTTCTTGATCCAGGCCGATGTTGCCGAGTTTGAGCAGAAAACCCTATTCGCAAGAAAGGGTGACGATAAGGCTAAAAAGTACAAAATCGGCGTTCACTGGAGAGCCGCTAAAAGAGCAATGCTAGCTCTCAAAATCGATATATCGGACTGGGAGCACAATTTTACCCTGTTCTACGATTATTTTAAAACCCAGCAATACAGCCCCTCCTACTGTGACAAGCTTCTCCGCATCCTAAATCAATGGGGTCGCTTCCAAGCAAGGAAATACCGTAAGCCTTTTGACAAACTACCTAATCCAAAGGGTAAAGAACTCCACGATATTGCGGACACCTACTTTGAGAAGACTGGTAGAAAAAAGGAGTCAGCACCACTCAGCCCATCCCAGCTCGAAAAGCAGAGGGGTAACCTAGACTCAACTCAGTTTAACTGGCTTTATATATCCGTTTGGTTTGGGTTGCGCCCTGCTGAAGTGGACATGCTGCTAGAGCCGTCGTCTGAATCGACTTGGTATCTAGAGAAGGATGAAAAAGGAACCCATATCCTTTGGATATACCAAACTAAGCTCAAGTCGGTCTCCAGAGATAAGCGTCTAAAAGGGATACCGTGCGATACCAAAGAACAGGGGATAGCCCTGGAGCTAATAGCCTCTGGACAACTCAAGAGACCGCTTAATAAGACCATAAAGAAGCTCTTTGGAGAGAAAACCACCTGTTATGCTGGAAGAAAAGGCTTTACAGACCTTATGCTAGATCTTGGGTATGGTCTAGAAGACATTGCAGCATGGATGGGACATTCTACGATTGACAGGACTTGGCGTAACTATAAGAATAAGAAGACGGTTAGGTATAAGAAGGTGTCTTGACTACCCTACCCCCTAGTGCTATCAACTACTTATGACCACTACTGAAACCACTCCATTTAACCGTTCAAACATCCTCAAAACGATCGGAAAACCTATGAAATCGACTATCGGAGACCATGCCTTGAAAGACTGGTATGCAAAGAAGGACCTAGCTAAGGCCTTTGGTATATCCATCGGCGCGATTCAACAGCAATACCTGAACAAAAATTGGTGCAAAAAGAACAGTTTCCCCATGCCTTCCCCTACGGAATGCACGCTAAAGGGCAATAAAAAGCTCTTTTCGTCCAAGTATATGGAGCGCATTGAGAAGCTGAGAGAAGAACGCGGCGCTAGCGAAAAAGGGGCTACCAAGTCCGCCCTGAATCGCGCTGTGCTGAAAATCACGGTTCCCGTTTTTGAACAGGAAACGGCTGATTTCCTGCTGAAGAAGTTCGGCGGTGAGGCAGGCATTGATACGTTTTTGCGCGAAAAGCTCGCTGAAGTCTATAAGCCTACTTTGGCTAAGCTTCAGGCCATTGAAGACGAATACCAACAGAAGAAAGCCGCTGCTCTAGCTGGCATGTAAGACTTCCTTTCCACAAGTGTCCTATTTAGGCCCTTATCCTTGACTGGGTAGGGGCCTTTTTATTTCTACCTCTCAAAATAATTCACTCCAAAAGCTTCCTACCTATTTACGGTGGGCCTGAAGCTGACAGGCTTAATTCTATTGAGACAACCTATGCCCCTACCGCGCTGTAGGGTGTCAGAAGTTGAGGCGATAGGCCCAGTTTTTAAGGGAGCCTATGAAACATCCAATTCGCAAACGTGCATGGCATAGGGCTCTCAAGGCTGGAAAGCTTTGGGCAATCGTTCCTTACGAGCATATGCAAGCTGGTGGATCTTGCCTTAACTTGGCTCCTAATACCTTTGCTAGGACTATAGCTGATAGGAACTGCCCTAGCAACTTTATGTACATAACTTGGCCTCTGGAGACTGTATGAGCTGTAACCACGATTTTACAACCTATGTTGGCTTTACTGAGACTTTCGATTATTGTTCCAAATGCGACAAAAAGAGATCTGACTGCAACGAAAAACCAGAAGGCTCTAATAGCGGTACCGCTATTCAAGTTTTCAATACTACAGATCTCCCAGTTCATAACTTTACTACTGGACCTAGGTTTGATTTTGTCTCGCTTTGGGAGCCAATTCCTAAACGCACTGGACCTAGGTTTGATTCTTGGCTCCCTACCGATCCAATCAAATTCGGAACCAATCGCGAACCCTTGGTTATTCGCTGTGATGATAATGGCCCGCATAAATACAAACGTTTCGTACTCAACGAAGTGCAGTATTCAAACGATGGTCAAACTTGGATGGCTAATGCTCCATTTGAACCCTACAACACAGCCTATGACTGTCCTCAAGATGATCCGAATTGGATGATGGAAGACGACGAACCAACCTTGAATATTACCAAGGGCGAGCTTCAAGAAGCATTGAACGCTGTAGGAACTACGAATGGAGAGCCATCCCCGCAATTAGTTGAAGCACTTTGGACTGCCTTGGAGAATACGTAATGCCCGAAACTTTAATAAAACAGATTGAGCTTTGGGATGGCAAAAAGGTCATTGCCACTATTCCATTAAGTACAAATTTGCTTTTTGGTAAAACAGCCATTCTTTGTTTTGCGCCAAGCGAGTTGAAACGAGTCTACGGCAAGCGCTACGAAACCATTGAATTGCCGATTCTTTATCGTTGTGTCTCAGACAACGGTATGGATTACACGATTCGCAGATGTCTAGATGTCCGTAAAAAGAGCGCGAGACAAATTGCTCTCATCAAAGGATGGACCTAGCCATGACTGAACTAGACGAACTTTCTAAGCTACTAAAAATTACCCTTGAAGAAAATACCGTGGTTGTCTTCAAGGCACCAAAAGCAGATTGCTCCAGACTGGCTAAGAATCTTGGACATATCGACGTGTTCAAACGTTACAAAATCACTCCTCTAGTATGCCCAGATAGCTATGAAATTGTTGTGATCCATCCAAGGAATATCTAATGTTTCAAAAATTCCTAGAGTTCCTCGTATCTCTGATCCAAAAGAACCCAGAAGTTATCGCAGAATTTGCCCTTGGTAAGCCTGCTGAACCGCGCTGTACTGGTCCGCTTGGGGAAGATGGGATTTGTCCTAAATGTGGTGTTGACGCGAATGAGACCGCGCCTAGAGAGCCAACTACAACCCAACTAAAAGAAACAGGCTACCAACTAAAATATTTCCGCTACGAATCAGAAGGAATCTTTGGACACCTGATATTTGGAGATAAAGTAATCGGTTTTGTTTTGGACGAACCCGTTTTGCAAAGTGACGGTTCTTATCTTCCCGTTGTCCTGCCTGGAACCTATACCTGTAAGCGTTATCGCTCTCCGCATTTTGGCTATGACGTATTCCAGATTTTGGACGTTCCAGGCCATACTTATATTGAAATTCATATCGGGAACAGACTCAGCGACACTCATGGCTGTTTGCTGCTGGGCACTGCTATTGAAGGTTCTGCACTGACTGAGAGCAAGAAGGCTTTTGATTCGTTTATGGCTTCTATGGAAGGTATCGATACCTTCACCTTGGTTGTGACGGAATGATTCCCTCTATTACACATTTTTCTAAAATATGGAAAGAGATCAAAAGTCCAAATTGGACTTATCAACATAATCCATTAGCCAATCAGATTGGCGAGATAGTTGAATATAAAGGCGATCGACCCAACTATATTTTTGTGTTTGACGTAGCTGATGCCGTCGATAAGGCTTGGGACTCAAAGGAAGTAGTAGACGATCCTTGGACTATTGTAGGCGAAAGGGGACTATTCTAAGGCTTCCAATCAAGTCAGTATAAAATTTGCGGTCTATGGCGGTAGAACTATCCTCTACCGACTGTACAAGCTCTCTCAAAGCGCCTCTGTATACCCTGGCAATCTCAGCCTTGCTAAACGTGACAATCTCCCCAGACATTTGAAAATCACCGCCAAGAATTAAACAGTAGTAGTCACTTTCCATTCGGAGCTGTTCTTTGAGATTCATCTGACAAAAATGTGAACGCATTCGGCGATAGCGCAACACACTCCAACGAACTGAATAAATCTTATTGCTCCTACCATTTGATCCATTAGTTCTCTAACGGGAATCATTTGACCCTCTAGTAGTTCAGTTCTCCTGATGTGTTCCGCTAAGATTTCTTGTTGGACAGCCAGAGTCGTGTCTATAGCGCTGATTCTTTCCAGAATCTTAGTGGTGTTTTCGTCTGAAGTCATTTTAGTAACCTTCTACAAATAAAAATCCGGTAGACGTAGCTCCAGTAGCTGTCACTGCTGTAGTTGAAAGGGAAGTTAGAATAGAACCAGCAAGACCATTAGTGGAAACGATAGCCGGGGTTTGCGTGAAAGCTACCGGGAAGGTATAACTTGCGGTGCCCAAAAGTGCGTTCAAATAGATTACACATTTTTTATAACTAGAACCCTGTAAGGGCTGAGAAAATACTGCGGTGCCTGATGTAGAGCCCGAAACCGTGGTTTGAGGCGCACTAGAGTTAACCGCTCCCGTAGCGGTAAAATTTCCCGATTTATCCATGATCGCAGCAACAGCATTTGTCCCGGCATTCATGGTCAAAAAATTAAGCTGTCCTGTTCCAGTACCTAACGCCCCTTGTGTTTGATGGACACCTATAATAGCACAATCAACGTCTCCAGCTACCGTAGAGAATCCAATACGGGACATGTTATTGACCGTCGCACTTCGATTGGTCATACAGAGACCTTGAGCAGAAGCCGCCGTAACCGATGTACTTGCATCAGTAGTGATAACATCCCAGACGTGAGCGGGAGAGCTACCTCCTGTACCAGCGTAGTTACCTCCCGAGTCAGCCGTCAATATGAATTGGTTTTCTACTTGATCATAGATACCCATCGCACCTGTATTAAGTACGAATAAACACATACCGCGATTATTGCTAGCATTAGAAAGCGTGATACCCGTGTTTACACCATTGCCAGAAGTCCCGATTACGTTTAACGCACCAGAAGTATTTCCTCCATTGACGCCGAGTTGTCCAGTCGATGGATTAAAAGTAAGACCAGTGGCTGTATCGATTCCCTGATTTCCAGAGGTAGCAGAAGCAACAAACGTAGGGTAGAAAGTGGCATTTGTGGAGTTTGTCGCCGTTGTCGCCACATTGGTAGCGTTCGTTGCCGTTGTCGCCGTAGTAGCAGTAGCGGCATTTCCGGAAGTAGATTGGTTCAAAAGTGGGAAGTCAGCAGCAACGGCAATAGTCAGAGCGCCAGTTGTAGTTGTGCTTTTCAAAATGCCCGTAGCGAGTGCCGATGTTCCTGCTGAGTAATCCGTACCAGAAGTAGCAGCGCTTAAAGCCGTACCATTGCCTTTGATTAGGCCAGTAATTGAGGTGGTAAGAGTAATGGCGGGCGTAGTCGTTGCGTTCGCTACCGTACCTGCAAAACCATTACTTGAAACAACAGAGAGAGTGGTAACAGTACCCGTACCCGGTGAGGGTAAATTGTGGTACCCAAGAGTTGAACCCGAGTTAGTACCATAGTACTGGGAAGCGGTAGGGCTTGCAGTATCTCCAACTAAGGTAACCGTCCCACCCGTGTTAACCAAGGAATCAGAGAAAGTTAGGGAAGTGCCAGATGCAGAAATAGCAATATTGGAACCTACTGGTGTAAGCGTGATCCCAGATCCAGCAGAAAGGGTAACAGCTCCAGTAAGAGTGTTGAGGCTAGAAACCCCCGCAGAAGATCCGCCGCCAGTTTCGGGTAAGGTTACGTATTGACTCGACATGGCTTAGGCCTTCCCATTGAATGTAGCACTAGTAATTATCGCCGTAGAGGTACCCGAGGAATCATCGGTATAAACGACGCGGACAAAGCTACCCATATCCCACGTGGTATTCCATTCAACGTTACCAGCAGCTACTACTGTAAAAGAAGAGTTAGCAATGTCGGTCCAATTGGTAGGAGCAAATTGCGGTTGGATCTGTCCACCAGCAGTATAGCTAGCTGGATTATCGCAAGAAGACTGAAGTTTGAATACTCCCGTAGGTGTACCAGTAAAGAATATCTGAATGGCATACCCAAGCATGTTCTGTAGCTGCATAGCCTGACTATTGATAGCAGTGTTCATTACTGTATTAGCTGGGATGATATTTGGTTTATTATATTGTTGCATAAGATTTCCTTTAATTATTGGTAGTACTCTTCAACAATGATGTAGCCTGTACCACCCACACCACCAAGCGCAGCGCCTGCTCCGCCTCCTGCGGTTCCCCCTGCACCTACAGTGTAGGTAAAAGTAGAACTAAGGCTAGATCCACTAATGATGGCTTCGCAGTATCCACCACTACCACCACCAGCTCCAGCATTAGCAGATATGGATAGACCTCCACCACCACCACCGCCGCCAGTATTGGCCGCTCCAGCTCCACCTGCGTTACCGACAGAAGAGCTGTAACCCCCACCCCCAAAAGCAGAACTTCCGCCCACACCACCAGCTGGATAAACGATATAGCCAGCAGAATAGGTAGCTTCTGAGAGACCAGCCTGCCCACTACCGCCTGATAGCGCGGCCAACTGAATCACCGTGCTGCTAGTTGTTACTGAGGCTGTACCCCCAACCCCGCCCGTAGAATTAGTGCCTCCGCCTACACCGCCAGCACCACCCCCGGCCGTAATAAGTGAACTTCCAAAAAGGGTGTTCCCGCCGGTGCCGCCGGTGCCGCCGGACGCATTCGATCCACCACCACCACCCCCACCACCAACCGCGCGCACTTTAATGTAAAGCGGCTTACGTGGTGACGTGGGGAGAGTATAGGTAGCCCCAGTGCCAGATGGTAAAGCTTGCACGGTAGGAACGGTAAAAGCTGTCCATGCGGGAGCCGCACTAGCAGAACCCGTTCCAGTCTGAGCTAAAAAGTTAATGGTACTTGTAGTGTTTCCGGCTAATCTTGTTCCAGCTCCAGAGGCTCCACCATAGATTAAATCTCCACTCGTAGTCATCGGACTAAGCGCATTAAACGCAGCGTTTGCCGTGGTTTGCCCCGTACCGCCATTTGCGATAGCGATAGATGTACCGTTCCAAATACCGGTTGCAATGGTGCCTACGCTAGTCAGACTAGAACTGACAATAGTACTATTTAGTGTAGTACCCGTAAGTGTTCCAGCTGGCGCAATAACTACGCTACTACCTGCGGCAGTAATAAGACCCTTAGCATTCACAGTGAAACTTGGAATTGAAGTAGAAGAGCCAAACGAACCAATGTTTGAGTTGACGGTAGCAAGGGTAATTGCGGAGCCAGAGGTAGTAGCGTCACCACTCAGAGCAGATGCGGCGGTAACTAGGCCTTTTCCATTTACGGTAACTGATGCAAAAGTGCCAGTATTAGAATTTACGGTAGCAAGGGTAAGGGCCGAACTTCCAGGACCGCTAGCCGTACCATCTCCAGTTAGGGCGGTAAGATAATTCCCTGAAGCCTGCTTTCCATTGAACGTAGCCCAATCGGCAGAGGATAGAGCGCCTCTATTGGTAGCGCTTGCCGTTGGGAGATTAAAAACGTGAGAGCCAGAGCCAGCGTCAACAATAGCAAAATCAGTTCCAGCAGTGCCGACAGAAAGAGTCTGGGCCTGGGTGACATCTGAGTTAATACTGAGAAGCCCAGTAGATGCGATGGTAATTGTATTTCCAGATGTGGTAAGACCAATTCCAGACCCAGCAGCAAGAACTACAAGTCCGGTCAAAGTATTAAGACTTAAAACTCCACCGCCAGCGGAGCCATTTGGAGGCCACTCATAGCTTGCCATTAGTTTAGGTCCTTATTTTGGCCATAAACGGTGATAGTTCCGGTACCACTGATATTGGTGTACTGGAGCATCATGTATTTAAATGGAATCTGATTTAAGTCGATCACATAACCGCCAGCCGATCCAACAGGCTGTCCAAGTGCAGGTATGAAGGTAAGCGAATAGAAATTAATTGCGGAATTCGATACCATAACCTGAAATGTACCAGTGGGCGTACCGGTCCAGGTAACTTCAAGCCCTGAATTATCCATCCTAGAGACTTCTAGAATCTGACTATAGATAGTATTCGTAGAGGCCATAGCTCCAGCGATGACACCAGAGGGAGACGAACCACCATTATTTTGGGTAGGGTTATTAGGCAGAAATCCCGTTACAGGAGATGTTGATTGCCAGTTTGCGGTAAAAGGGTACTGATTTTTTCCTGAGATAGAGCTATCCTACCTTCCAAAATATGGGTTCGAGGTGCTAAGCCTCTTGGTTACTACTAATGACCTCTTGGCCACTATTGGCGTTTTAAATATTCTATAGCAGATTGTAAGATTAAAGGACTATCTTGTAGTTTACCTATACTTACGTTGCAGTCATTACATAACAAACCACGAACCCTACCAGTCTTATGATCATGATCTACATCCAAGGCTCTTTTAAATTCTGATTGATGACGCTTGCATATGGCACAACGGTTGTTTTGGCCTACAAGTAATTGATTATATTGAGCTAAATCAATACCATAACTCAATCGAAGATTAGTTTCTCTTCTTTTCCCCACGTTGTATTGGTTTTTATGATTATTCCTATGCCATTCCTTCGTACATTCTGGGCAACCTCTATTACTACCTTTTACAGGTTCATATTGATGTAATCCCTTTTTACAAGTCTTCATAACACCTATATATCGTGGGTCTCTTTAGGACCTTTTACGTTCCTGTAGAGATTCAAGATTTGTAGCGTATAGGGAATTAGTCTTATTGATTTGTTTTAATGCAACTCCTGTTGCGGGTTTCTCTTTTCCTGGCTGATTTTGCTGTTGAGCTTGCTGAGTCATAGAGGAGCGCATAATAGCCTGCATACTCTGCGGCGTCATAGTAGAGCCAATTGGAGTACCGAGTAGCATAGATAGACTAACCCTTTGGCTGTATGGGATTAGGACTCCATCCGTCTTTGCCTTAATCAACTCATTTGAGATTTGGCTTACCATCTGGCTATGTAGATTTGGATAGATAGTATGAAGTGTTTGAACATCTTGCGGTAGCAACGTTGCATTCTTTACGTGCTGTAGAACCATAAGAGGTTGTTGAGCAATATCCAACTGCCTATTGTACTTTGCTTGCTGGGCCTTATCGATGGGAGGAGGAGTATCAAAACCGTTCTGAACCGGTTGTTTTGGCTTCAACGAATTTAGATATTGGCTAGCAACCGCAGCTACAGAAGCCGCAGCGGTAGCGTGTTGTGGTAGATAGTGTCCTATTTGTCCCCCAACCTGAATCATATTTTGTGGGTTTTGAACGTTATCTAGACTCTTCTGTAGCCTATCCCTGCTCTCTTGATCTGGAATCAAATCCTTAGCCAAAACTTGAACCCCTGGTTTCAGAAGATTACTAGTAGCTGTACTCAGTGCTCTAGTGCCTTTTATGACTTGGCCAAGATAATCAACGGAAGCCTTGGCAGCTGTGGCATTTACGGCATTTTCGGCTAGAGGTTTAGCCAAAGCGGAGAAGATAGGACTTAATACTTTCTCGCCCATCCAAGCACCAACTAGAGGATGACCAACTAGAGCACCAAGTCCACCGCCAACTAAACCGGCTCCAGTCTCACCCGCAGCATTTGCTAGAACTGAAGAGCCGTTCCGATTGGCCCATCTTGCGAGGGTTACACCGGGAGTAATCGGAGTATTTAAAGCGTGATCTAGAGTTGGGGTAGGGTTTAGCTTGGAAGAAAGAGGAGCTTCTAACCCGTTATCCAGGTGAACTTGATTGATAGCATCGGCCTGCTTTTGGGTTGCGTCCAAGTAGTTTCCAACAACATTGGCCTTGCGACTGATCTTACCGGCATTTGTTTGATTGAGAAGAGTCTGAACCTTGGCTGGATCAATCTGATTTTCACCCATCGTATTGGTAGTAACTTGGCCTCTAAAATCCTTGGTAGCTTTGATCAGGTTACTTGTGGCTTCATTGGTGACTCTTTGAACATCTCCAGCAGCTCCCCAGACTTTTCTATCTTCTAGACCTGTACGTATCTTTGCCGCAAAATCTTTTGCTACTCCACCAAGTGCGGTGTCTTCTGAAGAGTTGCGGGCATAGTTTACAAGTCCCTGCAAGTCACTCTTCAGATCATCTAGAGCTTTAAACTTCTGGACGTAAGATACCGTGTTGCGTTGTAGGGGTGTGTATCTCACGGCTTCTTGTGGGTTTGCATTCAACATCCTCGACTGTACCGCTTGCTCCTCACCGCGAACAAGAGTCGGTGGAGCATCTTTTTCAGAGAGCCATGGGAAGGCCCTACGCGCTGGATTTTCATCGAAACGAATAGGAGTAGCCCTAACCTCTTCTTGAGCAACTTTTGGAATTTCCGGGGAGATCTCAACGGGCCTACTGCGATTGAACCCCTCATCTGTGGCATCTAAAAGCTGTTGTTTATGAAATTCAAGTTTTGAAATTGCGCTCTTTAGATATGGATCGTTTGATTCTGTAATACTCTTAATTTTGGAATCGATACTTTTAACAACGCTACTAATCTGTTCATCAATCTTCGCCGTATTTTGAGCGGTAACCTCTGGCATTGCCTGAGCTAGAACTTCAGGCTTAGTTTCACTTAGCGTGGTACGCATCGCATCGGCGGCATCCATGCGCCCTTGAAGCTCAGCCGTAGTCGTAGCAACAGGATCGGCTCCAGCATTTCTAATTGCTTGCGTTTCGCCCATGAAGTCATTAGCGAGTTTTTCAACACCCAACTTGTTAGCGGTTTTATTCCAAAGCTGTCCAACTGAACCAAGTACCGCTCCACCGGCACCGCCTAAGATACCGGACAGACCAATATTGATAGCTGCACTTTGTACGGTTTGATTTGGATCTTGAGTAACAACTTTAGATAGTTCGTCTGAGGTTTGAAGTGCTGCCATTTCAGCGCCGGTCTTAACCCCAGTAGAGACTAGCTTAGCAACAGCTCCGGTTGCTTCAGGCAAAAGAGACGCGGCATGTTCGCCGACATTTGCGATAAGTCCCGCTTCCCCAACACCAGTAAGAGCCGAACCGACAAATCCAGCGGCCTCACCCAACCCATGAGTTACAGGATTCGCGGCAGCGCGTGCATTGATGTCTTGTGGGTCTACTCCAAAACCGCGTTCAATCGCTGGTGCTAGTGGCCCGATAACCCCTTGAGCTACACCCTCCAGACCGGCTTTTATTTGCTCTCCCGTAGTACCAAAGTGTTCTTCTTGGGTCTGAATGCCAGCGTCTCCAACAGAACCGATAATTCCATCTGGGAGAGTTGGCATAGGAGCAGATCCAACGGTTGGAGGTGTAGACGTAATACCAGGATCGTTAACGCTACCGATAATTTGACTCATTAGCGCACAGCCTTAATTCGCCCATCGGCTAGAACTTGTCCTTTTTGACCATTGACATAGACAATATCTCCAACCTTATGTTGTGGCGGTTGCGCCAATCCATACTGTGGGAGCGCACCAGGAGCTAGCCTTTCAGTGATAGGCGTTTCACCAGCATTCAACTCTTTGATCTTTTGAAGGGCACCATTTTGTTTTTGCGCCCTAGTCTCAGCAGTATCGGTTGTTTTGATTAGGTAAGGGTCAAGAAATGTTTTTTGCAGCTCTGGACTAACACGATGAGCAGTATCGGTAGCTAGAATGGCATCCCTCAAAGAAGCGTTAATCTGATCAATTCTACGGTAGGATTGTGGGTTTAGAAGATTTTGCGTGGTCTGTTCTTTGTTTGCCTGGTCATAAAGATTGTTCACATTACCGATAGCAGTTTTTTGTTTATCGATAGAGGCCTGTTCTTTCTGGGCCTGTTCTGGTGACATGAACCCAGCATTACCAAGCGCTACTGGATCAAGACCTATTCCGCCATTGCGCAATGCTTGCAGTGTTGTAGCTCTCGTAGCGCTTTGCTGTAGTAGCGCTGCATTTGCCAGGGCGAATTGGGAATGTGCGGCATCTGCTTGGGCCTTAGCTGCTGGAGTACCAAGCTGTGTAGCCGCAAGTTGAATCTTATGATCATAAATATCGTTCATATTTATTCTAGTGGCATTATTGGCAAGTAGCTGGTCATGATAAAGTTCTTGGTTAGCTCCCAGAATCGTTTTTTGCTGGTCTATGCGGTCTTTTTGACCTTGGATGTCCCTGTCAATTTGCTTATTAAGGAAGTCCATTGCTGGGTTACCCTGGTGAGTAAAAGCAGAGGAAAAACCTCCCAAGAAAAGGCCAATTCCAGTAGCTACCTTTTGACCCGTATCCATATTTTCCATGTAGTGCTTAGGATCGATATGGTTATTCATATAGTCAGACATGAACTGTTTCTGTTGGGCCTGAAAGTCTTGAGTATTCTTTTGGAAGGTATCGTTTAGGTCTTTTCTATCGTCAATGTCCTGCTGCTGAATTGTGGCTTGATTCTTAGCAAGTTGGGCCTGAACAGACTGGTTTTCCGAAATTGCTTTTTGGCCCAGATTATAAGCACCCATTACATCTACTGGAGCGCCAGCAGGAGAACCAGCAGGAGAACCAGCAGGAGAGCCTTGAGTTGCGGTTGAATTGGTAGGACCAGCACCTACGGGAGTTCCAGCACCAGGAAGGTTTGGATCAGGGTTAGGAAGCGCTTGGGATGTTTTCACTGTGTCTTGATTTGTTGGCGCAGCACCTTGAGTCGGCACGGGCGGGTCATTGTCTGGATTGGTAGTTGGTAGGCTTGCAATTGATTTATCGTAGGTATCTTGTGATGCGGCCTGATTCATAGAATCCAGTGGATGAATATCGTCTCTTGTTCCTGGATCATCGCTATTGATTGGAGCACCACCACCAGCCAAATGAACGGGAAGTTTTTCAAGTTGTTTGCGTTGTTCAGCAGGAAGTGCAGATTTAGCTATTCTAAGAGTATGCCCGTCTTTATGCTGCATAGTGGCAGAATGCTTGTCTTCTCTAACCTTCTTAAAACTGGATAGGTTAAGACCCTTCATATTATTTCTTCCTCTTGGCCAAAGTCATACGAACAAATTCAGCGGCCTTTTCTGGGGCCATAGGATGAGTTGTTATCGAGCGAGGCAATACAATTTCATCCTGACTTAGCATGGTAGGAATCTTGTCATTGTCATAGGAGTTATCGGCCTTCACAGCTTTTTGCCCCTTACCTGCTTTGACATTCCCACCACTCTTCATTAGTCCACCGTTGTAAGCATTCATCATCTCTGGAGCTTGATCTTCTGTAGCATTGGCACCGTCAAGAGGGTCCTGCTGCTGCATCTGTGGATCTGGAACTAAATCTGTAGCTCCTAAATTCTTGCCGGTAGTATCAGCAGACCCTTTGGGAGTTTTGTCTTTTGGAGCCGCTTTACCGGGAACGTCCTTACTCAAATTTTCAGTACTCTGAGCTAAGGGACCTGTTGCGCCAACAGTAGGACCATTCGAAGGGCTAACGTTTGAATTAACCCAGCGTCCAACAAACGAACTCGGAGCAGCAGCACCAGGAGCCTGCAAAGGAGCCATTTGAAGATAACCGCCAAGGGCCATCTTGCGGACCTGTCCACCATTAGCTAAAAGAGCAGCAAGTGACATTAATCCGCCGCCTCCGCCACCTCCACCACCACTTCCGCCGCCCATATCTTGACCGTAGTTCGCCGTTGAAGCAGGAAGTGAGGCAGTTGAAGGAACGCTAGGACCGCTAGAAGCATCTGAGGGAGAACTTTGAAATGCAGGGGTATCGTCCCCGTTAGTAACGTCTCCCCCATCGGCCATTTTCCTGGCACCAATAGAAGGAAACTTCTTACTAACAGCGGCTTTAACTTTTGCCTTTTCAGCTGGAGTACCATTTTGAGAAACGCGCGCCAAGGCATTACGAGCATGTGATTCATCGTGAATAGGATAGCGTCCACCAGGGAGAGCAAAGTTTTCAGGAGCTATATGTTTTCTAGCATTGGCGTCAAGAACCTTACCGCCCTTGTCCATCCGAACTAAACCACCTTTGGCAAACAAAGATGAGATAGAAGATGCGGCGGAGAGTAATCCACCCACGGTATTAGCGCTTTGATTTTGATTAGCGGCTGAAGTCTGAGAGTTCACGTTGTTGATATTGGATTGCATCGCAACGTTGGCGTTATTGTTGGAAGTGTTAGCGCCTTGGAGAATATTTTGCTCATTCTGCTGTTGCTGATTCTCGTTTTGAACAGCCGTAGCGCCTTGGCCCACTTGAGTAGCCGCAAGATTAGCTTCAGCAGATTGCGCAGCAAGTTGCTGTTGAGCTTGGAGTGTTGCGGCTTGTCCAACCGCCGCTTGCTGTGTTGCGGCTCCCGTTTGGGCATTTTGGGTAGCAATAAGCCCGGCATTAGCTCCAGCTCCGCGTTGGCCCGCTGCTAGTGCGGCCTGCTGTGCGATGTTTTCGCCGGTAGACTGATTTAAAGCGGCTTGCGCTGGATTAGGTCCCTGTCCATTAGCTTCGTTTGAGAGCTGGCCAGATAAAGCAGATTGTGCAGCTAGGCCTTGTGTTGTTCCCGCTCCGGTTTGTTTAACCAGGTTACCTTGATCATTGAGGCCAGTTTGAACCCCGGTATAGGCATTGTTCAGTTGCGCGGCATTTGTACCGGCCTGAGTATTGGCAGCGGCTCCCTGGAAATTATTGTTTGTTCCTAGGACGCCATTGATACCTCCTGCGATACCAGAGGTGTTAGGATCGGTAGCATTATTTACTGTTCCACCAGTAGAAGGCCCAGAAAGAACGGTACCACCTGTATCAAAATTCTGTACGTGTTCTAGCGCCAATTTAGTCTGACCAGAAACAAAAGCGGCCATTTTGTCATGACTCCACTTACCGTCCGGAGTAGGTAAGTTAGGGGTAGCTTTAGCATGAGCTAAAGCCTCAGCAGTCATCTTGTGAATCCAATTTAACTTACTATTGTTATCCATTAGACAACTCCAATTCGAGATAAAATGCGGCCATTCTTAGCATTGTGGGACTATCCTTCATTTTACCTATTGAGGTATTACAGTCTTTACACAATAGCCCGCGAACTTGGCCGGTATTATGGCTATGATCCACAGCCAGCCTTCTATCAAGATTACATTGATGCTCTAAGCAAATGGCGCAACACCCGCCTTGCTCTTCAAACATAAAATTATAGTAATCAAAAGAAATACCAAAGTTAGATTGGTAGTGGTTCTCTCTACCCTTATCGCTATGGAAGTACTTCCTACCAGAAACTCTAACCGCGTCTATATTGGCCTTACGATTTGCCTTAATTCTCTCGGGATGAGCTTTTTGATATTTAGAGTTAGTAATCTTACGGCACTCTGGACAGCCTAGCTTATTAGCCTGGTCTTTAGCTTCGTATTGATGTAACCCTTTTCGACAAGTTTGCATAAGACTGTCCCTTTAAAAATGCAGCGGCTCAACCGTACAGCATCACTAATGATTTTTTGGCCACTTATCCAATCGAGTTAGATGCTTTAGTAGGCCTGTAACCCTTTTTAATCCCAACGAGGCAATCCAGGCCACTCATGGTAAACCCAGCACCGGGAACCACACCAAAACTTGGGTCGTAGACTTCCTGAACCGTGATTTGGAAGCTTTCACAAAGCTGTTTCTTGGCATGGATACGCCACTGTTCTTTATTTCCAACACTTCCAAATGGAGTTGGAACACCGAAAGAACTTGGAACAGCACTAGAGAAGTTGTCAGGAGTGATTAGACTAGACTGTACGATAGAAGGGTTGTAATCGTAGGCTATGCCGATGTTGAGTTTATGCGGACTTAGGTACATCCCAAGCAAGTAGAACTCAAAGAACCTTTCATAACCCTGCAACCCAGCCAAGTTAAACCAAGACGTAGTGAATGACATGAGAACTGGGTTTGAGGAGTCTAGGTATAGTCCTGGGGTTTCCTGTAGGATACGCCCATAGATGTCGATTAAGGTATGAAGTCCCTGATAGATGCAGCTGGATATTGCGCTATTACCAACGAAGGTACCCCATTTCTTAAAGTACCAGTCATACATTAGGAAAGTATTTGAGTTTAGAGTAAAGAGAATGAAGTTACTATCCGGGATGATATTTGCGCTATTTACGGTCTGTGAATTGAAATCTTCAACCTCAGCCCCAATGTAGGACACTGATAGATCTCTTCCGAGTAGGTAAATACCCTTGTCGGATTGGAACATCAAACCATCCTGCATTAGAACTATCGAGGCCTGGTTAGTGCATCCGACAACTGAAGTAACAAATATGGGCTGACTGTATTGCCCTAAAGGACATCCAACACTAGTAGTCCCGAGATTGTTTGGGCCTGTACCGTTAATATAGAAAATTGCGTTATTTTTAAATATGATCAGCTTATCATCCATTGGAGCTAGAGCCGTGATAGGTCCAGTACTCTGAACTGTTCCCGTATTCGGAGCAACATAGATGGTAAAGAGTTGGGACATTTCTACAGGAGTGGCTTCAATAACTTGCTTTGATAGCCAAAGAGTATTTGGGTCTTCTGCGGAAACCATCCAAAGACGGGTATCAAAAAGGGTCATGATACCGTTACAGGCTGGAGCGTTACAATCTGGAACTACCCCACCAGTCGTGTAGAGGATATTATTCCCAACTACATCAGCATCTGGAAGAGTATCAACAAAGGAAACGTATTCTGTAGTAGTATCATTAAGAACTGGAGCGGTAATGCTCGTTACTTGGTTGTAGACTTGGGTAAACTCAGACCAACGATAAATAACAATCTTTACCGGGTTTGCAATCTTCTGGGTTAGACGTAGGGTTGGTACAAAGACTGTCACTGTTCCCGTAGCACCAGAGCCAGCAGTAGCGTAGGTTACAGGAATGGACGGTTGGGACCTGTAGGCCAACCCTTGGTTATCGGTCCATTCATACGTTACCTGATAGTAATAATTTCCAGTTCCAACCGTTCCGCCAGAAGGTACCGCTGCAATATTTCCCTGTATGGTTAGCGTTTCAGAAGTGTGATTCCCAGTAGCTGCCAAACTGATAGTTATGGTTGTAGTACCAACCAAGGTAACTACAGCTCCAGTAGGAATTCCGGTTCCAGTGATAGTCATACCAGGGTAGATACCTGATACGCTCGAAACTGCGGTGATAACAAAAGAACCCGTAGCGGTAGTTCCAGTAGGGGTAACGGTTGAAACCTCTGTATAGACCAACTCAACGTTGTCCGGAAACAAGAAGAAGTTGTGTTCTACTGGGAGATATGCGTCAAAATGGCTTAGGTATCCTCCACTGATATGAAGATTTGACCCAATCTCAGCGGTATCGATTGCCAAAGTTCCGATTGTAAAACTAGAGAGATTAATACCTGTTTGCGAGTAGATACCACCAGCGGTCGTTTGCTGTGGGTTATTGAGAGTATTCAGAGCTTCAACGTCATCCTTGTAGAGATAGGAGACCGATGCAACGTTGGAGGAGACAGACACAGAAGGAAGTCCAAGAGTGCAATATCCTCCCCCGTTCTCATATGCAAGTTTCGCTACAGTTACTGGATTTGCTGACGTGGTTGAAGATCCATTTATTAGGAAGTATGTGGGTTGAAACAAAGAGCTGTAAGCCGCCAAAAAGTAGATTAAACCACCTACGATGAAAGCTTTTGACGCAAGACCTACGGAACGAATCGCAACGTAAGGACTCCCAACAGTACCAGTACTAGAAACCGTGACACCATTAATGTAATTGGTTGAAATCGTATTATCGTAGCTATAGCCGTTTGTTACTTCTTGAAAGACCGTGCAAGTACCATTTTTAGCAGCGCTAGCCAAGTTAGCTATCGTTGAACTAGCTGCCGTTTCTTGAGGGATAAAGGCAGAAGTAATAGATCCAAATCCAACAGTTACCGCAGCGGTGTAGGCATTGCTGGTAGATGGATTCCAGAATGAAATGTAAAATAGGTTGGGATTTACAGTCAAATCAACACAGATAGAAAGAATTCCAGCTTTATATGTTGAACCGGTAAAGGATTGGACAGTGCTACTCGCTTGGTTTGAGGAAATCTGGGATTCAGAAAGAATAGTCGTGTGTATTCCTTGTCCTCCAGTCGTAGTGTTGTAGCTTAAAACTAACGTGTTTCCATTTTGAGTGTTTGCGGCTACGCCATCCCATCCGGGGTTAGAAGATAGCGGAATATAGGCTTCAGAATGAACATTTTGAGCGGCTGAAACATTTGGCGCGTTCGTAGTCGTGTTTACAGGATTATTAATTGGAATTGAAACGTATTGAAGAAAGGTTGTGGAAGAAACTAAGCACGGACTTACGATAAGAAAAAAGGTACCAACCACAAACACCCTAGAGGAGCCAGTGATAGAACCGCCCGCAAGAACAGGAATAGCTGTAGGCTCTATAATATTCTGGCCTGTAGTGGAGTCGGCTAGAGCGTAAAGGTATTGAGTTACAACAGCGCTGGTAGTTGTTTTTGTTTGGGTATAGGTAGTTATAACCATCCCATTAGCTACGGCGGTATCGTTCTGGGTTTGATTTAGATTATTTCTGATCAAAGGTAGAACACTAAGAGCGCAAGGTTGAAGAGTTCCCTTTGTAATCCATTTTTCCAGGCTTGAAGAGTATGCAGAGACCGTATTACCAATCGAAACTAAATTGTCATTCAAAGTCGTAAGGTAAGAATTATTTGGGCTTAGAAGCGTAAGGTCTCCATAGCCGTTACGTTTCTGCAACAATCCACCTTTTTGAAAGATAGAATTCTCAAGGTCCTCAAACTGTCCAACCGGAACTTGCCATGGATCTGTTTTAAGGTTTAACCCTTGTGCAAAATTGATGTTGATTGGAGATTTTTGCATTTAGGTCTCGTAAGCCACTAGCTTAGCAGCATCGATGAAAGCGTAAGATACGCTACCTGCTTGAACCTGAACTGTGTACGTATATGTTCCAGCCGCTACAATATCGAGCATCCAAAGTGATCCGCACGGTATAAGTAGCTCAGAAGTTCCAGAGGTATTTGGTACGTATCCAGTTATGGGATGAATTGAGATTACTGATCCACCTCTGAGAATTTGCGCACCCATGGACAAGATGGAGCTTCCAGTATTTGAAGCCCCGCTATAGGCAGGACCTATGAACCCTCCCGTTCCATCGCTAATCAAGCCTATGTAAACGGGTCTGCCGGTCGTAGTTATTGTTACTGAGAGATTTGTTACATTGACTGGAGTAACACTTGTCGTGCTGAAATTTCCACAACTTGCACTTGTAGCGATACCTCCCGCCGCAACAGTGCTGCCAGTCGCTCTCAGTGCCATATTTCCTTGAGCTACGGTCTGACTAGCAATGTTAGAACCGGTAACTGTAGCGCTAGCAATTTGATTCCCTGGAACCAAAAAGTTAGTCACTATATTGCCAGAGGTGTCTACGGACAAAATACTTTCTGCGGATGGAATACTTGGAAGCACTAACCCATAATTGGTGGGCATCGAGCTTGGAGGGGAAAGAGTCACAAACTTAGACCCAGCGCTGTTGTTGCCGAGCAAGACGCTTCCTACTTGAATATTAGCGGGAGTGTTTGTAGCGGCGTTTACTACCAAAACACTAGAAACAAAAGCCGCCGTTGCTGATCCACTTACGATACCGGATGAGGTTGCGTTAACACTCCCACCAGAGGTCATCTGGATTGAAGCATCTCCTACCCCATCGTTAAAATAAAGATTTCCATCCGTACCAACGAATAAAGCATTGAGAGTAGTGAAAGCGCTTTGTGGAGTATAGACTGTGGCCTGAAGCGCGGTTGCTGGATTATTTTGAAAGGTTAAAGCACTATTGATGTTCAATCCAGCTGGTGGAATCGTAACACCCCTACCGGGCGTATGATTGTGTTGATCAAGCGTGGATAAAGAGGCGTTTAGGTTCGTCTCCCATGCAAGGCCAGAGTCTACGTTTATCGTGCTTTGAATCAGACCCATGTTCGGCGTATTTACGGCCATTTTAATATACCCACAAATTGATAGTGACTGGAGCGCTGCATGTTAAGGTTAGCGTTGACGCATTCATGGGCTGACTTCTGTAAGGAACTACTGCGGCGTCAACGTCAGTTATGTAAAACCCTTGCATCAATCGGCCTAGCCCATGGTTGACCGTGTTTGTTCCGGTCTTCAAGGTAATCGATAAGAGAGCATGGCCAGATAGGGTTGGGTTGGCAATGATTGGATTAAGCGTTGAGGCCAAAATTGGATTCATCAGAGACCATGTTAGGTTGGAACTTAATGGCGCAGACATTTACATACCCCCAAATCCACCAGCACCACCGCCGAAACCACCTTGTCCGAATCCACCGAAACCAGGGTCACCCATAGTCCCGCGAACATTGCTAACGGAATTCGGTTGACCTACATCGCGATTTGCCGCCTGGGTTTCAATGCGTTCAATTTGAGTTTGTTTTTGCGAAGATAAAGCGCTCCACTTCTCTAAAGATTCTTCCTTAATCATGGCTTTCATAGCAGCATCAATAATGACGTACTCAGACCAGCCGGATAGCGAAAATGAGAGCATGTCCGTATCCTGTAGGAGCTGAGTCATGATAGGTACGTACCAAAGACGAAGAGTGGAATTGGTATTAGGTGGAAATACGTAGAGCTGATTTCCCATCGTGGCATAGCTCATTTGGTAACCGTAGAAGAGATTAGCGGCCTGTCCTGGGAAGATTGTATACTTGTCTCTGTCAGACCAATTAGTCCTAGGGAGTGGAATCCAACCGCTGTTATTACCAATGGTAGAGCTGCTACCAGAGATATTTAAATCTACTCCATTCAACTTATATAGCGCTGGCGCTCCTGAATAGAGGCCACCGTCAGGAAGTGTGTAACTAATTTGTCCACTTAGCGGTAGAAGTAAAGGAGGAGCAAAAAAGTAGTTATCACCGTACTTACTAACCATGATGTCGTAGAGTTCATAAATGCTTTGATTTATGTTCGCGTTCCACTCATCGAGGGTAAGATATTCAGAATTGAGCTTGTCCGATCTTAGTTGGGCAAGGTATCTGATATAACCAAGATTAATTTGTCCTGGAAGACATGGGGTAATGCTAGCGGGATAGGACGCCGCGTAGGAACTTGTTCCAGACGTATTTA
>Ga0302319_10006708_pt1 | contig 22783 bp, 14 predicted proteins | sample Bog_T0_2_FD_203319 | JGI IMG/M metagenome (GOLD analysis project Ga0302319, IMG submission 203319) | Peat permafrost microbial communities from Stordalen Mire near Abisko, Sweden - Bog_T0_2 | ecosystem: Environmental > Terrestrial > Soil > Wetlands > Peat | place: Sweden: Abisko, Stordalen Mire...
TTCTCCCGACTCACCCAGAATGCGGTGTGACGATCCGCATCGAGCACGTAGAACACGTTGCCTGGGCGAGGGTGACGCGGGTCGTAGGGGGCAGAGACCAGGCCGATCGAGAGGAAGACCGCCGACAGCGCCGCCGCAGCGAGCGCCCATCGGACCGGGGTAAGCGACGGCGCTGCCGAGAACGCCGTCGCCGCCAGCGTGAGGAATTGAGCTGCCAGGAACGCCTGCGCCGGCCATACCGTCACGCCGAGTCCCGCATCGAGATAGCGCGCCAGTGGCACCCAAAGGATAAGCGAAGGCAGCAGGGCGGCGATACTACCCGCCAGCCAGACCGGACGAGATTTCGGTGAAGCCAGAAAAAGTCCGAACAAGAGCACTCCGCTTACGGCCCCGACCATCTCCAGGTGGCTGGCGGCGGGCGCTTTCCAGCACAGGATGCCGGCGAGTGCGATCTGGACCAGGGATGCGCCTGCAATCGTTTCCATGCGCCCGGTCCGGCTGATTAGCCGCGTTGTGAGGCCGAGCGCCGCCATTCCCGCGGCGACAAGGAACGCCGCGAGCAGCCACCAGCGGCCGTATTCCTGGCCGAACATCAACTCAGTGCGAACGAGATGAAGCCTATTGAGCAGCCACAAGTAGCCTTGGCCGCACAATGCCATACCGAGCATTATTGCCGCGGCCCCGGCCGCGCCGCGCAGCATGCCCACCATCCTGAACTGTCTGCGCGCCCGGCCGGCGAAAACCGCAAGTACCCAGGAGCCAACAAGAACTCCCTCGATCGCCGGCGTCCATGCGATGGGGTAGTTGACGAGGAGATTGGCAACGTTGAAGTAGACCAAATTCGGCGCGGGCGCCAGAGGCAGCGCAATACCGGCGAAATGGCGGACAAGGCTGAGCGCATAAGATCCCTGATGTTGCAAGGTGCGGATATCCAGCCGCGCCAAATTGTCCTCGCTGGTGTGGTAAAATATGCCGCCTTCGATGAAGGCAAACTTCAGTCCGGGAATACCCTTCCGGCTGAACAAGCTAAAATCCGTGGCCGACGGCATCCGCTCATAAACGCTGCGAAAGAACGATGATGCCCGCGGATAGGGGGCCGCCCGGGCGAACTCGCGGATCAGGGCGCCGTCCGGTTGCGACGTTTCAAACATCAGCCCCGGTCCTCCGGTCCCGCGGGCATCGAAGTTGAGGGCCAGCCCCACTTCCTGGCGGTAGCGGCTCTGCGACAGGAAGGCTTCAGCACCCATCATGTCCGGCTCCTCGCCGTCGGTGAACAGAAGGAGGACATCGTTTCGCAGCGCCGACTGCCGGCGCAGCGCCCGCGCCGTTTCGAGCAAGACGGCTACGCCGTGGCCATCGTCGCCGGCCCCAGGGGCTTCCACCACGGAATCGTAATGGCACGCCAACATGACCGCTCTGGTGTTGGCGCTGCCCGGAATTCGGCCGACGATGTTCTCCACCATCCCACCCCGAAATGCGACTAAAGAATCGCGATAAAAGACGGTGTGCCGCTCTACTACCGTACCGATGCCGAGAGCCTGCAATTCATATACGATGTAGTCGCGAACGCGCGCGTTTTCGAGCGAGCCGGTGGGATGGGGGACGTGTGCAATTACTTCTGCGTGACGGAGGGCGCGAACGGCGGAAAAGAGATCCGGGGCGGCGGTCGCCGGCACTTCCATCGGCGGACCGGCTTGTATCCAGATCCAGCAGGCCAGGACAGCGACGGCGAGCCACGCCTGCCAGGATTTCCAATGCATATTCGATTTCCCGTAAGAGTATCACGACGTAAGTCCGCACTCCCGGGCTGTCTGGCGCAGAGAACGGGCGAAGATCCTCGTGGTCGGCTGCCGATCCCTAAGATCCCGCAACACCAGGGCGATTCCACCGGTGCGCCAGCTTCTGTCTTTGGGCACCCGAAGAACCGACGTGTAGACGCACGGCTACAGCTTTCGTTTGGAGTGAACGCTGCAGCGGACGTTTCCAAATCCGCGCGGGGCGGGTAAGTCGCCTTTGCTGGTGTAATGCAATTGAAGGCCCAAACGGCCCTCTGCGTGCACGCGCCTATTCATGGTTACGTTGGTGGCCATCGTCCTCCTGTTGGGTTTCGTTGCCCTGTTTCTCTTTGCCTTGCACCGAGAGCGATCGCTTGCGCTCCTGGTTTCAGATCTCCGGATCAGTGAGCAGACATTTCGCCGCATGGTCGAGCAATCTCTGGACGCGATCATCATGGTCGACGCCAAGAGCAATGTGACCTACTGGAACCCGGCGGCCACTCAGATGTTTGGCTATGCCCCCGCCGAGATAATCGGGCGCAGTGTTCATGAAGTGCTGGCGGCCGAACGCCACCGGGAGAGGGCTGTCGCTGGTTTTAACCGGTTCCAGGCGACAGGAGAGGGCGAGTTCCTTGGAAAAACGTACGAAGTCGCGGCTCTCCGCAAGGATGGAACGGAGTTCCCGATTGAACTCTCGTTGTCCCCGATGCTTTCCGGAAACGTGCGAAATGCCATTGGCATCGCGCGCGACATTACAGAGCGAAAAGTCGCTCAGCGGGAACTGCTAAAACTCGCACGAACTGACGCTCTGACCGAACTTCCCAATCGCACGACGTTCGTCGAACGCCTGGACCTCGCATTCGCGGCTTGCAGACGCGGGGCTGTTCCATTTGCTTTGTTGTTTCTGGATCTGGATCTCTTCAAGGAGGTCAATGACACACTTGGCCATCATGTCGGCGATACTCTTCTGAAGCAGGTGGCAGAAAGGCTCGTCCACAGGATGCGCAAGACCGATGTCGTTGCGCGATTCGGCGGTGATGAGTTTGCCATCCTGCAGCCTGATGCGGTCGAAATCTCCGAGACCGCGTCACTGGCGACGCAACTTCGGGCGGCGTTGACCCAGCCTTACGACATCGAAGGTAATCAGCTCCGGATTACCGCAAGTGTCGGTATTGCCTTTTATACTCCTGACGTTTCGGACGCGGCAAGCGTCCTCGAGCAGGCAGATCGGGCCCTCTATCTCGCGAAGCAGGAAGGCAAGAATCGTTTCCGCTTTTACTCGTCTGAACTCGATCGCCTGGCACACGAGGGCCTGAGCCTGTCAGAAGAGCTGAAGGCCGCGATTGCAAACGATGAACTTGAACTTCAGTATCAGCCTCAGGTAGATGTCGCAACAGGTGTGATTGTCGGCGTCGAGGCTCTGGTGCGATGGAATCACCCGACACGCGGCGAACTGAAGGCGGATCAGTTCATCCCGGCAGCCGAACGATCCGGCGTGATTGTGCCCCTGGGAGAGTGGGTGCTGAACAGCGCGTGCCGACAGTACCGGCGGTGGCGGGACGAGGGAGTGGCGCCACCCACCGTCGCGGTGAATCTATCGGGCGCCCAAATGAAGTTGCGAAGTGACTTCTCGGCCAGCGTTGCTGCGGCGCTGAGGAAGTGGGGGCTCGCACCAGGGGACCTCGAATTCGAAGTGTCCGAGGCTGTGCTCGCTGCGTCTTCCGGTTGGCATCCCGATCCCCTCCGGCAACTCCGCGATCTCGGCGTCGGACTCACCATCGACGACTTCGGAAGCGACTATACGTCGATCGGAAGGGTCAAGGCCTATGGCGTAAAGCGCTTCAAGATCGCTCCCCAATTCGTCAACACAATGGCATCCGATCCTACCAATGCAGCTGTGGTGCGGACGATGATCAGCCTGGCTAACCAGCTTGGGATCGAATTGATCGCCAAGAATATCGAAACCGAGGCACAAGAGCACTTTCTTCTGTCGATCGCGGAATCTCCGGAAGCGCAGGGCTACTATTACAGCCAGCCACTGACCTCCGGCGCGATGACAGCATTGCTGCGGAGCCACAGTCCGGACGCAGGCGAAACCCGAATCGTTCTTTCAGCACCAGCCACACTGTCGGCGACTTGAGTTGACATGTCATCCCCACATATCATCACCGCAAACGAAGCTGCCGGCGACGATTCTCTCCGTCGCCTGTACGCGGCGATTGCCAAAGGCGCGCCGACCGGCCCTGACGCACCGGAACATTCTGCCGGCGAGGAGGCAGCCCGCAAGCAGGCGCTGGAAAGGCTCCAGGGCGGCCCGACCTCAGCCAGCCTCGCAGAAAGGCTGACCCACGTGGGCGTGTGGTCGGTGGAATTGCCCGCGCGGAGGCTCACAGTATCGGACGAAGTACTCGCCATCCATGGGATACCGCCGGGCGGCACTCTGACGATCGAAGAATCCATCGGCCAGTGCACTCCGGAATGCGGCGAGACCCTCACCCGCGCGTTCGGCGCCTGCGCGGATTCCGGTGCGCCGTTCGACCTCGAAGTTCAGCTCATTACGCCCGGGGGCCGGAGCGTCTGGGTGCGCTCTGTCGGGGAGGCCGTGCGGGATCCTTCCGGAGCGATCCAGAGGATCGACGGGGCCATTGAGGACATCTCGGAACGCAAGCGGACGGCAGCGGAGATCTGTCAACTCGCCGCTCGCCTCACGACCACACTCGAAAGCATCACCGATGCGTTCTTCACTCTGGACCGGGAGTGGCGGTTTACATTTATCAATCGCGAGGCCGAACGGTTGTTCCAGCGCCCCCGCGCGGAACTGATCGGCCGGGACTGGAGAACGGAGTTCCCCGCCGCCGCCGATGCCGCCTTCGGGACCGAATATCGCCGGGCGATGGCGGAAAACCACACAGTCCAGTTCGAGGAGTTGTACGAGCCCCATAATACCTGGTGCAGCGTCCGTGCCTATCCCTCCAGCGAAGGCCTGGCAGTTTACTTTCTCGACATCACCGGGCGCAAGCGGTTGGAGAAAGCATTGCGGGAGAGCGCAGACGAATTTCGCGCCCTGGCTGAGGGCATGCCACAGATAGTGTGGGTTACCAACCCGGCTGGTGCGGCCGTCTACGCGAATCAACGCTGGTCGGATTACACGGGACTCACTCCTGAGCAAAGCTTTGGCAAGGGCTGGAATCAGTTGTTCCACCCGGAAGACAAGCAGCAAGCACTGGAGGCATGGCAGCATGCCATAGCGACGATCGGCACCTACTCGATCGAGTCCCGCCTGCGCCGTGCCGACGGAACGTACCGCTGGTGGCTGATTCGAGCGGCACCCCTGCGGGACGATTCAGGCAACGTGCTCAAATGGGTCGGCACCTGTACAGACATTGATGATCTGAAAGCGGCCGAGGTGGAAATCGCCCGCGCCCTGGAGAAATTAAAGGAAAGCGATGAGAAATTCCAGCAGTTAGCGGACAGCGTCCGGGACGTGTTCTGTGTAGCATCGCCCGACCTGCTGACGATTCACTATGTGAGCCCTGCGTACGAACAGGTTTGGGGGCATTCTGTCGAATCCCTCTACGCGCACCCCAGTCAGTGGTCCGATGCCATCGTGCCCGCGGACCGTGAGCGCGTCATAACCGCGTTCGCCGGTTTGGCCGCAGACAAGGCCGTTGTGAGCATCGACTGCCAGATACAGCGCCCGGACGCCTCCGTGCGCTGGATACATATTCGCGCCTTCCGGGTGGAGGACGCCTCCGGACAACTCATCCGCCTCACCGGCATTGCCAGCGACATTACCGGGCGCAAGCACTCCGAACAGGCCACCGAGCGGGCATTGCAGCGTCTGAATGAAGCGCAGCGCATTGGGCTGATCGGGGACTGGGAGTACGACCTTACGACGGGTATTACATGGTCGCCCGAGGTATTCAGGATTTTTGGCCGCGATCCGAGCCTGGGAGCGCCGCGCAGCCTCGTCGATGTCGGCGCGTTGTACGATTCGGCAGGCAGCGCTTTGAATGCGGAAAAGGTCGCCCGCGCCTTCAGATCGGGCGAGCCGCAGGAATACGAGCTGATTGCCCTGCGGCCGGACGGGTTTAAGGTTCATGTTCAGGTGACCGCCTCGCCCATCGCAGACGACACCGGTAAGGTTGTAAGTCTGCATGGAACAGTCCAGGACATTTCCGAGCGAAAACGCGGAGAGCAGGCAATTGAGGACCGGGCTCGTCAGCAGGAACTCATCGTGGCACTGGGGCACTCCGCCCTTGCAAACGCAGATTCCGGCCATTTGTTCGCCATGGCAGGGTTAGCGATCGCTCAGGGCCTCGGTGTGGGGTTCAGCAAGGTTATGGAATTCGCCCCCGACGACCGCTCGTTCATCGTGAAGGCGGGCGCGGGATGGGAGCCCGCCTGGCTGGGCCGGCGTATTTCCCCCGCCGATGGCGGTATCCGGCTTGCTGAGATATTGGCGGGGAAGCCCTCGATCATTGACGACTTTCCTGCCGAGCATTCCGTTTCGACCTCGGCGATTCTCCGCGCGCACGGCATTTCAAGCGGGGTGGAGGTTCCCATCGTTTGCAGCGACGGCCCCTGGGGCGTGCTCGGTGGGTATTCGCGCGATGTCCGTACGTTCACAGTCGAACATCTGGATTTCCTCAAGAGCATTGCAAATATCCTCGCTACGGGGATCGTTCGGCGGCGCGGGGAAGAGCAGTTGCTCCACCTCGCTCATTACGATCCCCTGACCAACCTCCCGAACAAACTACTCTTTATTGAACGCCTGGAAGCGGCGATCGTGCGGTCAAACCTCTCATGGACACGAACTGCGGTGTTGTGCCTGGATCTGGACCGGTTCAGAAATGTTAACGACGCATTCGGGCAGGGTCAGGGGGACCGGCTGCTTCAGGAAGTAGCGCGCCGCTTAGCCGCCTCGACACGCGTCTCCGATACTCTGAGCAGACAGGGCGGCGACGAGTTTCTGGTTCTAATGCCCGTGATCGAAACCGGAGAGGATCCGGCACGGGTCGCCGAACAGATGATCCGCTCGTTAGACTCCCCGGTAGGGGTCGGTTTTGACGAAGCGGTAGTGGTAACCGGAAGCATAGGGATCGCTTGTTTCCCGAACGATGCTCAGGACGCCGAGACATTACTCCGCAACGCGGACGCCGCCATGTATGCCGCCAAGCAAGCGGGACGTAGCTGCTACCGGTTCTATTCGGACGAAATGAACTTCCGCGCCCGTGAGCGGCTCCTGATGGAAACCAACCTGGGTAAGGCAATTGCGCGAAGTGAACTCTTTCTGCAGTTCCAGCCCCAGGTCGCAATGGGCACCGAAGCGGCAACGGGAGTGGAAGCGCTCGTTCGCTGGCGGCATCCCATTCTGGGTGTCGTTCCACCCGGACGGTTTATTCCCATTGCGGAAGAAAGCGGCCTCATCGTTCCAATCGGAAACTGGGTGCTTGAGGCTGCCTGCCGGCAACAGGCGCAGTGGGTGCGGGAAGGCATCGCGCACGGACGCATGGCGGTGAACGTTTCGGCCATCCAGTTTCGTCAGCCTTCATTCCTCACGACCGTCAGTCAGACTCTGGAGCGAACGGGCCTCGATCCGCGCTTTCTGGAACTCGAGTTGACGGAGAGCGTCGTCTTTCGGGGAATTGAGGGCGGGCTCGAGAAGCTGACCGCGCTCAATAAGCTGGGTGTGACGTTCGCAATTGACGACTTTGGCACAGGTCAGTCGAATCTCAGCTATCTCAGTCAGTTTCCGATCCAGCATCTGAAGATCGACCGGTCGTTCGTAAAAGGAATCCCCGCCGACAAGGAGAATGCAGCCCTTGCCCGGGCGATCGTCAGCATGGGTCACAGCCTTGGCATGACGATCGTCGCGGAGGGTGTCGAGACCAGGGAGCAGGCCGAGTATCTGCAATCGATGTGGTGCGACGAAGCGCAGGGCTTTTATTACTCGCGGCCCCTGGCCCCGGAAGACTGCGTCGCATTCCTGCGAGGCGAAACACCGCGCCGCAATCCGGCCGCTCCGGAAGGGATTTGAAAATGGCGATCAGACGCGCGGCGGCAAAAGGCATTGTGAAGGCGGCGACCGGCCTTCGCGGCTTCGATGAGATGAGCGGCGGCGGTCTGCCCTGCGGCAGGGTGAGCGTCGTCATTGGAGGCGCAGGCAGCGGGAAAACGATATTTGCGCTCCAGACACTCGCCAACGCCGCGCGCGATCGCGGTGAGCCTGGTATTTTTGTTGCCTTTGAAGAGAGCGCCGATAAGATCATGGCCAACGCGGCGTCTTTCGGCTGGAATCTTCAGCGTCTCGCGAATCGCGGCCTTTTCTTTATCGATGCGCGGCTCCCGGTGGAAGCGGTACAGTCCGGCGGCTTCGAGCTCACGGGAATGCTTGCGTCGATCGGGGAACGCGCCCGTCTGATGGGTGCGCGATGGGTCGCCTTCGACGCCATTGATGTGTTGCTGGACCTGCTTCCCGACGCGACTGCGCGGCGGCGCGAAATCTCGCGCCTGCAGGAATGGAACGAGCGAAGCAATCTCACCTGTATAGTGACCGCCAGGACGGGCGAGGCCTCTTCCAGAATGGCGCCCGCCTATACCTACATGGCCTACATGACGGACTGCGCCATCCAGTTGGGACGGCGCGAGACGGACAGCATCGTGACACGGCTGCTCACAATCCTGAAGTACCGCGGTTCGCCGCACGCGGAGAACAGTGTTCCTTACCTGATCGGAGCGCGCGGCTTCGCCGCCTATCCGATGCCCGCATTTACAGGGGGCTATAAGGTGCTCAGGCAGCGCGTTTCTACCGGCGTCGCGCGCCTCGATACCCTGCTGGGCGGTGGCCTGATCCGCGGCACCGTAACCCTGCTGACCGGCGAGCCCGGGACGGCGAAGACGACTTTATCCGGCCGGTTCGTGGAAGCGGCCTGCCAGCGCGGCGAACGCGCGCTTTATGTCTGCTTCGATGAATCCGGCGCGGAGATCGTTCGCAACCTGACTTCGGTAGGCATCGAACTGGGCCCTTACCAGCAAAGCGGCCGGCTGCGGATTGAAGGCCTGGTTTCGCGGGCGCGCAGTTCCGATGCCGTGTTTGCGGATATTCTGGCTGCCATTGAGGAGAACCGCCCGCGCGCGGTCGTCCTCGATCCTCTGTCCGCATTGGGAAAACAGGGCAATGACATGAATGCCGCGGACATCGCGTTCCGCATTGTGCAGGAATGCAAGTTGCGCGGTGTTACGCTCTACCTGACCAGTCTTCTGAGTGAATCCGATCCGGTGGCCGGAAGTACCTCCCTGCGCGTGTCCACACTCGCCGACACCTGGATACACCTCTCTTACCTGGTGCGTTCGGGCGAGCGCAATCGCGCCATTGCGATCGTGAAGTCGCGGGGCAAGGCCCATTCCAACCAGGTGCGCGAACTTGTCCTCAGTTCGGCGGGGATTACCCTCGAGAATGTGTACTCGGAAGAGGGCGAAGTCCTGATGGGTACCATGCGTACCCAGCGCGAAGCCGGGGCTGCGGAGAAACGGCGCTATGCAACGCAGGAGGTTGCGCGCGAGCGCGAGCGGCTGGAAGGCGCAGTCGGGCAGCTCGCGGCGCGGATCGGCGAACAGCGGATCGAACTGAAAGCCCGCAGACGAGAGCTCGCGGTGAATGCCAGGACGGCCGAAGACACCTCTCTGCGCAACCTTCAGGAAAGGGACAATACGTCCATCCTGCGCCTGGCGGATCATCCTGAGAGCAAGAAGAGCGGGAAATGAGTATCCGCGATCCCAGGCCGCGCTATCGGCTGCGGCTCTACATTGCGGGCTCCGGGCCGTACGCGAACCGGGCGAAACAGAACCTCGTCGATGCGGCCGCGGAGGCCGGTTTCGATTACGAACTCGAAGTGGTCGACCTCATTGCGGAACCGCAGCGTGCATTGGGGGACCGGGTAGTTGTTACGCCAACGCTCATCAAGTTATCGCCATTGCCGCGGGCCATGGTGATTGGAGATCTATCCGACCGCGACAAAATCCTCGCTGCATTGGCGGCAGGTCGCGGCGCGGGGCAGTAAAATGCGAAAGAAACTCACCTGCAGATGCGCGGGAAGCCGGTCGTCCCCTGGGGGAGGTCGGGGAGTTGTGGTGATGGCGTTATCCACATCGGGCGCGTCACTTCCTCCGCTTGATCCACCGACAGGCCCTTCTGGATGCAGTCCGCGTACGCCTTCGTCACCAGGCTGTCCGTGGACTTCAGGACCGTTTCCAGTTGCCCCCGCGCTTCCGAGTCCTTCACCGTCTGGGGCTGGAAGTGTTCCCAGTTGTCCAGTATCTGCTGCTGCGACGGTGTCAGTTGGTGCAGTGGCACTCTTTGATGCTACTCCCTTCTTCGGCGTCTCGGGCAGCGCCTTGAGCTATTCGGCGCCGGTGCCCCGACGTACGAGTGCGGTGTGCGAAGCGGAACAGCGCCTTGACGGACGAGATGGCGCGGCCGCTCTCGACAGCGGACGCCCCGAATGAAACATAAGAAGCGTAATGTTGCATTCGGCTCATTCGATCCCCCGGAGCGCTCAGTACTTCGCCTTGCGCGGCCGGATCGCACGGGCGAGCACGCATCAGCGCATTCGTCTCGTCGCGCACATCAGCCTCCGCGCTCCTTCGAGTCGTCCTTCGTATCGGTATCGATGCCCACACGTTCCGGCCGCGCGAATTCCGCGCGCACGCCCGTTCCGTAGCAGAGTCCGCACAGTTTGAAAACGCCTTTGACACCCGCGTGCTCCCTCTTCCCGGTGCCCTTGCATCCGGTGCATCTCGCCGCCTCTTCCTGCCTCGCCCGTTCGGCTTCCGCCACTCGTTCGGCTTCTTCTGCCTCGTACGCTGCTATTCCTTCGGGTGTTAACGTCGGCGGTTTCTCCGGCTGCGGACGTTCGGCTGACTCCTTCACGAGCACCATCAGACGCGCATTGAAACCCTTCACGAGCATAGGCAGGATGCCGGGATGGTTCACCCGGGCGATCTTGTCCTTGAGCGTCTCAACGAACAGCCGTGGCGCATCGGGATGCGGATTGAGCGCTGCGATCGCAAGCGCAAGCTGGGCAGCGGTCGGGTTGTCTTTGCCCGCTTCCACGAACGTGCGGGCGATCTGATGCCCGAGTGTCGGCGCGGGCGGTTCGGGAGTGCTGATCGGTTCGGAGGCGCCAGGCGTCGTCGTCGTTTGCGGAACGAGCGGAGGGAAAAGAACCGACGACGACGCGGGATCTTCTCTTAAAATTCTTAAGCTCTTCGGACTCTTAAGACCAATAATGATGCCGCGTTCGGAAAGTCCCTGTACCAGCAACTGCCGGTTGTTGATCGCAGAAGCACACGGGTCGATGCTGGCGAATTCGGGCCGATCATAATCTTCAGCAGCGTGATGACTGCAGGTGATTGGCTCTGGCCCAAAACCAGCGGCGGGCGCACTATTTGATATGACATGTAAGTGCCGTATTTATATATATTTGTGGGAGCGCGCAAGGGTTACGCCAGGTCAGTCGCGACACAACCGGGTGGTTTTTGAGGTACAGTCATGACCTATGCCCACGAAGTCTGTCGTTTCGCCCGCTCCCCCGACAGCGGCCCGTCCAGTTCGGAAGCCCGTTTTCATTTCACTTGGCGGCACAACCTATGAGCTACGGATCAGCCTGAAACTGGTACCGGTATCCAGGCGGATTTCGCCTCGTGACCTTCGGGCTCTGCGCGTTCCTGATCGGCTGATGTAGTCGTGCAGCAACCGATATCTGGACGGCTGATCCCCACCGGGTTTCCGGTGCTAACTAACGCGAGGAGGAGTATTGAAAGCCACAACAAAGCAGGAGCGATTGCATGCGGCGAGACGAGCGTTATCTCCTGATATCGGCTCTGCCGCTGTTGGCATCGTCGGTGTTCTACAACCCGGCGACCGGTCAACGATTTTCACCTTCAACGCATCGACGATGATCTTGAGCGTCTGGATCGTAACGTTTGATTCGCCGCGTTCGATCTCGCCCATGTGGGAACGATTCGGGACTGCACGGTCGGAGAATGCATCCTGCGCGAATCCTCCGGCCCCGAGGCGTTCGCACGAGAGGGCAGGGGCCGGTCAATAACCCCTCAGGAGTCGGGTGGCTCGGACCTCGAGGGCATCGGCGATCAGTTTGAGCGTCTTAAGGGTCATGCTCTGCTGCTGTCCTGTCTCGATCCGGTACAGACGCGCGCGGTCCAGCCCGGCGAGTTCCGCGAACCGGTCTTGAGAGAATCCTCTCTTCTTCTGCAGCTTCGCCAGCTGGATCTTTCCACGCGATCCCGCCTTTGCCGTCAAGGCTGGCCGAAGGCCACCTCCAACGGTTCCAGTTCCTGCACGTTGGTGCGCGCGATGTCCGTGGGATCGCGGATCATTTATTTCTGTGGCCCGCCGCCGCCCGGCGGATTCCTCGTTGTTCAATACGTCGCCTGAGCGCGTTTCGACGCGCGCAATAGTTTCCGTAGTGACATAGAATTTGTGTACAATACAGGGATTCATTTATTATGCAAAATGTTATACTTCACAGGCCATAGTCGGCGGAAAGGAAACAGACAATGGATCGGCAGGCCGTTCTCGTCGCTTGTCTCAGAGATTTTTCCGTACTTCGCTCCCTTTCCGATCCCGAATTTACCGGGGCACGGGAACCATGGCTTCTCATTGACTGGCAACGTACGGGCGAATTCGATTCCACATGGCTGAGGGCACGGTTCTCCGGGCCTGTTGTCTTTTCCCCTGGCAGAGCCGGGACTCATTGCGGCGACGCCGGGGGGCGGCGGGCGGCGTTGTTGCGGGCGGCCGCGGTCTGCGATCTGATTGAACTCGACGCCGATATCGATCTCGAACCCGCAATTCTCAGTGCGATTCCGGCAGAGAAACGGATGGTGGCGTGGCAGGGCCTTGGAGATTCCGTGGCCGATTTGCGCGCGGCATTCGGCAGAATTTCCCGCACTCCGGCAAAATACTACAAACTGGTAACGGCTCCGGGCGACGAAGCGAGTGCCATCGTGCCCCTATTGTTCCTGAATGACCTGCGGCGGCGGGATACGATTGCATGGGCTTCGGGGGAAATGGGGATGTGGACGCGGCTGATCGCGCCGCGTCTGGGAGCGCCGATCATATTTGGAAATGCGGATTCCGCCGCGAGCGGCGAACCGGGGGAACCCAGCATTCGCCAGCTGACCGGGGACTACGGACTGCCGTCTCTTCCGGAAATCGGCGGCATTTACGGGATTGCCGGAAAGAGCGTGATGGCGTCGCTGTCGCCGCGGCTGCACAATGCCGCTTACGCGTCCACCGGACAGCAGGCGATATTCCTGCCCTTTCAGACCTCCTCTCTCGACGCATTCCACGACGGCGTCATCGAATCGCCTTTTTTTGAAAGCGCGGGAATGCCGATCCTGGGATTGACTCTGGCGTCGCCGAACAAGGAATCGGCTTTGGCGCTGGCGAGCGAAAGGCACCCGATGGTGCGGCGCGCACAGTCGAGCAACCTCCTGGTGCGGACGCGGGACGGGTGGGTGGCGGATACGACCGATCCCGACGGCGTACTGACGAATCTCCGCGAGCAGCACTTCCGGTTCAGTCAGGCTCCGGTGGCTGTGGTCGGATGCGGCGGGTCGGGGCGAGCCGTGGCGGCGGCGCTGCGCGATGAGGGCGCTGCGGTCACGCTGGTGAACCGAAGCCCGGCGCGCGGCCACTACGCAAGCCTTCTGCTGGGATTGCCGTTCGTGCAGCTCGACGAGTTCGAGCCGCATGGCTACAGCGCGGTGATTAACGCCACGCCCGTGGGACAGCGCGGCTCGGAGGCGCCCTTTCTCGTTGCCGGCCTTTCACCGGGCTGTACGGTAGTGGACCATATCTATCGCACCGGAGAAGAAACGGCGCTGATCGCCGGAGCGCGCGCGCGCGGCTGCGCGACCGTCTGCGGCCGCCACATTCTGCTGGCGCAGGTACGCCAGCAGTTCCGCCTCATGACCGGAGTTCACATGCCCGCGGACGAGGCGCGCCGCGCGCTGAATCTGCCCACAGCCGAGCACACTTTAGCCGCCGTTTCCTGAACTCATGCATCTTCATCCTTCCATTTCCGGCCTCAATTCCGACCAGACCGTACTGCTGCAGCGGGCGGCAGACCTTGCATCCACGAAATTTGCGGCGCGCGCCGAGAGCCACGACCGCGAGGCCTCGTTTCCGGCGGACGATTTCGCCGACATCTTCGATGCGGGCCTGATCGCACCGGCGATTCCGCGCGACGCGGGCGGCCTGGGGCTGGGACCGTATCGTGGCGACGTTTTCACTCTGTGGATGATGACGGCGTCGTTCGCCGGCGCCGATTTGTCTTTCGCGCGGTGCTGGGAAGGCCACGTCAATTCACTGGTTCTGCTGGACAGTCTCGCGACGCCGGCCCAGAAGGAGCGCTGGTTCGACGGCGTGGTGAAGAAGGGCCAGCGATGGGTGGCGTGGAGTGGCGAGCCGCAGTCGGCCGATCCCAATGCGAGCGGGGAACAGCGGCAGAAACCCTCCGGACATGGAACGCACATCCGGGAGACGGCGGAGGGGTTCGTGGTGAGCGGCACGAAGGTGTTTGCCACGAGCGCGGGCTATGCGGACTGGGCGATCCTGCTCGTGAACACCAAGGGACCGGGCGGGGCGCGTCACGCCACGGCATCGGGAGAACACCTCATCATGCTGGGGTGCGATCTTGCGGATCAATCGGTTACGTTCGATTCCTCCTGGTGGGATCCGATCGGAATGCGCGGCACGGTGAGCTACCTCGCGCGCTTCAACGACACGTTTATCCCGCGCGGGAATCTGATTGGCAGCCCGGGCCAGTATCTGCGGGAGGGATGGCAGACGTGCTTTACGCCGCACTATGCATCGAGCTTCCTCGGTGCGGCGAACGCGGCGTTCGAGCAGACGGTGAAGATTGTGAAGGCCCAGCAGAAGGGGAACGACCCTTTTGTCCAGCAGCACCTGGGGCAATGTTCGGTGAATGTGGAATCCGGATACCTGTGGCTGCGCCAGGTGGCGAAGCTGTGGGAATCGGGCCACTACGAAGAAGCGAAGCTGGCTGGCGTGCGCGCCCGCTACATCATCGAGCAACTGGCGGAAGACACGGTGAAGCGGTGTATCCGCGCGCTGGGCGCGCGCAGTCTCAACAAGCCCAGTCCTATTGAGCGGATTTACCGCGACCTCTCTTTCTACGTGCGGCACGATAACGCGGACCACATCCTGGCGACGATCGGCAAGCTGGTGCTGGGTACACCGGGCGACGAATCCTTCTTTAACGATCGCAGCGGCAAAGACTGACGAACGAGGAGTTCCCGATGAACGACGTAAAACGCATAGACCCGATCTGGTGGATGGCGCTGGGGTATTTCGTGTCTTATGTACCTTACACTTTGCTGACCAAATCGCTGACCAACGGTGTGCTTCCGGGGCAGACATCGGTTCCCACAGGGCTTCAGATTCTCCCGGTCACCATGATGACGACCGCACTGATGTTCCCGCTGATCATCACGATACTGGGCTGGTGGAAATACGCGTCGCGCGCCACGGTCCTGGGGATGAATGTTCCGGCGGCGGGGCGTCTGACCCTGGGCTCGGGCATCGCCTTTGCCGTAGTGATCGGAACGACCACCATTGCCTACAGTTTCCGCGGGATCTCGATCGTTTTCGCACTGCTGCTGATGCGGGGTGGAGTGCTGGTGATGGCGCCCATCGTGGACGCGCTGCATCACCGGCACGTACGGTGGTATTCGTGGGCGGCGCTGGCGATCAGCTTTGTCGCGCTGGGAATTGCGTTCGCGGATGTCGGCGGATACAACATGACCATTGCGGCGCTGGTGAATCTGGCGGCGCACCTGACCGGATATTCGTTCCGCTTCCGCCACATGACGGCGCTGGCAAAGATTGCCGACCCGGCCCTGGGCCGTCGTTATCTGGTGGAGGAGACGATGGGAGCCAGCCTGACCCTGCTGGCCCTGCCGGTGGTGTTTGCGCTTGTGCTGCCGGGAGCCGCCGGGGCCGAACTGCGCTTCGGTCTCACCGGCATTTTCACCTCGGGCTTTGCCGTACCGGCGATGATGATCGGCGGTTTTTATGGAATTCTCGGAACTTTCTGCACGCTCGTGTACCTGAACCCGCGGGAGAACACGTTCGCGATTCCGGTGAACTGCTGCGCGGTCATCTTCGCAGGGGTTGCCGCGGCGTGGGCTTCCGTCTGGCTGTTTGGCACGAAACCTCCCGCCACGTCGCAACTGGAGGCAGCCGGGGTTATCACGGTGGCGATTCTTTTTCTGAGTGTGCCTTCGACGCTCGAACTCAGAAAACGACTGGCGGCGGGGGTTACGCTTTCCGACCGGCTGTTTGTTTTCGTTTGCTCCGGCAACACGAGCCGCTCCCCCATGGCGCAGGCCATCTGCAATGCCGAAGCAACCCGGCGGCTGCTGGCGTTCTCGGATCCACGGCATTCGGTCCAGGCGATCAGCGCCGGTCTCGATATTCAGCCGGGGGCGCCGGCGACGGCTCTGGCCCGATCCACCATCGAGCAACTCGGTCTTCCCTCTCTCGAACACACTACCCGGAAGCTGACGCGTGAGACGATCTGGAAAGCGGAGGTGATTTTCTGCATGACCGAATCACAGCGGGCGACCGTAGTGCGAACCTATCCGGAAGCGGCGTGGAAGACGTTTCGCCTGGACGCGGAAGATATTGAAGATCCGTCGAAACACGGTCCGGATGTGTATCTGCGGGTGGCCGAGAGGCTGAAAGTGTGCATCGATAAACATCTGGACAGCATTGGGCTGCCGGCGGTGAGGGCGGCTTCGGCGTGAAGTGCGAATCGGAAACCGTGCAGTTGCTGGAGAACCGGGTCAGCATCCGCAGTTATTCCGACGAACGGGTGAGCGATGAAACGCTGGAAGCCGCGCTGCGGGCCGGATGCCGCGCTCCGACATCATCGAACATTCAGGCTTACAGCGTGGTGGTGGTGCGGGATGCGGAGCGTAAACAGAAACTGGCGGCGCTGACGGGCAATCAGGAGCATGTGGCGGCTGCGCCGGTTTTCCTGGCCGTTTGCGCCGATCTTTCGAGAATTGCGCGCGCCAGCGAAATTCACGATCGTTCGACGGAAGGACTGGGAACGATGGAGATGGGCCTGACGGCGGTGGTGGACGCTTCACTGGCGGGAATGGCAATTATGCTGGCTGCGGAATCGATCGGCCTCGGCTGCGTGATGATTGGCGGGGTGCGGAACCTGCCGCTCGAAACGGCTGAGTGCCTGGGGCTACCGCCGCGCGCCTTCGCGGTGTTCGGAATGTGCCTCGGATGGCCGAAGGCACGCCCGGCGCAGAAGCCGCGCTTTCCCGTGGAAGGCGTGGTGCATGCCGAGCGCTATGACGCATCGGGATGCGATCGCGTTCTGCTTCGCTACGACGGCATGCTGTCGGATCATTACGACGCCCAGAACCGGCCAACGGATCGGGCATCGTGGACGAGGCGGGTGGCGGACGATTTTTCATTGCCGCGGCGTACGCATTTACGGGAATCGCTGCGAACCCTGGGTCTCGATTTCAGCTGAGGCCTTCCAGCGCAGTGCCCAGCGCTCGATGCATCCGGCGACCGCGGAAACGCAGACGGTCACCAGACTGAGCACAGCCATTCCGGCGAACACGCCGGTGGAATCGAAGAGGCCTTCCGACTGCGCGATCAGATAGCCGATGCCACGGGATGCGCCGAGGTATTCCCCGACGACAGCGCCAACCATTGCCATGCCAAGGCTGACGTTCAGGCTGGCCCAGATGGCGGAGAGCGCGGAGGGCAGAATCACGTGGGCGATTAACTGCCGCTCGGATGCGCCCAGCATGAGTGCATTGTGGATGAGGGCCGGTTCCACATCGCGAACGGCGCGCCAGGCGCTGAAGAACACGATGAAAAAGACGAGACTCACGCCGAGGGCTACCTTCGACCAGATGCCGAGACCGAACCAGAGCAGAAACAGCGGCGCGAGTACCACTCTTGGCAGGGCATTGAGCACCTGGATAAACGGCTCGAGGACATCGGAGAGGAAGGCCGAGCGGCCGAGCAGAAAGCCGGCTGCGATGCCGCCGGTCGAGCCGAGCAGCAGCGCCAGAAACGCTTCTTCCAGAGTGACGGCCAGGTGCATCCAAACCGCTCCGGCCGCGAACATCTTATAGATCCGGGCGGCGATGTCGCCGGGCCGGCTGAAAAAGAAGGGATCGATGATGTGCGCGGAGGAAAGCCATTGCCAGGCGGCCAGGATGGCGACAGTCAGCAGAAGTCGAATCGAGAACAACCTGGCGCGCCGGCTCATTGCGGGGACCGGCCGTCCGCCTGAAGATCGTTCCACAGTGCGCGGTAGAGCGCACGGTATTGGGAGTTTTCCTTCAAGGCGATTCCGTCCCTCGGGCGCGGCAGGTCGACCTCGTAGTGCGCGACGAGGCTTGCGCCGGGACTGCTTTTCAATACGATCACCTCGTCGGAGAGCCGAATGGATTCTTCGAGATCGTGCGTCACGAAAAGAACCGTCCGCGTCTGGCCTGCATCTGCCTGCCACAAGGCGGTCAGTTCCGTTTCCATCTGCAGCCGGGTGTGGACATCGAGGGCACTGAAAGGTTCGTCCATCAGAATGAGGGGGCGGTTCAGAATCCAGTTCTGGGCCAAGGCGACGCGGCGGCGCATTCCTCCGCTTAGCTGATGAGGATAACGCGCGGCGACGTGGGCCAGACCCATCCGATTCAGCCAGTGCATGCCGGAGTCCCGCGCGGCGACGCGTGGAGCGTCCGCCAGCCGCAGTCCGAAAATCACGTTTTCGAGGATGGATTTCCAGGGCAGCAGGACATCATGCTGAAACAAATATGTCGCGTGACGGTTGAGCCCGGCAAGGGGCTCGCCGCGGATTTCAACCGTTCCCTCATCCGGCGTGAGCAGCCCCGCGGTGAGATTCAGCACGGTGGACTTGCCGCAGCCGCTCATTCCCAGCAGCGACACAAAGCGTCCGGCGCCGAGCTGCAGGCTGAGGTTGCGGACAGCGGTCACGTTTCCGTTCCGCGAAACGAAGGACCGGCTGACATTTTTCAGGCAAATCGCGACAGAAGACATATATCAATTCCGGACGGAATATAGTATTCTACCGAAATGTCAGAGTGCGGCGGCAGATTCGGAATTCGGAAAATCGCCGTATTTGCTCCGATTTTCCTGATTGCGCTGGCCTGTGCGGTCGCGGGCTGCACCCGTACGCCCGCGACGCAGGTTCCGGTGCGGCTGGCGCTCGCGCGTTCTCCATTCACTTATCTGCCGGTATATCTGGCCGATTCCCTCGGCTATTACAAACGGGAAAATCTGGCTGTTTCCTTCGAGGAGTTTCCCGGTGGCGCGAAGGCGGTGGAATCCGTGATCGCGGGCAGCGCCGATGCGGCGGCCGGCTTTTTCGAACACGCGATTCAGATGACCGCAACGGGACATCCGTTCGTATCGTTTCTGATCATGCTGCGGTATCCGGGCATGGCGTTGGTGGTTTCGCCGAAATCGACGAAGTCCGTACACGGAATTGCGGATCTGAAAGGCCTGACCGTAGGGGTTGGAACGCCTGGCTCGCCGACGCATTTCTATCTCAACCATCTGCTTGCCGGCCAGAGCATGACGCCGGAGAGCGTGGCGGTAGTCGGGATCGGCGCGCCGGCCACGGCGGCTGCGGCCGTGGAACAGGGGAGAGTGGACGCCGCCGTGGTGGGCGCGGCCATGGTGGTGTTGCGGCAGCATCACCCGGACCTGAAGGTGCTGGCCGAGAGTTTTACGGCGGAAGGCGTGGAGCAGTCGCTCGGGGTGGAGGAGTATCCGGGGGCCGCTCTGCTGGCGAGGGCCGACTGGCTGGCGGCGAATTCGCGCGTCGCCCACGGGCTGGCGTGCGCCGTGCTGCAAAGCCTGGACTTCATTCAGACCCATACGCCGGAGGAGATTCTGGATCGTCTGCCGGAGCGTTACCGTACGGACCGGGAGACCGATCTTGCGACACTGCGGGCATTCCTCCCCGGCTATTCGAAAACCGGCAGAATGATTCCCGAGAGTGCCGAAGCTGTGCGGAAAATGCTGACGGCTTCCCTTGAGGACGTCAGAAAAGCAAATATCGATCTGGCGAAAACATGGACAAACGACTATGCGAGAAACTAACCGGAAACTCATACGAAGCGCGCGCCGGCTCGTCATCACCGGCCTGATCTGTCTGGCTGTTGCCGCGCAGATGAATGTGGCTGAGTTGCGGGTGGCGGTGGAGGATGCCTCGGGCGGCATGGTTTCGCACGCGGCCATCACTGCGGCGAGCGCGGAAGTCAGCGCGAAGTTTGCCGCCACGACCGGCGATTTTGGCGAAACCAATCTGACCGCGCTGCCGCCGGGAGAGTACACGCTGACCGTGACGGCGGACGGATTCGAGCAGGCCGTCCGGCAACACGTGGTGCTGCATGCCGGCGACCGGGCCAGCCAGCGCATCGTGCTGACGGTGGGGCAACAGACACAGGCGCTGATCGTGGAAGGCTCTCCCGGGTTGTTGCAGACAGCGTCGGCGGAGCAGAAAGATGTGATCGAAAACCGGCAGGTATCCGACCTGCCCGTGAGAAGCCGCGGTTTCCTCGAACTGGCGATGCTGGGACCGGGAGTAGTCAATCCGCCAGGGGGAACGCGCGGCGATTCACTACAGCAGACCGGCAAGCTGATCAACATCCTGGGTCAGCGCACCGGCCACAATCTGTTTCTGGTGGACGGAGTGACGGTCACCGATCAGTATTACAACAATGTGGTGCTGAGCCCTTCTCCGGATGCGACGAGTGAATTCAATATCGCCAAGACAAGCTACGACGCGGAGTTCGGAGGTAAATCCGGCGGCGTGATTAACGTCCTGACGCGATCGGGGACCGACCAGTTGCACGGCAGCGCTTATGAGTATCTGCGCAACAACGTTCTGGACGCCCGGAATTTCTTCGATGCGGGCGGCGCGGCCCCGCCATTTCACGAGAACCAGTTCGGAGGAACGCTGGGCGGCGCCGCCGTTCCGGGGAAGACGTTTTTCTTTCTGAATTACGACGGGCAGAGAATCCGGAGTTCCCTGGCCGATATTTTCAGCGTGCCGACTGCGGCGCAACGGTCAGGCGTTTTTACGACGACGATCCTGAATCCCGCTACGGGGCAGCCGTTCCCGGGCAACAGGATTACGCTGCCGCTCGATCCCGCCGCTGTGGCGATGCTCGCGCTGGTGCCGCTGCCGAATCTTCCGGGAACGGCGAATAATCTGCGGGCGGTGCAGGAACAGCAGGTGGCAACGGATCAATACAATGCCAGGGTGGACCACCGGTTCTCCGCCGCGGACAGCCTGTGGCTGCGGGGCTCGGTTTTCCATGCGAACGAATTCGATCCGTTCGGATCGAGCGTTCTGAACGAAGCGCTGCTGCCGGGTTTTGGACGCACGCTCGATACGCATTCGGTCAATTTCGCAGCGGGGGAAACGCATGTGTTCTCACCCGCCGTGATTAATGAACTCCGGCTGGCCTGGCTTCGCGTGGCAGGCGGACAGGGCGATCCCAATGCGGGCAACGGATTTGCCGCGCAGTATGGACTTGCGGGAACCACGGCCAATCCGAAGGACATGGGTTTCCCGCAGATTTCGCTGAGCAACGCGTTCACCACGATGGGCGACGCGACCGGCTTCACCAGCCGGGTGGACCGCAGCGCCGAAGTCTACGATAATGTCGCGATTGAACGAGGCCGGCACAGCATTCGGTTCGGCGGGTACTTCTTTCATCTGAATTTCAATCCGTCCTTCCCGAACGACGCGCGGGGAGTGTATACGTACAACGGCGCCTACACGGGAAATCCGCTGGCGGATTTCCTGGTTGGCTTGCCGTCGCAGGCGCAGGCGGGATTCGGCGAAGGCGCGGAAAACGCACATACCAGCTGGGCGCACTTCTATGTGGAGGATGCGTGGAAGCCGGTTTCCAACCTGACGCTGGACTTCGGCGTGCGTTACGAATTCAATCAGAACCTTCAGGCGCGCGCCGGGCAGACGTCGGATATCGATCTGCAGGCACCGGGCGGGCCCGCGTTCGTCATTTCGGGAAGCGGCGTCAATCTTCCTACAGCGGCTGCGGCGATTGCCGCTCTGAGTCCTATTCCGGTGGTGTCGCCGGCATCGGTGGGCTGGAACAACAGCCTGCTGACTCCGAAGAGTATCCGGCTCTCGCCGCGCACAGGGCTGGCGTGGGCGATTCCGGGTTCGGGACGGACGGTACTGCGCGCGGGACTCGGGATCTATACGAATCAGGCCGCTTACAGCGTGCTGCAGAATCTGGCGGAAAACGTCCCGTACTTTCTGGTGCGGACGGTGGGAAACCCCGCGGCGAAGCCGGCTTACACGACGGAGAACATATTGACGGCCAGTCCGACGGGCATGATCGGCGCGAATGGCGTCAATCACGACTTCGCGATTGAATACAACGAAGTATGGAGCGCGGCGATCCAGCGGCAGGGGGGAAGCAGCACCTCGGTGGAGGCGGATTATGTGGGGTCCCGCACGGTGCATGCCGACAGCGCCACGGCTGTGAACGTCCCGCAGACGTTCGGGGGGCCGAGACCATTTCCGCAACTCAGCGCGTTCACCACGATTCGCTGGGACGGATGGGCGACATTCCACGGCCTGACGCTGCGGGTGGTGCGCAGGTTCACGCATGGGTTGTCTTTCGATGCGAGCTATACGTGGTCGAAATCGATGGACGACGGGTCGGACGCCGGTACCACCAACGCCGAATACAACCTGCCGCAGAATCCCTATGCGATGCCCCTCGAAAGGGGGCTTTCGAGCTTCGATCACCATAACCGGCTGGTGGCGAACACGGTTTATCACTTGCCCGGCGCGGGGGCGACGCATGGAGTGCTGCGCGCGATCACGGGCGGCTGGCTGGCATCCGGAATTCTG
>Ga0302319_10006710_pt1 | contig 22781 bp, 16 predicted proteins | sample Bog_T0_2_FD_203319 | JGI IMG/M metagenome (GOLD analysis project Ga0302319, IMG submission 203319) | Peat permafrost microbial communities from Stordalen Mire near Abisko, Sweden - Bog_T0_2 | ecosystem: Environmental > Terrestrial > Soil > Wetlands > Peat | place: Sweden: Abisko, Stordalen Mire...
CAAACTGCCTTGAGCCTGGGTGAACCTGGGAAAGGCTGTGGAGGCCGGTGCGCCGGCGGTTTGCGCCGAAGCCAGGGTGGCTATCAGGAACAGGGCAACGTTGACCAAGATGCGGGAAGTTTTCATTGTCTCCTCCAGAAGATCGCGCCGTGGATCGGTGTGTTCGAGCGAGGTGCGATAAAAGTTCAGTTTAGCGGCAGAATTGGCGAAAAGGACGTCTCCGGAGCTAAAGCCCAGCCTTTATTTTGTTGCATTTATGTACGGGCTGAAGCCCGTACCCTTCGCTGAAGCCCGTACCCTTCACTGTGGCGGTTGCGATTTTCGGAAGCCTGTCTATGCTGCGGGGCGGGGCCAGCGGGCTTCAACGGTTGTGCCGATGCCGCCCCTTGGGCGGAACTCGCCGTGGACGACGGCCCAGATTGGATCGCAGGCTTTGACCACGTCTTCAAGTACCTGGTTAACGATGTTTTCCTGAAAGATTCCCAGATTGCGGTAGCTGAAGAGATATTCTTTCAGCGATTTCAGCTCAAGGCAACGCTGGCGGGGCATGTAGCGGATGGTCAGGACGCCGAAGTCGGGCAGGCCTGTCTTTGGACAAACCGAAGTGAGCTCGGGGTCGTCGATCAGTATCTCGTAGCCGGGAAACTGGTTTTCCCAGGTCTCAATGGCGGGAAAGGCAAAGTCGAGGCCTGCTTTTGCGTGTTCGTCGGTGTAGCGGGGTGGAAGAGCCATACGGCAATTGTACGAGGCAAATGGCGCTTCGACTGTGCCGCGAACGGGCGCAAAGTTCTCTTTTTAACGCATTTTCCTGCTACCTAAGGGCAGGTTTTCGACTCCTATATACTGACTCAGGTTAGCTTAATGGCAGAAGAGAGAAAGCAGTCTGGCCGGCTTTGGCTTTGGATCGGCGCGGCCGTCCTTTTGGTGATCGTTTTTTTCGCCGCCCGTTACCTTTTGCGGGATCGGTTGCCGGTGCGCGAGGCCCAGGTGTCGCGCGCTGAACTGATCAACACCGTGCCGACCAACGGGCGCGTTGAGCCGGAAGTCAACTACCAGATCATCAGCCCGGTGGCGACGACGGTCAAAGCTGTCTATGTGCAGCAAGGCGACCAGGTACCGGCCGGCAAGCTGCTGATGGTGCTGGACGACGTGCAGCCTCGGGCCCGGTTGGCCACTGCGGAGAGCGGCGTGAAGACGGCGGAGGCTGCACTCGAAGCAGCCACACACAACGGCACCCAGCAGGAACGGCAGATGTCGGCCGGGGATGTTGCCCGCGCCCAGTTGGACCGCGATCAGGCACAGCACGATCTGGACGCACTGATCAAGCTCAAGGCAACCGGGGCGGCCTCAGCAGCCGAGGTGGCGGCGGCGCAGGAACGGGTGGATAACGCCCAGGCGAGCCTTCATGCGTCAAGCCAGAGCGCGAACAGCCGCTACTCTCCGGCAGAGGTGGCGCGGGCGCAGGCAGCACTGACCGATGCGCAGGCCAACCTGGCGGCTGCGCAACAGGTTGTTTCTCAGACAATGATCCATGCTCCCGTGGCCGGCACCGTGTATCTGTTGAATGTGGGACGAACGGAATTTGTGGAGGAAGGCAAACTTCTGCTGCAGGTGGCCGATCTGCACCACCTTCGGGTACGTGCCTATTTCGACGAGCCGGAGATTGGGCGCCTGGCCGTGGGGCAGAAGATTCAGATCAAATGGGACGCGAAGCCGGGAAGTTCGTGGCAGGGTCACATTGTGCGCATTCCCTCAACCGTGATCACTTACGGGACGCGGAATGTGGGCGAGGTGATGGTGCAACTGGACGATGGGGACGGCGAACTGCTGCCGGACACGAATGTGACGGTCACGGTGACCACATCGAGCGAATCGAATGCGCTCACCATTCCGCGCGAAGCTTTGCACTCTGAGAACGGCAAGTCGTACGTCTACAAGGTAGTGGACGAGCAACTGGTGCGAACACCGGTGACGATCGGAACTCCGAATCTGACCCAGGCGCCGATTCTCTCAGGACTGCAAGAGGGAGATTGGGTAGCGACGGGGACAACCAATGGACTGCCCTTGCAGGAGGGCGTTCCGATCCAGGTCAAGCAGCGGTGACTTCGAATCCAATGCAGGGGAAGATGCTGTTGCGCCCCGCGGCAAGGGGTACGGCTGCGGCGCTTCTGGCGGTGTTGACGGTGAGTTTGGCTCATGGGGCTTCGCAGCGTTCGCTGACTCCATCGCTGGCAAAGGCCAATGCAGCTTTGCAGGCGGGTGAGGCGGACAATGCGCTTGGGATGCTGGAATCGCTTCCGGCCCCGGACGCGAGCACCGGATCGGCTGCCAACCTGGAATGCCGGGTCTATCTCGAACTTGAGCAGTGGGATTCCGCAGTAACGAATTGCCAGCAGGCAGTGCAGATCGATGGACAGGACTCCAATTTCCACATGTGGCTGGGCCGGGCGCTGGGCATGAAGGCTGACCATGCGATCTTTTTGACGGCCTATTCGCTGGCCAAGCGTGTGAGGGCCGAGTTTGAAGAGGCGGTTCGGCTCGATCCGCGGAATGCCGATGCTCTTGCCGACCTTGGGCAGTTTTATGTGGAGGCGCCGGGTGTGGTGGGCGGCGGGGTGGACAAGGCTGACGGCATTGCCGCTCAACTGGAGAAGGTAGACGCGGCCGGCGCACACAGGCTGCGCGGGGAGATTGCCGAACAGCGCAAGGACTATAGCGGCGCGGAACACGAATTCAAGATGGCGACTGTCAGCGAAGAGCATCGTGCATCTGACTGGATAGCCCTGGCAGGCTTTTATCGTCGCCGTGAGCGCTGGACGGATATGGAGACGGCGATTCACATTGGAGAAATCGCGGCGGATCGCGATAAAGTCTCAGGGCTTGCGCTGTATGACGGGGCATCGGTGCTGATTGAGACTCATCGCGACCCGACGCTGGCGGCGAAGATGCTGGAAGACTATCTTGCCGGCTCATCGAAGACTGAGGAAGCGCCCGCGTTTGTGGCTCACATTCGTCTGGCACGGCTCAAGGACCAGCTTAGGGATGCCGCCGGGGCAAGTCGGGAGCGGGCGGCAGCGCTGGCGCTGGCGAACAACTATAAGGCTGGGCCCGCTCCGACGCATTGAACGGTTGTAGAAGTAAACGGCGCTGAAGTAATTTGCAGCAATGCGATCAAGGACCAGGAATGGAAGAGATGGGACTGAAGGCGAGGGACAATTCGCGATGGGGCTGGAAGCCGGGACTTTTGGTTTTGGCGATTGCGGCTCTGCCTGCGGTTTTGCCTGCCCAGGTTTCACTTTCGACCGTGGTTGACATGGCGCAGAAAAACTCGACGGCCGTAAAGCTGGCTGAGGCGGATCTGCAAAAGGCGAACGCGATCTTGGCGGAGAGCACGGATGTGTATATTCCGACCCTGAATGTTGGCTCAAACATTGGATATTCAATCGGCTTCCCCACGGGGCAGCCATCGGTGGGCAACGCGACGATGCAGTCGCTGGTCTTCAGCTTTGCGCAGCGGCAGTATGTTCGCGCCGCCCGCACGGGTGCGCAGGCTGCTTCACTCGGGCTCGAGGAGGCACGGGAGCAGGTGGCTCTGGACGCCTCAACGAATTACATCGAGTTGGCCACGGTGAATCGCGAACTCGAATTGGCAAGCCAGCAGGAAGGCTTTACTGAAAGGCTGATCGGCATAGAGCAGGCGCGCACCGAGGCCGGGGTTGACCCTTTGAGCGACCTGCTCGAAGCGCGGCTGACCGCGGCCCAATTGAAGCTCAAACGCCTGCACCTGGAGACCCGGGCCGCGACGCTGGCCAAGCAGCTTTCGATGATGACGGGCATGCCGGTTGGTTCGGTTACGCCCGATCTGGGCAGCGTGCCTGAGATTCCCGCAGTTAAATCAGACCAGACGCCGCGGACAACCCCTGGAATCGAGTCCGCATGGCTGCAGGCGCAGTCGAAGCAGACTGTGGCGCGGGGAGACAGCTCGACGCGATTCCGGCCGCAGGTGTCATTTGGGGCCCAATACAACCGCGACGACACGACGCTGAACGACTATGCGCGCTACTTCGCTCCGAATACGTTCAAGTCAGATAACTTGAGCGCGGGCTTCTCGCTTCAGGTTCCCCTTTTTGACCTGAGCCAGCGAGACAAATCCCGGCAGTCGGCCGCTGAGGCACTTCGCGCGACTGTTGAAGCGGAACAGGCACGGCAGCAGAACGATGTCCAGTTAGCCTCGCTGACCAGCAACCTGCGGGAGTTGGATGCGTTGGCCGAGGTGGCCGGTCTGAAGCAGCAGATTGCTGACGAGCAGTTGAAGGCGGTGCTGGCACAACTTGAGCTGGGCAATGGGGCCAGCAGCGGCCCGGCGGCTCAGCAGCAACTATCTCCAAAAGCCGAGCAGTTGGCGCGGATTGACGCGAGCCAGAAGATGCAGGATGCGCTGGACTCGGGAATCGACTTGGCGAAGGCCCGGTTGACCCTGTTGCGCGCCCTCGGGCACATGGAAGACTGGTTGAACGAACTGCACGGAAAGTAGACATAATGCTAATCTGGACGGCTCAGAATCCGTCAAAATGCTAGAATTGAAGGGATGCCTATGCCCTTGAAAACACTTTTCCTGAATCCGCCCTCGTTCAAGAACTTTGACGGTGGCGCGAGCTCGCGCTGGCCCGCTACGCGCGAGATTGAGTCTTACTGGTACCCGGTCTGGCTGACCTATCCGGCCGGATTGCTGGAAGGGTCGCGCGTGCTGGATGCGCCGCCGCACCACGTTTCGGCTGAAGAGACGATTAACATCTGCAAAGACTACGAGTTCCTTGTGCTCTTCACATCGACCGTGGGTTGGGAAGGCGATCAGCGGCTGGCCGAAACCATCAAAGTCAACAACCCATCGATCCGTATCGCTTTCGTAGGCCCGCCGGTAACCACTGACCCGGATCGCGCACTGAACGAGTGCTCGGCGCTGGACTTTATTTGCCGCCGCGAATTCGACTATTCCGTGGTTGAGTTTGCCCAGGGCAAGCCGCTGAGCGAGATTCTGGGCATCAGCTACAAAGCTGACGGCAAGATTCTGCACAACCCGGACCGCCCGCAGATTGAAGACCTGGACGCGATGCCCTGGGCCACCAAAATCTACAAGCGGGACATGGACGTGACGAAGTACAACGTTCCATTCCTGCTGCATCCCTACATTGCGCTCTACTCGACGCGCGGATGCCCGGCGCAGTGCACATTCTGCCTTTGGCCACAGACGCTGAGCGGCCACGCGTGGCGCAAGCGCTCTACGGACGATGTTGCGGCCGAGCTGGCGTGGGCCCATCAGAACTTCCCCGACGTGAAGGAGTTCTTCTTCGACGACGACACGTTCAACATTCAGAAGGTTCGGACGATCGAGCTTTGCGAAAAGCTGAAGCCGTTAGGCATCACTTGGAGCTGCACGTCGCGCGTGACGACGGATCGCGATACGCTGAAGGCGATGAAGGAAGCGGGCTGCAGGCTGCTGATTGTCGGGTTCGAATCCGGCGACCCGCAGATTTTGAAGAACATCAAGAAGGGCGCAACGGTTGAGCGCGCTCGGGCGTTCGCGAAGGATTGCAACGACCTGGGGCTGGTTGTCCACGGCGACTTCATTCTTGGCCTGCCGGGGGAAACCAAGGAATCGATCCGCAACACAATCAACTTTGCCAAGACGCTGGATTGCGAGACTATCCAGGTATCGATCGCACACGCCTATCCGGGAACTGAATTTTACGACTACGCCAAAGCAAACGGCTTCATCACCAACGAACGCATGGAGGACGGCGGCGGACACCAGATGGCGCACATCGAGTATCCGGGATTGCCGACCGACTACGTAATGGAGATGGTACACAAGTTTTACGACGAGTACTACTTCCGGCCGAAGGCTGCATTCCGCGTGGTGTGGAAGGCGTTTATCAATCGCGATCTGCCCCGGCTTTATGTGGAGGCGAGGGCCTTCCTGAAGCTTCGCGCGCAGCGCAACAAGATGGTCAAGGTGGCACGCAGCCACCAGGCCGATCCGCCGACCCCAGCAAGCGCCGGCGCATAACCTCGACTCGAACTCGACTGGACTCATTGGGGGCGGACGCATTTGCGCCGCCCTCAATTTGCATCCGAATTCAGCATGAGAATCAACTAAGGACGGATGGCTCACGCAAGATTATTGCCGCGGCAATACATGATCCTGGGACTGGTGGCGGTCTGCGCACCTCTCGGCGATTCTTGCCTGTCGCGCGGCATGACCGGCCTGCCTGCCATCTCGCTGTCGCATCCCGCAACATTGATTGCCGCTGTTTTTACGCCCTGGGTCGCTGGCGGCATTGCCCTGCTGATCGGCTTCTTCGCCAGCTATCTTACAGCGCTTTCGTGGGCCGATCTCACCTTTGTGCTGCCGGCTACGGCATTCGGCAACGTGATCGTCGCGCTGCTCTCGCGCTTCTGGTTGCACGAGCCGATCTCGCTTGAACGCTGGGCGGGAATTATCCTGATCACGCTGGGCGTGGGCTTTGTCGCGCAGGGACCATCGCTGACCGAACGACCGCAGAAGCCCGTAGATGAGAATGCGGCAATTGATGGATCAGGAGATGCGTCGCACGTCATCGATGCTCCGGCGCGCGAGGAATGGCCTGGGCAAGCTGAACAAGCCGCCGATCTCGAAACCGCTGCAATGGACGACCTGGCGCAGGAGCAGCCGCGATGAACTTTCCCTCCCAGACCGCGCACGTAAATCCATGGTCTGCAGCCGCCATGATTGCCTGTGTTGTTCTCTGCTCTACTACCGGTGAAGTACTCACCGCTGCAGCGATGAAGTCTCTCGGCGACCTCGACGAGATTCGTGCGCAGTCTGGCCTTAAAGGGGCGATACGCGCCGTGCTCACCTGTCCGCTGTTCTTTGCCGGCGTGAGCTTTCTTGCGCTGGCTTTCTTCTCACTGCTGTTTGCGTTGAACCACTTGAACCTGAGCCTGGTGGCGCCGGCATCGGCGTCGCTCACGCTGGTGACGAATGCGATTGCAGGGAAGATCTTCCTCAAGGAAAACGTTGACCGGCGGCGCTGGACTGCGGCCGTGCTGGTGTGTATTGGCGTTTACTTTTTGGCGCACTGATTCCCGGTCACGGTTTCTGCCAGAATCCCTCGTGCACCTTGCCTGCCTCTTCTTCCAGCAGAGGACCGACAACCACAATCGGCTTTTGACCGCGGGCGAAGACCTGGCGGCAGGGCAAATCAAGGGTGGGGTTTTCTGCATTGCTGCCGGTGTAGTTGAGCAACCCGGTCTCAGCGAGCGCGAACACCACGCGGCCAATTCCGGTCCAGTAGATGGCTCCGGCACACATGGCGCAAGGCTCAGTGCTTGCGTACAGGGTGCATTTGGCGAGTTCAGCTTCAGAGAACAACTGGGCAGCCTGGCTGCAGGCCACGGTCTCAGCGTGCTGGGTGGGATCGCCCTTGGGCCGCACAGCATTGTTGCGCGCCGCCACAATCACATCGCCCTGCTGGTTCACAATCAACGCGCCAAAAGGATGGCGACCATCGTTGCGCGCCTCGCGAGCAAGCTCAATGGCGCGGCGTAGAAACATGCGATCCTGTTCCGTAATCTCTTCGGGCATGCAGTTCAACTCTCCCCTTTTTTTGAAAGAAACAGATTGAGAACAACCGCGCTGGCAGCGGTTAGAAAGATTCCGCTGTTCAAAAAAAGCCGCGCGGCATCGGGTGCGTGCGCGAAGAGCTGTGGCGTGGCGATGGGCAGTACACCGAGGCTGATGGAAACGGCAACAACGACAGCATTGTTGGTCCCCTTGAAGCGCACTCGGGTGAGCTCTTCAATGCCGGCCATTGCCGTCATGCCAAACATCACAATGGATGCGCCGCCAAGAACGGGCCGGGGAACCGCAGCAATGACGGCTGCAAGTTTGGGTAGAAAGCCTAACAACACGAGAAGCGCACCGCCCGCGGCCACAGCATAGCGGCTCTTCACTTTCGTCAGGGAGAGCAGTCCGGTGTTTTGCGAATAGACATTGTAAGGAAAGCTGTTGAAGACACCGCCGAGCATGGTCGAAAGGCCATCGGCTCGGAATGCCGCCGTCAACGTTTCCGCGCCAATTGTGCGGCCTGTAATCTCGCCGATGGCGAGGCAGTTTCCGGTGGTTTCCGTCATCACCACGAGCATGGCGACACACATCACGAGCGTGGGTAGCAGGGCGAAGTGAGGCCATCCAAACATGAGGGGGCGAGCCATGCCAAACCACGGAGTGGCGACGATCTGTGCGGAGTCGGCTTGTCCGGCGAACGCCGCGACAGCAGTTGCCAAGGTCATGCCCAGCAAGACGCTGAGGTTGGCAATGATGCCCCGGCCGAAGCGCTGAATGATGACGATCAATCCTATGGTCAATGCGCCAAGGCCGAGATGAGCTGCACTGCCGAAGTCAGGGGCAGCGCTGTCGCCGCCTCCTAGCCAGCTGCCGGCCACGGGCAGCAGCGACAGGCCGATGACGGTGATGACGGAGCCGATGACGACCGGCGGAAAGAAGCGCAGCATGCGGCTGAACAACGGACCCACCAGCACGGTAAAGAGGCCGCAGCAGATCACCGCTCCATACATGGTGGGAATGCCGTATTGGCCGCCGATGAGAATCATGGGAGCAACACAGATGAACGAGCATCCCTGAATGAGCGGGAGGCGTGCGCCGAACTTCCACCAGCCCAGAGTCTGCAGCAGCGTTGCCAGGCCCGAGGTAAATAGATCGGCGCTGATCAACGCGATCACCTGGACCGGTGTGAGATGCAAGGCGCTGCCCAGGATGAGAGGTACCGCGACCGTGCCGGCGTACATAACCAGCACGTGCTGGAGTCCGAAGGGAAGCAGGCGCGGCAAGCTTGCAAAGTCGTCGATCGCCACAGTTTGATTGGCTGTGAGGGGTGCGGTCGCAGGCGCAGAGTCAGGCGCGGCCGCAAGGTGTGCGGCATGTTGAGACGCCGAATGCGAAGCGGCTAAGCCTTCTTCTGGGTCGTCATGAGCTGTCACGGTAGCTTGATGATAGCTTGAATCGAGCCCGCTCAATCAGGATATTGAACAAATGCTCTTGGGCTAAATTGAAAAAGCCGATTCACCTTGGAACGTATTTGCGCAGGACTTTTCCCGCGGGTTCGCGGTTGCAGATACCCGAGCTGAGCGCGACTCGTCCGTTGATCAGCACATATTCAAGGCCTTCAGGAAACTGGATCGGATCAACAAAGGTCCCCTTATCGATGATCGTCTCTGGATTGAAGATGACGATGTCGGCAAAATTGCCGGGCTTCAGAATTCCGCGCCGCTCAAAGCCAAAGACCTCGGCGGGCTTCGATGTCATTTTGCGGATTGCCTCCTCAAGCGTGAGGGCTCTTTCTTCGCGAACGTACTTGCCCAGCACGCGCGGAAACGATCCGAAGACGCGCGGATGCGGCTTTCCGCCCAACAGGCCATCGGTGCAGACGTTTTGTTCCGGCCGGTTCAGAAATCGGACGACATGTTCTTCTGTGCCGTAGAAATCGACCATGCCCACGGCATTCTCCTCTGCAAGCAGAAGATCGAATGTGGCCTCGAGCGGATGCTTGCCACGCATTTCGCCAATCTGCTGCAAGCTCTTGCCAACCAGCTCCTGATTCGCAGCGGTCTTCACACTGGTAACGAAGATCTGGTCGAGCCCGGCGAAGTCTACAAAATTGTCCCAGCCGGGAATTCCATTTTCAATGTCGGCCATCATACGCCGGCGCAGATCTGCGCTGCCCAGGCGTTCCAACAGTTTGTCTGTGCCCCCGTCGTGTACCCAGGGCGGCAAAATCACGCCGAGCATAGTGCTTCCGGCCACGTAGGGGTACTGGTCAAACGAGGTGCGGATGCCTTCGGCAGCGGCCTTGTCTAGCAGGTCGACAACCTTGTCGATGAGTCCCCAGTTCTTGCGACCGCAGACCTTGAAGTGTGAGAAGTGAATCTTGACGTCAGATCTTCGACCAATTTCGATCACTTCTTCCATTGACGCGAGAATGGAGTCTGCTTCGCTGCGCTGATGTACGACAAAGACACCGTCAAACTCGGCAACAACCTTGCACAACTCGATCAGCTCAGAAGTGTCGGCATAGGCACAGGGCATGTAAATGAGACCCGTCGAAAGACCGAACGCTCCGGCCTCCATCTCGCGCCGCGTGATCTGACGCATACAGTCCAGTTCGGCAGGTGTGGGCTTGCGGTTGTCAAGGCCCATGGCTTCCATGCGCACGTTTCCGTGGGGAATCAAGTAACTCTCATTGAGGCCGACGCCCTTCTGCTCGAGCGCCTTCAAGTAGGCGTCGGTCGTCTCATAATCCCAATCGAGCTCGTCGCTATCGCCTTCGAGCCCGGCGAGATTCTTCCGCCAGGGCGAAATATATCGCTTGGGCAAGGGCGCCATCGAGATGCCGTCCTGGCCGAGCAATTCCGTTGTGACACCCTGGCAAATCTTGGCTTCGACGTAGGGATTCAACATGACCTCAAGATCGGAGTGGCTGTGGGTATCAATGAAACCCGGAGCGACAACCAACCCCTCTGCGTCGATCACACGATCGAAGTCCCCTTCGGCTGGTGCGGCGACAACTCCGGCGATGAGATCACCGTCCACTACGACGCTGGCCTTGTGCCGTGGACTTCCAGTGCCGTCAACCACCCAACCGTTCTCGATCAGAATGCGCATCGAATCAATCCCTCCCCAGCACAGCGCCAAGGATTCCGTAGTAGCCTTCAACGGCTTTGAGCAACTGGTCTACCTCGATGTATTCATCGATGGTGTGAGCAAGGTTTTCTCTCGACGGCCCAAAGCCGACGGTCTTGATGCCCGCCTCGCCCGCGTAGTGGCTGCCGTTGGTGCAGAAGGAATATTGGGTTAGCTCAGGATTCAAACCGGCACTGCGCAGGCCCGCGAGCGTCGCAACCACAAAGGGATCGTCCTCATCGAATGCCCAGCCGGGAAAAAATCTCTCCCCGCTGATTTCGCTCCCCGTATAGCAGGTTTCAACGCCCCTTGCGAAATGCAAGCTTGCCTTGAACTCCGGATCGTTGCTCTGCTGCGCGGCTATGAGAGCAATTAGGGGCTCGAGCACGGATTCCCTCGTCTCGCCAACCAGCAAGCGCCGGTCATAGGTGGCGCGACAGTAGTCCGGTACAACAGATGCACCGGGATAAGGCGATGACTTGATGTCAGTCAACTCCAGAATTCCCTCGCCGAGAATCGGATGCACCGGCGGCTTGAGCTTGCCGATCTCGCGAATCAATTCGGCCATCTTGTAGACCGCGTTGATGCCTGCGCGCGGGTTTGCGGAGTGGGCCGGTTTGCCGAATGTTTCGACCACAATCTCCGCCCGCCCGCGCTGGCCGCGCTTCAGGTTCAGCTCAGAAGACTCACCGATGACGACATAGTCGGGCTTGATGCGCTCGCTGATGCTCCTGGCGGACACTCCTTCGAAGAGCTCTTCAAACACAACACCGGAGACATGAATCTCGCCGGCAAAGTCTCTGCATGTGTCCTCTGCAAAGAACCCAGCCGCGGCAGCCATCGCACTCACTGCGCCTTTCATGTCGGATGCGCCACGGCCGTAGATCTTTCCATCGCACACTTCGCCACCGAAGGGAGAGTGCGTCCATTTGGATTCATCTGGAACCGGAACCACATCGATGTGCCCATCGAAGAGCAGGACGTTGCCCGGACGATTGCCCCTGATGCAGCCAGTAATATTGCCATAGCTATCGGCGAACACTTCATCGAAGCCGAGCCCCTCGAATGCGCTCTTCAGGCGGGCTACAACGCCCTGTTCATGGCCGGACACACTGGGCTCCTGGATGAGCTGGCGGCAAAGGCCGATTACAAATTGTTTCCGTTGGTCCGTCAGCATGATCTGAATATTCCTTCCTGCACGTGCATCCGTCCGGGGCGGTCAACGACTGTAGGGCGTCTCTTTGAGCGGAAGGCTGTTGCGCAGTTTTCCGTCCCGTTGAAAATACGCGCATGCCGCAGCCGGCGCCGTTGTCACCATCACAATCTCTCCTACGCCCTTGGCTCCATAAGCAAGCGTCGCGGAGTTCTTCTCGATGATGTGGCACTCGATCTCCGGCACCTGAGTCGAACGCAGCAGTCCGAGCGTGCCGAACGTGACGGTCGGCGCGCCATTCTCCACGCGAAAGTCTTCAGTCAGCGCATAGCCGAGGCCCATCACAACGCCGCCTTCAATCTGGCCTTCGACGCCATTGGGATTGATGGCCTTGCCCACATCGTGCGCCGCCACAACCCTGCGCACGTTTCCCTTTTCGTCGAGAAGAACAACCTGCGTGGCGTACCCATAGGCAACGTGACTCAGTCGGTTCGGTTTCGCGGAAGTCATGGGATCGGTGACGCAATCGTACTCACGGTAGTATTCGTTGCCTTCCAACTCCGCGAGTGAATGGCCGCGGAGATCCTCTCTCAACGCATCGCCGGCTCTGCGCGCAGCCTCGCCAGTGACGAGCGTCTGCCGCGACGCTGTGCTGGTGCCGCTGTCGGGGGTAACCATCGTGTCCGGCGCGTGAAGAGTGATGGAAGTCCTTGGCAGCCCTGTCGATTCAGCTACGATCTGCTGCAGCACCGTGCCCAGGCCCTGCCCCATGCAGGCGGCGCTGGTGCAGATGACCACGCGGCTGTTCTGAATCTTCAGCTTCACGCGGCCCACATCGGGCACACCGACCCCCTTACCGCTGTTCTTGAACGAGCAGGCAATGCCGGCATCGGGATTTGCATCGATCACATCCTTGACTGCGAGCAGCGTCTCCTTCAAGGCTGTTCCTTCGTCGGCAATCTGTCCGTTCGAAAGCACACCGCCTGGTTCGATGGCGTTGCGGAAGCGAATCTCCCATGGAGAGATTCCCACCTGCGCGGCAAGCAGGTTCAAGCTGCTCTCCATGGCGAAGCAGGTCTGCGCCACGCCAAAGCCGCGGAATGCGCCCGAGGGAATGTTGTTGGTGTAGACAGCGCGCCCCTCGATATCGACGTTGTCAATTTGATATGGGCCCGCGGCGTGGGTGCATGCACGCTGCAACACCGGGCCGCCGAGTGAAGCATAGGCGCCGGTGTCCGCAACGATGCGAGCGCGCACGGCCGTGATCTTTCCATTCTCATCGCATGCAACGGTGTAGTCCATGTCCATGGGGTGACGCTTGGGATGAACAAGAAAACTTTCCTTGCGGCTGAAGGTAAGCTTCACCGGTTTTCCGCTGTGCCATGCAAGCAATGCTGCGTGATGCTGGACGGAAAGATCCTCCTTGCCGCCAAATCCGCCGCCCACCAGCTTGCTGATCACGCGCACCTGCTCGCCTGTAACGCCGAGCATCGACACAATACCATGATGGTCGTCGTAGACTCCTTGCCCCGCGGTATAGACAGTGAGCGGCCCACCATCCTCAGGAGGAATTGCCAGTGCGCTTTCCGGTTCAAGAAAAGCGTGCTCCTGGCGCGGCGTTGAATAGTGCTGCGTGACCACGTATTTCGCCTCAGCGATCGCCCGATCGACGTTGCCGCGCTTGACCACGGTCTCGGAGAGCAGATTTCCCTTCGCATGAAGGCGCGGAGCACCCTCGGCCAAAGCGGACGCAGGAGACAAGAGCGGCGGAAGCTCTTCATACTCGACACGAATCAAGTCCAGGGCCAGGCGGGCCGCTTGCTTCGTTGTGGCAGCGAGCACCACAAGAGCATCGCCGACATATCGCGTCTCTTCGCCTTCGGCAATCATCACAGGCCAGTCGTGTACGATGTGGCCCAGCATGCGTTCGCCGGGAACGTCCATTGCCGTAAGAACGACTTCGACGCCCGGAAATGCCTGTGCCGCAGAGATGTCGATGGTCTTGACAAGCGCGCGTGGATATTTGGTTCTGAGCACTGCGCCGTGCATCATGCCCGGTACTTGCATGTCGTCAACAAACTCACCCGAGCCGAAGAGTTTCTCTGTAGAGTCGATCCGCACCGTCCGCTCGCCTACTCTTCCTGTGCCGCTGTTGGCCTCAAGCTCCGCGCCATCGCGGAATGCGTTTGCAGCGAGATGAATGGCGCGCTCAATCTTCAGGTACCCTGTGCAACGGCAGAGGTTGTAGCGGATGGCACGTTTGATTTCATCGGAACTCGGATTGGCGCTCTGGTCAAGCAGAGACTTGGCGCTCATCACGACGCCGGGCATGCAAAAGCCGCACTGCACTGCGCCTACTTCACCAAACGCCCAGGAGTAAACATCTCTTTCGCGGGCCGAGAGGCCCTCAATCGTCGTAATCGCCTTGCCCTGCAGTTTGCCGACTGTCAATGTGCAGGCGCGCAATGCCTTGCCGTTGACCAGCACAGAGCAGGAGCCGCACACGCCTTCCGCACAGCCGTCTTTCACGGAGGTGAGGCGCGCATCTTCGCGAAGGTACTCCAGCAGGTTCATGTCCTCGGCTACAGCGACGGCTTGTTCGTTGAGCGTGAAATTAAACATGGCGATTGCTCCTGGCATCGCAATTTACCGTGCAGCAAGTATCTTGCTGTTGTACCCAGCGACCTTTGCATACTGCGCGTCCCAAAAATCCTGATCGCGCATGGAATCGAGAAACGGTTTGGTGTACCCGAACTTCAACCAATCTCTCTCCTTCTGCGCAAAGAGCCCTTCTTTCACTGAAGGCTTGCGGAAGTCGAAGACGTGATCGTCTGCCGCGTTGAGAAAGATGTCGTGCGTCCAGCGATCGAGAACCTGGGGCGCCAGTTCAAGGTAGCGCGCATTGAGCTCTTCAAGGACGGAGTTGTAGCGATCGAAGCCATCGGTCGCAATGGTCACGACGTTGTCATCGGGGCCGAGCCGCAAAAACTTCGCGAGCTTGATTGCGCCCAGCACATTGCAAATGCCCGAGGGACCAAACGAATCGCGGAGGCTCAGCGCAACATCGCGATCCACGCCGACCTTCACCAGCGAATCCACCCCGTCGTGAAAGATCTTTACGCCCTGCACAGTTTCTTCATCTTTGATAAGGATCACAAAATCGGTCCGGAGCACGTTGTGAATCAGCGTACACATCTTGTCGCCGATACCTTCAATGCGATGTTGCCCGCGGCCGCCGTTGGCCAGCGTTGAACACTCATACGGTTCCAGGGCGGCGATCTTTGCCTCAGGAAAGACCGACTTGATCTGATCGCCCGCAGCCAGCGTTCCTGCGGAGCCGGGCGCTGAAGTAAATCCAGCGATCCGCCCGTTGCCCACGCCCTTCACTGCCTCAAGAGCGCTGTTGCCGGTGACATGACGATGAAAGCGATAGTTGGGAAAAAGTTCAAACTGCGCCAGGGCCTTGTTGTTCGGATCTTGCATCAACTCCCGGGTCTTCTCCAGGGTCAGGATCACATCCGACTCGGAGCCGGGAGTCAGTTCCAGTTCCCCGCCATAGCGCTTGATGCGCGCATAGCGCTCCTTGCTCATGCTGTCTGGCATGATGACGATGGCGCGAAAGCCAAGCAGCTTGGAGACATAGGCGGTGCCGATGCCGAAGTTGCCGGTGGAGGGGCCCAGGATGGTGTGTTTGCCGGGCACGATCTCGCCGTCGACGATGCCTTCAATCAGAGTGCTGTAAGCGGGGCCGACCTTGTGCGATCCAGAGGGAAACCCGCAGCCCAGCATCACAACGATGTTTGCATCGACGCCGGTCAACGCGCGGGGCAACACAATCTTGCGTACCTGATTGGCCGAGTCTTTCCAGGTGATGTTGAACAGATTGATCGGGTCGAGCTCATCCTGCGTGTGTGCGGCCACAGCCTTGGCCCTGATCTCCGGGCGCAGAAGGCTCGGGTTGAGCATTTCATCGTATGTAGGGCCAAATGGAATTGTTGTCATCTGAAACTCTTCTCTCTTTCCTTGCGCGCAAGCTGAGCGGCGTCAGGCCGTGAGCGCCAGGCCTACAGCTTCGCGAACTTCGTTGATGTCCGGGCGCACGCGAATGGTTTGCCCCACTGCGCGCATGGCGCTTTGAATGTCTTTCAAACCGTTGCCGGTCATGATCAGGGCCACACTCTCTGAGCGCGCGATCAGGCCCAACTCCACCGCACGCTTCACTCCAGCCACGCCGGCCACTCCGGCAGGCTCGCCAAAGACGCTGGCCTTGCGCGCGAGCGTGGGGATTGATTGCAGAATTGCTTCGTCGGAAACAGATACGAATGCGCCGCCAGACTCAGTTACAGCGCGCATGCCCTTCACGAAGTTTCGCGGATGCCCAACCGAGATGGAGTCGGCGAGAGTTTGTGCGTCGCATGGAACAAGACCGGCGTGATTTTCCCATGCGGTGACAAATGGCTTGCATCCCTCCGCCTGCACGCCGAGGATGCGCGGCAGGCGCGGGATGAACCCGAGAAGATGCATCTCGCGGAGTCCCTTCCAAACACCGCCGATCGTGCACCCGTCGCCGACACTTACGACGACCCATTCAGGAAATTCACCCGGGGTCAGTTGCATGAACTGTTCGGCAAGCTCGAGCGAGACGGTCTTCTTGCCTTCGATGAGGTAAGGGTTGATGGCGCAATTGCGGTTGTACCAGCCGAACTCTTCGCTGGCCCGCATGCAAAGCTCCCAGGCCTGGTCGTAGGTTCCCTGCACGGAGAAGACCTGTGCCCCGAAAACCAGCAACTGGGCGACCTTGGCGGCGGGCGCATGCGCGGGCACAAAGATGGCGGCCGGAATCTGCGCCGCCGCGGCGAAGGCGGCAAGCGAGGAAGCGGCATTGCCCGTGGAGGCGCACGCGATCTTCGATGCGTTCTTCTCCATTGCCTTCACCACGCCCATGGCGCTGGCGCGGTCTTTGAAAGATGCGGTTGGGTTGCGGCCCTCGTCCTTGACCCAACAGCGGGCCACGCCAAATTCGCTTGCCAGCCGGGGAGCGTCGTAGAGAGGCGTCCACCCCAACTGCAGATGGGGAATCAAGGTTGCGTCATCGATCGGCAACAAGGGCAGGTAACGGCTCATCGGGCTCATCGATTGATCGCTGCACTGGCCCATGGATGCGGGATAAATTTTCTTGCCGATCGCTTCGTAATCGTAAACCACATCGAGAATGCCGTCATGGTAGCCGCAGGCCAGGCAATAGTATTCCACTTCCGCCGTGTTGTATGTGCGTCCGCAGTGTACGCATTGAAGCCCGGTCACATAGCTCATATGTTTGATTCTCCGTGACGGGCTGGTCGGCCCGTGCCGCGCAAACTACTGCGCCATGCTCAGGGCCCGCCTCTTGCAACGGCTCACACAAAGCCCGCAGGTAAAGCACTTGTTCTCGTCAATGTGCAGCTCTTCGTCCTTCGAGATTGCGCCGTAGGGGCAACTCACTTCGCACTGCCCGCAGAGGGAGCAGCGTTCCGAGTCGACGCTCGGCGCATGCTCAGCCCGCGGCGCGCCACTTTCCGCCATCTTGCGAATGGTAAGGCCCTTGATCTCATCCACTGATTGGTAGCCGTGCGAATCGAGAAAGGCATCGAGTTCTCTTGCGATCTTCCCGTAAACCGTGGGACCGCGCAGAATGGCTTCAGTGCAAACCTGCACAGCGGAGGCGCCGGCCATGAACATCTCTACCGCATCGCGTCCGTTGGTCACGCCGCCTACGCCGAAGATGGGAATTTTTACCGCGCGCGCAGCCTGGTAGATGCAGCGCAATGCCAGCGGCTTGATGGCCGCGCCAGACAGCCACCCGAAGCCGTCTTTGCTGCCCATCAGTGGCAGCCCGGTCTCAAGATCGATGCTCAGGCAAGGGCCAAACGAGTTGATCATCACAAGCCCATCGGCCCCCGCATCCTCAAGCGCGAGGGCAATCTCCTGAATGTTCGGGTGCGGGCTCAGCTTCATGAACACGGGCACGTCTACGGCCTGCCTCGCGGCTTTGAGCGCATCGATGATGGGGGAGATATCGTTGCCCACATAATGGGTCGAGAGCTCAAGCGCGTCGGCGAAAGGCCTCACCAGCGGCGCAAGTTCGCGGATCTGGTCGGCCGTATACCCGAGCCCGACGATGACGGGCAGGCCGGCGGATCTGGCGAGCTTGTATTCCGTTTCAATCCATTGCTCTTTGGGCAGCTCTGACCACAGCTCGGTATTGAGAAACCCGCCGCGAATCTCGGCCATGCACGGCCGCGGCACGTCAGCAGGAACCACGGAGATGGTCTTGGTAACCAATCCGCCGGCGCCGCCCTTCGCGGCAGCCAAAAGCATGGCTCCATCTTTCGACGGCGGACCCGCAGCGGGCAGAATCGGGTTCGCGAAGTCGATTCCACAAATTCTTACCTTCAGATTTGCCATGTCACTCCGCTCGAGAAATGCTCCGCGGCAGAATCGAGACCTGCAATGCGCACCGGCCACAACCTCCGCAAACCAACGCAACCGTATACTTCTGGCCGAACTCATATTGGTGGGGAATTGCCCGGAGCCAGAAGCGACCTGAAATGATTGTCGTCGGCCTTTGATTGTTCCGATGTGATACAGGTCACATTTAGCCCATACCTTACCCGCTAAGATTCCTGCACAATGCAAGCTCCTTCAAACCTGCTGGTCGGGAATGGGCGGCTCCTCACGCGCGATGATCGCATGCCGCTGATCGACAACGGTTGCGTAGCCATTGAACGTGGCCTGATCGTTCTGGTCGGCGAGACCGAAGCGTTGCGTCAATCCTACCCTGCGGCAAAGTTTATTGATGCGCACGGCGGGCTCATCATGCCCGGCCTGATCAACACGCACACGCACCTCTACAGCACGTTTGCCCGTGGCATGGCGCTGAAGGAAGATGCGCCCGCAAACTTCGTCGAGATCCTGGAGCGTCTATGGTGGCGGCTGGACAAGGTGCTCAACCTTGAAGACGTGTATCTGAGCGCCATGGTGGGCATGATCGGTTGCATCAAGAATGGAACCACCACGATCTTCGATCATCACTCCAGCCCCGGCGACCTCCGAGGCAGCCTCCTGAGGATCGCAGAGGCCGCGCAACAGACCGGCCTGCGAAGCTGCCTGTGTTATGAGGTCACAGATCGCGACGGCTCCATGGTGACCGATGCAAGCATTGAAGAAAATCGCGAATTCCTGGCCAGTTGCAAGGCATCTCCCGACGACTTGATTCGGGGGCTGTTTGGACTGCATGCATCCTTCACCGTGAGCGACGAGACTGTTGCCCGCTCCACCCGCGTAGCTGCGGATCTAGGCGCCGGCTTCCATATCCATGTTGCCGAGGCGGAATCGGATGTAATCGCTTGCCAGCGTGAACATGGCAAGCGCGTTGTAGAGCGATTACATGACCTTGGCATTCTTGGTCCGAAGACAATCGCCGCCCATTGTGTCCACGTGGACGATCGTGAGATCGATCTCTTGCGGAGTACCGGGACCAGCGTGATTCATAACCCTGAATCCAACATGGGCAACGCGGTGGGCTGCGCTCCAGTGCTTGAGATGGTCCGTCGCGGGGTCAGCGTCGGCATGGGAAGCGATGGCTACACCTGCGATATGTTCGAATCGCTGAAGGTGGCGAACCTGCTCCATAAGCATCAGACAGGCCAGCCCGGCGCGGCCTGGCGAGAGCCTGCAGCCATGCTCTTTGAGCAAAACGCAATGATTGCGAGTGAGTGCTTCGGTCGCCCAATAGGCCGGCTCGTTCCCGGTGCATGCGCAGACATCATCGTGGTGGATTACGATCCGCCGACACCCATGCTCACCTCCAACATCGGTAGTCACCTTCTCTTTGGGGTCTCCGGACGCTCCGTGCAGACGACCATCATCGGCGGACAGGTCGTCATGAAGGATCGAGAACTTCTGTCCATCGATGAAAAGGAAGTCACCGCGAAAGCGAGAGCTTCGGCAGTAAAGTTATGGGATCGCTTTTGAGTTCACCTTAATGCCAACGGCAAGTGCCGTTGCGCGGTCGTCAGCTTCATGGATGCTGGGATGAAACATTGCAGCGACGGTGCCTCCCGCCAAGACACTGTAACTCCCAGATTTGACCCGAAGTGCAATTCCACGCCCAGCATTTTCACAATCGCGCGCTTCCGGCATTGTGCGTCGAACTCTGCGTAGAACACCCGCTGCCAGGTTCCCAGATCCAGTCTCCTGATCGTCACCGGCAGCGTGGTTCGCACCTTTTGGGGTGCTAGCTTGTGACCATTTCCACCTGCAATTGGTCTAAACAAGTTCAAGCCTAGTTTTTTCAATTGACACCAACCATTCTGGATCTCGACGATTGCGCCGAACATTGCCAACCGTCAATGAAACCGTGTCACATGCTTCCCGGCATTGAACCCATTGCCGACTCTGATTTGATGGTGCCGAAAATGAAACCTGTGATAAAAAGACTTAGTTAATAGATTCCGCCGATAAACGCTCGATCCATCCTTCATTGAAGGGGGCCTGGCTTGCAGAACTCCCAAATCCTGGCGCTGGCACTGCTTTTCGGCGTTCCTGCAGCCAGGGCGGCACCCGCTAAAAGCTTGCCTGACCGAGAACTGACCGTGATCGTGGTCAATGCCCAGGCTGACCCATCCCAGCCGGTCCAGGGTGCGCGCGTTTCGTTAAGTTTTGTTGCCGGATCTGAGAAAGTCGTCGATGCCCGCGACGCCTCCAACCGGGCTGGCCAGGCGCTGCTCCTGGTGTCTCCCGAAGCAGCGCAGCGCGGCGATCTCCGCATTGAAATCACGGGCGTGAGCAACCTGGTCGTGTACGAACCGGCTGACGGGCAGTTGAATGGACTGCCCTTGAATGTGACGGTCCGTCTGCTTCCCAAAGGCTCCGTTCTATTGCTGGGTCCGGCGCAAATTGAGGCCATGCTGCATCGACTGTCGCTTCAGAACCAACATCTGAAACAGGAGAATCTCGAGGTCAAGGGAGAACTGACAGCGGCGCAAAGCCAGAAGCCGGACGACTTGACGGCGGCGATGACGGATTGGGCCGAGACCAACGGCTTTGAACCCGCGGATGCCGACACGCAGGTGCGTGAATGGGCAGAGGGAATTGAAAAGCGCAAGGAACAGGCCACGGCGGATCAAGAAGCACTCGCTGAGTTGGCGCTCAAACATTATGGCGTCGCCGCTCAATTGTTTGACCAGGCTGCCAGTGATATTGGCCAGTCGATGGACGACGACGAGAAGAAATTCCTGGAAGATCGCAGGAAAAAACTGCGTGATCTCGTTGACAAGAGCTACCAAAGCTCCAATGCCTACCAGCTCAACCTTCAATACCATCAAGCGACTCAGATTATCGAGCAGGCGAGAGATCGGGCCTCCGCGGAACACAACCGCTACCCGGAAGACGCGGCGTTGCGCAGCATCTGGCTGGAGACAATCGTGAGAGCAGGAGTTGCGCGCGTGGAGGAAGGCAGTCTTGGCCAAGCCAGCGCCAGCTCGGCGCTATTGGCTCAATCGATCAACGATTATCAGAGCGTGTTACGGGAGTGGTCCACACCGGCGGACCGACAGAACTGGGCTGGGACACAGAACAATCTGGGAATTGCCTTGTTGACTCAGGGTGAGCGGAGCAGCGGGCCGCAGGCGACGGGATTGTTAGCTAAAGCAGTCGAAGCCTTCCGTGCGGCGCTGGAGGTGTATACCAGAGCGAACCTGCCCCAGGAGTGGGCCAGCACACAAAATAATCTGGGAGCCGCTCTAGTGGATCAGGGAGTCAGGAGCAGCGGGTCGCAGGCAACGGAGTTGTTTACTCAGGCAGTCGAAGCCTTTAAGGCGGCTTTGGAGGTACGCACCAAGGCGGATCTACCCCAGGACTGGGCCAGCACACAGAGCAATTTGGGAGTCGCTTTATTGGATCAGGGACAGAGGAGCGGCGCGGCACAGGCGACGGAATTGTTTGCCCAGGCAGTCGAAGCCTTCCGCGCGGCACTGGATGTTTATTCAAAAGCGGACCTGGCCCAAAGCAAGGCAACGACACAGAACAATTTGGGAATCGCTCTCTTCGATCAGGGAGAGCGGAGCAGCGGGCCGCAGGCGGTGAAATTGTTTGCTCAGGCGGTCGAAGCTTTCCGGGCGGCACTGGAAGTCTTTACGAAAGCGAACCTGGCCCAGGATTTTGCCAGCACAGAGAACAATCTGGGCGCCGCCCTCATGGATGAGGGAGCGCGGAGCAGTGGGTCGCAGGCGACGGAATTGTTTGCCCAGGCAGTCGATGCCTTCCGGGCGGCACTGGAAGTGCGCACCAAGACGGACCTGCCCCAGGACTGGGCCAGTACGCAGAACAATCTGGGAATTGCCTTGTTGACTCAGGGCGAGCGGAGCAGCGGGTCAGAGGCGACGGAATTGTTTGCTCAGGCAGTCGAAGCCTACCGGGCGGCGCTGGAGGTCTATACCAGAGTGGACCTGCCCCAGGACTGGGCCAGCACGCAGAGCAATTTGGGAGTTGCTCTATTGGATCAGGGAGAGCGGAGCAGCGGGTCAGAGGCGACGAGTTTGTTCGCCCAGGCAGTCGAAGCCTACCGGGCGGCGCTCGAAGTACGGACCAAGACGGACCTGCCCCAGGACTGGGCGAGCACGCAGAACAATCTGGGAAACGCACTATCGGATCAGGGAGAGCTGAGCAGCGGAACACAGGCGGTGGAGTTGTTTGCCCAGGCGGTCGAGGCATTTCGGGCGGCGCTGGAAGTACGGACCAGGACGGACATGCCTCAGGACTGGGCGAGCACGCAGAACAACCTGGGAAACGCACTATCGGATCAGGGAGAGCTGAGCAGCGGAACACAGGCGGTGGAGTTGTTTGCCCAGG
>Ga0302319_10006711_pt1 | contig 22779 bp, 24 predicted proteins | sample Bog_T0_2_FD_203319 | JGI IMG/M metagenome (GOLD analysis project Ga0302319, IMG submission 203319) | Peat permafrost microbial communities from Stordalen Mire near Abisko, Sweden - Bog_T0_2 | ecosystem: Environmental > Terrestrial > Soil > Wetlands > Peat | place: Sweden: Abisko, Stordalen Mire...
GTCGAAAGCTGTGTCAGGGTTTTTTGCAGGTTAGCCTGCGTGTTGGAAAGTGCATTCTCCGCCGACAGGGAGGAGATGTTATTCAGGATTGTGAGTGCCATTGGTGTTTCTCCTTATATGCCCTTTTGCGCCTGCACTCGGCTTCTTTTGTCGGGCCTTCGTTGGGGCTCCGGGTCGTCGAGAAGGAGGTCGTCTTGGACAAACACCCTATCGGCAACCCCGGATAATCTTTTCAATCCATGAAACGTGATATTGGAAATCAACGCGATGAAAATGTTTCAGATTCAAGTGCATGATTAAAGAACTGATTGCGGCTACGAAAGGAACTGATAAGAGCGGCCCTCCCAATTGAACAAGGTCGCTCTAATCATCTGCGGGGATTCCGACCTTTGAATCCGGTGCGATGGGAGGGTCGAACGAATAGGACAGCCAGGAAACCTGGTATTGCAATTCCGGCAAAAGGTTCTGCCTTCAAGACTATCCGGGTGCAAGGTAATTCAGGAGAGTCTGGGGAAGGACCTTGGCGGCGGCGGCCAGGACAGCGCTATTGGTGAGCTCAGCCTGGGAGAGGTTCGTAGCGGCTTCAGCAAGGTTGATTCCAACCAGCGAGGTCTGCTGAGTTGTGAGCGTCACAGTCTCCTGGCCGAGGTAGCTTTCCTGTGAATTTAATTGGCTGATGCTGTTGTCTAAGGGTATGCGTGCCTGGGTGACAAGGTTCAATGCCGCGGAAACTGCGGAGGTTGCTGTGCCGATTTGCGCGGTTGTTCCACTCTGGAGGGCTGTGATCAGGCTATTGAGCGAGCCTAATACGTTTGATCCGGTGGTGAAAACCTGGTCGCCAGGCAAACTAGTCGGGACGCTCAAGGAATCGCCGACCTGAGCATTGTTAGTGCCACTGTTTCCGACGTAAGCGTATGCATTCGCTACTACAGTGCCAGGAGTGGCCGTCATGGATCCAAGGACAGCATCGTTGGAATTGACCACAATGCCAGCCGTACTGGAGTTCGTTCCGATTGCCAGCTGCCCGCTGGCATTGATGATTGCGCTTGTGCCAGCGGACAGAGTGCCGGCGGAGACTGCCCCGGCGATGGCTGCCTGTAGCGTAGCGACCGTGTCGCCAGTTTTCGCTTTGAACACCATCTTATCGCCAGTGGTCGCATCGCTGATGGTCGTGACCGAGCCGGCGGTCAGCGCGGTCGAGGGGGCCAGTGGACTTCCAGCCGATCCCTGCGTAGAAGCAAAGCTTGTTGAGGCGGCCACGAAAGGAGGGGCGCCGGTGGCGGAGCCGCCGAAAACATAGTTGCCCTGGAAAGAGGTGTTGGCCTGGGCGATGACGTCGGACAGGAAACCTTGTACCTGAGAGGCGAGGGCTTGCCTATTTGCAGCAGTGTTGGTGCCGTTGGCGCCCGAGATACCAACGGTTATTGCGGAGTTCAACGTTGTCTCGACCGAGCTGATGGACGCGTCCGCCGTCTGCAACTGCGGAAGAACAGAACCGACGTTGGCGGTGTACTGGTCCACATTTGCCGAAGCTGCCAGCGAGGCGACCAAATTCGCTGAGGCTGCGGGATCATCGGAAGGCTGGTTTACACGTAATCCTGTTGACACCTGTTGCAGCGCGACCGAAAGAGCCTGCTGGCTCTGCTGCATTTGATATTGCACATCGGGAAGCATGTTCGTGACTCGCATCTGAACCCTTCTTTGCGCGGTCATTCGCCGCGGTCGTTAACCTATTCCGCTGCAGTAGTGCCCATACTCATCGTTATCGAGAACAGTTCCTGAATGGTGGAGACGACGCGAGCAGCGGCCTCGTAAGCCGTTTGGAAAGTGATCAGATTAGAGGATTCCTCGTCGATCGACACTCCGGAAACGGAGCTGAGTTGGTTATTGAGTTGGACCAGGCTGGAACCTATGGCAGTCGATTCAGCGTTGGCATTTGAGGTGAGGCTGCCAACCTGGTAGACCAAACTCGCATACGCATTCCCGGGTGTCTCGCCTGCCGGAAGCGCAGCGGTTTGCACCGCGCTGAGATTGGCTAGGTTGCCATTGTTTCCCGCACTTCCGTCCGAACTGGCGGCGATCATAGTGGGGTCGGTAATTGCCATTTTGATGGAGCCAGCCGATCCCGCAACCGATGTGGGAATCGTGAAGAAGTTCTGCCCTGCGCTACCGTCTTGATTAAATCCAGTTGCCTGGGCGGCATTGAAGGCGGTCCCAAATTGGTTGGCGAGCGTGTCCAACTGGCTAAGCAGACCGGGAATTGCTTGATCGCGGGTTTGAATAGTTCCGCCCAGGTCTCCGCCGGTTATCGACGCTGTGATGGCGGTGCCATTCTGATCAAGGACGTCCTGCATTCCGTCACTATTGGTCGTGGTACTCAATGCAAAGTTTTGTGAGCCGACAACCAGCGGGGTGCCATTTCCGGTCGTGAGCATCTCGCCGTTGTCAGTCTTTGTTACTGCGACATTTGTCAGCGCCGATAACTGCAGCACCAGCTGATCCTGCTGATCCTGAAGTGTTCCACCATCCTGGCCGGTCGACGTCAGTTGAGCAATCTGGGGATTCAAGGCGGCGATCTGCTGAGTGATCTGGTTGATCTGGTTTACATCCTGATTGACCTGGGTGTTGAGCCCTGCCTGTTGAGAATTCAATGTATTGGAAGCCGTGTTAAAGGCGGTTGCCAGATTCTGTCCGGCGGTGAGCACTGCCTCGCCTGCAGCCGAGCTGTTGGGATTAGTCGAGAGACCTGAAAGGCTTGAGAAGAGCGCCGACATCTGCGTGCCGATGTCTTGTGTCGAGGTGGTAAAGGTGGGCTGCACTTGCTGTAGAGTAGCTAGTTGGGCATTCGCTCCGCTCTGGGCCTGGGTCTCCTGCTGGATCTGCGTCTGAACCAGTTCATCCCGGACACTTTGATAGCCCTCAAGTACGACGCCGTTCCCGACGCTCAGGTTGTTTTCATTTGTCGGCGCCGCCTCTTGGAGAATAGCTACCTTTCGGGTGTAGCCCGGGGTGTTGGCGTTCGCAATGTTACTGTTCGTCGCCTGCAGGGCGCCTGTGTCGGCGGACAGCGCTTGTACGGCTGTCAAAAGAGAGGCATTGAGAGACATGGATTACATCTCGCAAGACCAGGTTTGATGTTTCAACCTGGGCCCGCGAGCCTCCTGGAATTGTCCTGTGTGGCTTCTACACAATGAAGCAAGGAGCGCAATCGACTTGCCAGAGTGTTTCAGCAGAGCTGCGTATTGCAAATTCAGTTCGCGAATTGCGCTGCTTGTGGCCCGGATCTTCGCTTCAACCTTGGTATCAATACACGCCACCAAAGGCCGCTCGGAGGAACGGAATCCTTCACTGACAGAATTTGCCATTGTTGCCAGACCAGCGCAAAGCATTTCCTGCTTTGCGACACTATCTTGAATTCTTGACAATGCATTCGCCGCAATAGCATCCATGGCAACAGAAATCTCGACCGCCAGTGCCTGCAATTGTTGCAGGTAAGTAGCGGCGAGCTGATCGCGCGTCCGGAGTGCATCGTTCATTTGCAAGTCCTTCTGGCCGAAGATTTATCCACCGGCCAATCAAACTTTTACTTCCACTGACGCCCATTTAGTATTCGTTGCTGTCGACCATGGCGTTTGCAATTTTCGAAGGGTCAAGCTTGTATTCGCCCGAGCTGACTGATTGGCGGAGTGCGTCCACTTTGTCCTGACGGACCTCGGGAGAACTCAAGGCACTCTTGGTCAGCGCCTGGACCGAAGTGCTGTCTGAATGGAATGTGGTCCGATCTTCTGTTGCACTTTGTGCACCAGCCAGTACAGAATTTGAAACTGGCTTTGCACCCCGGTCGGGCGGGAGCTGGCTTGTCGCCGGACTGTTTACATCAATCTTCATCGCAACTTCTCCTCTCTCAACGGTACTGCTATCGGCGCTTCTGTGAAAAGGTTTCAATCAGCGCCGGAAGTCATTGAAAAGAAGATGAGTTGGATCCCGTAGTTGGTTTACCCGGCAGAGGCCGGGTGCATCTTTGCTGCCTGAGCGACTCTGGCGTCCTCAGACTTGTGCAGTTGTTTTGAAATCATCTTGGCGATGCCGATGCCGCCTGCCGCTGTCATTGATCTGCCCAAAGACTGCATGGCCATCCCCTGAAACTGTTCCTTGCCAGCGTCTGCGTCATCATCATCGTCGCCGCCCGGAAGTGAGCCGAAGCTTTGCTCGGCCTGTTGCAGCCAACTCCCGAGGAGGATTGACTCGAACTCCTTTGCTGACTTCTCGATTTTCGTATTCACTGTTGCTGCGGAGCCTGCTTGCCTCATTGTGATTGCCGATTGAGTGTTCGTGGGGCCTGTGACGGCTAACGGAATAACGCCAAATGTGGAAAGGTCGGACATTAGATCACCTCCAGGTCTGCCTGCAATCCACCTGCCGCCTTGATTGCCTGCAGAATCGCAATGATGTCGTGAGAGGTTGCGCCAATCGCATGTAGCCCTTTAATCAGCTCATCCACGTTCGCCCCTTCTTCTAACTGTATTGATTGTGCCGGCGCGTCTGTCACAGTTAGTTTTGTTTCCGTCACTGCTTCCGCTTTACCATTCGTGAACGGCGCCGGTTGTACCAACACATGCGCGGTTTCCACATCGATGGTCAAACTCCCATGTATTACAGATACGGGGGATAATTTTACATCGCCCCCCATCACGATGGTCCCGGTGCGTTCATTGACGACAACCTTTGCCGGTGTGTGGAAGCTGATGGAAAGGTTCTGTACTCGCGAAATAAGGATCGGCACAGAAAGAGCGCCAGCGTCGGCAACATTTACGTCGACGCGGCGGCTGTCGAGTGAGGTCGCAACCGTCTTCCCAAACTCCTTGTTAATTGCATCCGCGATGTCGCGAGACGCTGTGAAGTCAGAATTGAGCAGCAAGAGAGATACGATGCGAAACCGGCTCAGGTCGACTGCCGCGTCCCGCTCAACGATCCCGCCCTCGGCGATCCGGCCAACTGTCGGATGATTCACGCTCTTGACGTTGCCGGATCCGCCTTCAGTGTAGCCTCCAATAACCAGAGGCCCTTGCGCTTCGGCGTATACCTCGCCATTGGCTGCACGGAGAGCTGTCAGAAGCAACACCCCACCCTCAATGCTTTTCGCATCTCCCACCGACGAGACTGTGACATCGATCTTCATTCCCGGGCGCGAGAACGCGGGCAGAGAAGCTGTGACAAACACCGCTGCAACATTCTTTACCACGACTACGCCAGGTGCGATCTGCACACCCATGCGTTGCAACGTATTTGCCAGTGTTTGCACGGTGAAGAAAGTTTGTTGCGTATCACCGGTACGACTTAGACCAATCACTAGTCCGTATCCGACAAGTTGGTTGTCGCGCACACCTTGAATCTGCGTTACGTCGCGAATCAGGACCTTGCGGTCAGTTTCAGAAGCGAAGAGTGAAAGCGACGGGAGAAGAACCCAAACAACGGCGGCCAGAGCTAGTTGCTGTAGCGTTGCACGCAATCTCCAAAAACCCGGATCACGAAGCATGCTGTTCAAAAATTTAACAGCCATAGGACCGCCCTCGTGAGTAGATTCGGCGGCCGCACCCCGTCTGAGATGATTCCCTTGCCCTTCATTTCGATCTCAAGATTGCTGAGAGACATGGATTGCACGGTATTATTCGGGCCGATATCGCCCGGTCGGATCATCCCGCGCACGACCACGTCTTCATGCTGGTTGTTCATGAAGATTTTCCGCCCTGCTTCGACTACAAGGTTGCCATTTGGAAGCACGGCGATTACCTGCCCGGTAAGGCTTGTCGCGAAGAGAGTATTCGACGCTGTCGATCCCTGGCCCTTGAGAGCCGATGACGATTGTGCAGACAGCAGAGGGTTTACAGCTGAAGGGGATCTGCCCAACACACCGGTGATTGCAGAGTTGGTCGAAAAGGTTCGCTCGCTATCGACAGTGCCAGATTGCGTCGCTGTTGTTTGAACCGAGACTTGGATCGTGATGGTGTCATTCAGATGGTAGGCCTTGTAATCAACGGAGAATCCAACCAGGGGACTTTCCGCGGACCACAAACTTCCAACGGTGCGCTCCTCAGCTTCCGGAACATACCGCTGCTGCAGTCCCTTAATGTACTCCGATCGAAGTTGTTCGGAAGTCTTCGAATGTCCCTTTAGCGGATTCTGACCAAGAGCAACAACGGAAGACACACCGACCAATGCGAGGATGACGGCTGGTCCGAGGGGCATCATTTTCAGATTCATCTCAGAAGTTCCTTCTTAGCAGCCCTGCGTTGACGACTTCGGCGACGTAGACCGCTTTATGATCTGGGCTCGTGACCCGGATCCTGTGGCCGACGATTCCGTTCTCAAGACTGATCACGGCGACTTGAATATGCGATCGTCCATCATCCATGACCATCGTCGCGTAGGTACCGGACCGCATAGTAATCGGTGTACTTGTATGGAGGACATCATTCCGGATTAAAGGAGAGTCGCTGGAACCGTTGGTCGGGCGCCCGAAGATTTCTCCTGGTGAACTCACCACAACATAGAAGGGCAGACACTTGCCGGGAAGATGGCAAGCCAGCCTGACCCATTTGTGAATTCCGGAATGCTCTCCGGACAGCCGATTTCCGAGCAGTTCTACCGATAAGATATCCAGCACTGGATTTGGTTCAGTTGCAACCACCCTGGCCGGCAGTTCCACAGTCTCTGCAGCGGTCTGAATCCCCCCATCGGAGAGAGCCCGCGCGACTTGCTGCGTTGTTAGCGCGAAGCGCTCCTGCGACTGTCCCCAGCTTGGCATGCTTACAGCCGCTGTCAGTAAAACCGCTACCCATTTCGCCTTCATATATCCTCTGTCCCGCTGCTTCCTTCCAAGAGTCCGAGCTTCTACTGGGCAAGTTGGTTCAGCTGCTGAAGCATTTCATCCGCGGCCTTCACTACCCGCGAGTTCGATTCATAAGACCGCTGAGCCAGAATCATGGCCACGAACTGGTTAACGACGCTGACGTTTGACTGCTCGAGCATGCCTTGCTGCAAGGTTCCCAATCCTTCTGCACCACCAGGCGTTCCGACTATCGGTTGGCCAGAGGCGGTGGTAGGCAGGTAAATATTGTTTCCCACGCTATTCAGGCCGCCAGGATTGACGAACAATGCCGTCTGAATGCTACCCACTTGAGTGGCGGCGGTCTGGCCAGGCTGTGTCACGCTGACCGTCCCGTCGCTGCCGACGGTTATACTGAGCGCGTCCGCAGGAATCGTGACTGCGGGTTGCAGCGGGTTGCCATCGGCAGTGACGACCTGCCCAGTTGCATTGGGGCTGAAGGATCCATCTCGTGTATAGCCAATCTGTCCATTGGGCATCAGGATTTGAAAGAATCCGGCGCCGGAGATGGCGAGGTCGAGCGGGTTTCCAGTGGTAGCGAAATCGCCTTGTGTCTGGATGATCTCTGTCTGGCCGGGTCGTGTGCCGAGGCCTATCTGCAAACCTGCGGTCACCGTGGTTTGCTGCGTTGCGGCGGAGCCTGGCATTATCTGGTTTTGATACAAAAGGTCTGTAAAATTCACCTGACGCTGCTGGAATCCGGTGGTACTGGAATTAGCAAGATTGTTGGCGATATTGTCCAAGTTCAACTGCTGGGCGGTCATGCCGCTCGCAGCCGTATAAAGGGCACGAAACATTCTAAGTTCCTTTCAAAACTGGCTGTGTTTACACTCGACCTCTTATGAACTGACTCTCGGTAGGTCCTGGCTTGCAGTTTTATCGAGCTCGGTGTTGAACATCGTGAGTACGCGCCGCATCGTCTCGACCTCACGCTGAGCGGTGATCAACTCAACAACGCTTGTGACGGGGTTTACGTTTGAACTTTCAAGCGCGCCTTGGCGAACCTGAGAACTCTTGGCGGCGACTGCTGCTCCGGCAGGCGCTAGGTAGTAAGTTCCGCCGACACTTTGCATCTCCACCGTCGGCGCAACTTCGACGAGCTTCAGACGTCCTGAGATCGCGCCATTCGCTGAGATTGTCCCGTCCGTGCTGATTGAGACGGGCTGCCCGACAATCGTGATTGGGCCGTTTTCGCCTATGACGGGATCGCCTGCCGCGGTGATCAGTTGGCCTTGGGGAGAGACGCGGAAGTTTCCTCCGCGTGTATAAACCTGGCCTGCCGAAGTCTGCACCGCGAAGTAGCCCGGGCCTTCGATCGCGAGGTCCAGGTCATTATCTGTGCGCACCAGCGCGCCTTGCGAAGTGTCCAGTTGCGTGCCGCTCAGAACGCCATAATCATTCTCGTCCTGGTTGAGGACCGAGAGAGTCGAGTTACCATTTGTGGCGAGGATGGAGCTGAAGACATTGTGACTAGCCCGGAAACCTGCCGTGCTGACGTTCGCCAGGTTGTTGGCAATCGTCTCAAGTGATTGGGTTCTGGACATCAGCCCCGTGCAGGCTGCGTAGTATCCACTGTTCATCGTGTGGCCTCAGCTTCGTAGCAAGCACGTTACATGCCAATGGAGGCTATATCCGATTCATCGCAGGTTTCGCATCATTTCAGGAGGGTTGAACGAAGAGTTGGAGGCCAAGCTGCAGCGTGCATTAGCAGTCCATGAGGGATGGATTAGATTAATGAATGCGCAGGGTATCTTCCATTGACTACTTGATGAAGATCGATACCTCGCTGAGTCCTCAATTCAACTCCGCCGACTCCAGTCTGTATCAAGCTCATCGGTGCCGCGAACAAGACTGCCACGCATTCGTATCTGTGCGGCCCTCCACGCGGAACGACGACCATCCGACCCGGCAACCTCGGGCGCCCCGAAGCCTTCGAATGTGCCCAGGTCAGGCTTGCTCGGATGGACCGAAGGACAATCAGCAACTGGAGGCCAAGGTTTCCTTTGACGTGAGCGGGCACCCAAGGGTCGAATGTCGTGAACTGCAGATGCATCGGAGGTCGTCTGGGCGCCGGCGAGTTCGTGAGCGGCATTGAGGATAAACGTCCAGGCTGACGGCGCGCCGCAATCATCTTCAGGGTGGATGGCATCAAGAACAAAAAGTGGAAGTGATTCCTCCATCGCGAACCAGGTGCTCCGGCCGGCGGTTCCTTGACTGCCCTTTTGCGAACTCATAATCGATTCGATGGCTCTAACCTCATGAAGCAAGCCGACAAGATACGCGTCTTCAGGGGAAACGCCACCGAGCGATTCAGCAACAAGTTGCGCATACTGCGCTACTAAGCGGCAGTGCCTCCAGAGAGAGGTTGTCGCCGCATGCTCTGCATTGCAAGTAAACGAACGAGCGGAGATTGCACCGAACCAAGTGCTCACGTCGAGGCTGGCTATACAGTCCCCGATTCGGAATGGGCGCTCAGCCGCGAAATCAAATTCTCGGTCAATCAGCTGCAGAATGAGGATGGTTGCCCCTACATCGCTTAGAACAAGTTCGGAGACCATTTGAAAATCGATGCAAAGCTCATGCAGGACCAAATCCAGTCCCAGGACCGTTGCAGACATGACTGGAACGTCGTCCAGAAATTCCGCGTTCTGCTGTGCCCGCCTATCCTCCTCATGACAACGGAAACAGGGCGAAGCCGCAGACGAAATCAATTTGTTTTCAACTACCGGATCCCAAGTATGGTTGAGCACTCTTTCGCACCTGCCACATCCTCATCGGCACCCTCCAAAGGTTTGTTCAAACAAAAGTTGTAGCTATTCGATCTCACGAAGCGATCCGAAGAGACCAGCTGGCGTATTCGGGATTGTCACGTTGTCGCGCGACGCAGCCGGATCACGCAGCCTTAAAGAGAAGGTCGACCTTTTGCGAACCGTAGTTTAGGCGCGTCCATATGTACTCCTTGCACCTTCCAATGATTGCTTCGTCCGCCTCGAGATCGACGCCATAGCTGCAAAGGATGCGCGCGCTCTCGGCCGCAGTCTGGATGCCATCAAACATAACTTCTTTCGGAGCTGCATCTCCACAGGGATCTTGCGCCCTCCGTTGCAACTGAGTCTGAAAGTCGCTTGGGGTCACGAAGCACGGTTGAGTCTTACAGCCGGTCATCTGCTCGATGGCATAGAGCAGTTGATATTCGATTCCATGAACGAAGCCCACCATCAACAATTTCTTTGCCGCCACATAATGTAATTGAATCGCGGAACAGAGTTGCATAAGAGTTGATGGAATTTGAATTTGTGGCAGGATCACTTGTTTTTGCACCGCAAAAACTGGGCAGGCCCATTGCATGGCGCGCCCGGAGGTTACGTGTTTTTCGCTCACGGAGCCGTTCCGCACGAGGAGTTCGCCGATCTCCCCTCCACCTTCTTTTTGCTCATTTATTGCCTCTCTCAATTGCGTGCGGGTTAACAAACCGCGGCTGATCAGGATCAATCCCAGCGGCATCCGCGACGCGTGGCTTCCTTTTACGAGGGCTGCTGTCATCAGCGACGAGAGTTCGGCTTCGGCAGCCACCGCAAAGCAAGCCGAACTGCAATACCACTTGTCGTGCATTTTGATCCCAGCCTTCTGAGCGGAAAGTTGTCGAACGACCAATGATCTATTACAAGTCCCGCACCTGCGGGCGATGATCTTGAGCCCAGCAGCCCACCTCAATGGCGCCATCGATTGCATCAGCTTCATATACACCTTCGTTGGGCTCACGCCATCCTGGACCGCGGCCTCGACTGGAACGCTCACCTGAGCGCGGGGGAAAGGATCGGCTGGGAAACCTCAGTTACTCGAAGACCATAGTTACCGTCGATTACTACGGCTTCTCCCCTGGCAATCACCCTTCCTTCAAGAAGAAGCTCAACTGGCTCCTCCACCTGCCGATCAAGTTCCACGACAGACCCGCTTGTCAGTTCCAAGACCTCGCGTAATGTGAGCTGGCGTTGCCCGAAACGAAGAGTGACATTGAGTTCGACATCCATAACCAGGCTTAAATTTACCTGTTCCAGAGCCGTTTCTTCTTGAGTGGCAGTTATCGAATTCAGGGTCTCTTGGTTTGTAGTCCCGTCTTGTGACGGAACGGCGAGCTTTTGACACAGATCAGGGTTCAGATCCATATGAATTGATACTCGATTGTTCTTCTCATCGGCTACGGTGATCTGAATATCGTCCTCGACGTCGGTTGCCGCCTCTGAAGTTAATGCGGCCTTTATCGTGAACGCGCCATATTTCTCGGCCAGTGCGGAACAAAACCTGTCGGTCGCTGATTCGGTGAGTTTCAACAGGGCTTCTGACTGCTGCCTGCCGAAGTGCTCGGCCGGCTCGGTGAGCAACAACCCGGCCAGCATGGCAGCTTCGCCGCGATGGAACTCCAGATGGAATTCCCCCGGTAAGCTACCGGCCAAAGTAAGTTTCACGCGGACGGGCTCAGAGCCGTCTTGAGCGACCCTGGCGTCCGGTACGGCCGCAATTAGCCAAGGCGATCCAGTGACTTCGGATAAGGCCTCAGAAAAGGCAGCGAAGAAAGCGCTCGAAAATAGCCGATGAATTTTGATGTTCTCTTGGTTCGTGCCCATATTTACTCCCGTCTCCCGTTCGGTTCCTGGGACCTGCATGAGAGTTGAGCTGCTTTCCGTGTACCATTGCGCACCGGTGCTGCCTCAAAAATCTCGACGTCTTCCACCGTAAGTCGTCCCGGACTTTTCACAGGTGCCTTCATTCTTAAGATCGTTCCGGGTTTCAAATCAACCAGATCCTTGACTAACACTCGCATCTGCGTAATGTCCGCTGCAACCATAAAGTCACAATCGAGAATTCGCTCGCGAAGGCTGGGGTTTCGAAGAAGGCGTAAGCTCGATATTTTTTTGGACTGAGCCGCCTTCAGGTGCCTCAACAGGAAGCCGACAAACGAAGTTGGCAGCACGATGTTGAACGGACCGGTTGTGTCTCCCAAAGTCATCTCGAACACCAATAATACGAGCTTTTCATTCGCAGAGAATATCTGCTGAATCGCGCCCGGCTTTATGCAACGTCCCGGAGTCAGGGCAAGATTGAGGGTCCGCCAAGAGTGCTCCACCTCCTTTACGATTAGGGCAGCGACACTCTGCATGATTTCTTCATCGATGTCAGTCAGTTCGCGGGAGGTTTCGGATGCCGTTCCTGCTCCGCCGAGCAGGAGATCGATGATTGGAAAGACCAATCCAATGTTCATCTCTATCAGAAAATTGCTCTCCATTACATTTAACGCACAGGGTAACAGGTAACTTTCCGAGGGTATTCTGGCGATGTAATCGAGACTAGCTAATTGCTCCAGAGACAATAGCTTCAATCGCAACGTGGCGCCTAGATAGAGTTCAAGCGAGTTGGTGACGTTAACGGCAAACTTTTCGTGCAGCGCGGTCAATGCACGAGCATTCTCATTTGAGAGTCTGCCGGCATATCGGAAGTTGCATGAGTGAATCGTGCGCGTCTTCTGCTGCGCGCTGCGCATTGTGTCGGTCATCGGCACATTCGACTTGCTCGGAGCGGTCATGCACGCCCCCTGAACTCTTGGGCGACCGCACCTCGATAGGTTGCCTTTAGTCGGTTCGGAGGAGTCGTTGCGACATCGCGAAGATGGCCCAGCACTGCGCGTAGTTTCACCATCATGGCGGCATGGATTTGCGAAACGCGCGAGACTGCAATTCCCACGACCTGGGAGATCTCCTTCATTGTCAATTCTTCCTGGTAATACAGCGAAAGAATCATTTGCTCTCTTTCGCTCAACTGAGATACCGCAGTGGCGAGCTGCGCTTTTCTTTCACCCTCCAGGCAAAGCTTAAAGGGATTGTCATCACCCGTGCTTGGAGCCGATTCGACGAGGTCGTACGATTCACCATGGTCGTGAGAGGAAGTTACCTGCTGCCCAACGAGGTATAGACCGTCAAGTTGCGTGAGAGCATTTTGCAATTCATCGAGGGGCATCTGCATGTCGGCAGCGATCTCTTCCTCGACGGGCTGTCTTCCCAGCGACGATTCCAATTTGACGACCGATGCGGCGATCTCGCGACCTTTTCTGCGCAATGTACGAGAACCCCAGTCCAATTTTCGGAGACTATCCAGAATCGCGCCGCGGATTCGAAATTTCGCAAACGTGGAGAATTGCGCATCCTTCGAACTATCGTAGCTGCTGCAAGCCTCAAGCAGACCAACCACGCCTGCCTGGACCAGGTCTTCCATGTCGACATGTTTAGGCAGTCGCTCGCGGATTCTTGATGCGACGTAGTAGACCTGAGGCAACTCACGGATTGCGAGCTCATTTCGCTCTTCTATCCCATCACCGCTCGTTCGGTAAGCTAATTCTGCTTTTGTCATTCGATCGCTCCCTTTGTTGTGCACTTGCTCTTTCTTGCGGTGTATTCGGTAAATGGCAAATTTCTCTGGGCGCTATAGGTGCCCCTAATCGGTTCGTTCTGGGCGGTTTCAATGGAGCACCCCGACAGACTGCACAGGCGTCATGGGTGGAATCTCCCCTGGAGAGATGACAACTATCTTTGGAATGAATGGCTCCAGAAGGCGGCGAAGATAAAATCGGCCAGGGGAAGAACACAACAGAACTGGTGGCGCCGTGTCGATCTCCTTCCCAAAGTCCTTGCGCAGCCCATCGAGCACGCGACGAGCCAGGCCGACTTGTTGCGTAGTTGACGTGGCCTGATTCAATTGCAAGTTTGAGCCGCGCGTGCATTCATCCTCAATTGCTGTGTCTAGAGTGACGACCCTCAGCTCGCCTTGGTCATTGAGCAGGGGCCTGATTAGGGCGCGTCCCAGGCTATGGCGAACGGCTTCGACCAACGCGATCGGGTTCTTGTTGAATGACGCAGTATCGACGAGAGTCTCAAGAATCGTTCCCAGGTCGCGGATTGATACTTGTTCACGCAGAAGTTGTTGTAGAACCTTCTGTACTTCTCCCAGACTCATTAGTTTCGGAATCAGTTCTTCGGTCAACTTTGGATGAGACTCATTTAGTCGATCAATCAGTCTTTTGGTTTCGTGACGCGACAGGAGTTGATTTGCATTTTGCTTGATAACCTCTGCCAAGTGAGCAGCGAGAACGGACGTCGAGTCCACGACTGCATATCCGGCGGCAATCGCTTGACCCTGCGTCTGCGGCGTGATCCACTTTGCCGGCACGTCAAAGGCCGGTTCGCGGGTATCCTGACCCGGTATCTCCGGGGCGGTCGCATTCGAGCTGATCGCGAGCAAACTGTCTCGACGCAGTTCCCATCGAGCGATCTCGACCCCGCGGAGATAGATCACGTACTCTCGGTCGCGAAGAGAAAGGTTGTCAGTGATATGAATCGAGGGAACGAGGAAACCTAGCTGCTGAGCGAGATTCTTTCGCATGGACTTAACGCGAGAAAGGAGTTGTCCCCCTTTCTGCGCGTCGACAAGAGGCACGAGTCCCATTCCAACCTCAAGCATGAGCTCATCGAGCTTAAGTACCGCGTCCATAGGATCGATCGCAGGGACGGCCGATCCTCCGGGCAATGCGGCCTTTGCGATGAGGTCCAGCTCATCCAACTCATCTTTTATGATCTGCGGCTTCATCTTCCACGCTGCAAACATCAAACAGGCAGCGAGGCTGAAGAAGGCCACTTTCGGCAGCCCCGGAATCAGCCCGAGGGCTGTAAGTGCACCGCCCGCGATCCAAAGCAGGCGTGGACTATTGAAGAGCTGCTTGCCTACATTCACGCCCAGGGATTCTTTGGACGCGGCCCGCGTGACCACAATGCCGCCAGCGACGGAGACGAGCAATGAAGGCAGAATCGTCACCAGGCCGTCGCCCACGGTTAGGATCGTGTAGGTCTTCAGCGCTTCCTGGAAGGGAACACCCTGTTGAAAAACTCCGATCAAGAATCCCGCGATGATGTTGATGGCCATGATCAGAATGGTGGCCAGGGAGTCGCGTTGACTGAAGCGCGCGGCGCCATCCATCGCACCGCAAAATTCCGCCTCGCGGGCCACCCGCTCGCGTCGAGCGCGTGCCTGTTGCTCATTTATGATGCCGGCGTTCAAGTCGGCATCAATTGCCATCTGCTTGCCCGGCATGGCATCAAGGGTAAATCGAGCGGTAACTTCTGCCGTGCGCACGGCACCGTGACTGATGACAAGAAACTGAATGGCAATCAGTGCCAGAAACAGAACGAAGCCGACGATGTAATTGCCGCCGACCACGAATTGGCCAAAGGCTTCGATCACCTTGCCTGCGGCAGAGGTGCCTTCATTGCCGTGCAAGAGAATCCGACGCGTGCTGGCCAGGTCGAGCGAAAGCCGAAGAAGTGTTAGCAAAAGCAAGAGACTCGGAAATACCGAGAATTGCACCGGACGCAGAATCTGAATCGCCGTGAGAAGTACCAGAATTGATGCTGTAATGCTGATGGTCAAGAGCAAGTCGAGGAGGAAGCTCGGCAACGGAACCAGCATGACGAAGACCATCGAGACCGCAGCGATGGGTGCAATCCATTCGCCGGACTTCCGCATGATTGCTGCTATCCGTGCCATCATCGCGTTACCCTTGGCCGCGGAGCGGCTGAACCGGATGTCTGTTCGGTTTTCTGACCGGAGGCGTTTCTGGAGCGTCGTTCCGCTTCTCCACGCCGCACCTCGGCCTGTGCACGGAAGACCAGGGCGAGAATCTCTGCTACGGCCTGGTATAACTTTGCCGGAATCGAGTCGCCGACTTCTACACTCTTGTAGAGGGCCTGCGCCAGGGGCCGGTTCTCAACCAGCATGATCCCGTTGTCGCGTGCCAACTGCTTGATTTTTTCTGCGATGAGGTTACGTCCCTTGGCGACAACTACCGGCGCGGGCATATCTGCTACGTAGCGAAGCGCAACAGCATAGTGAGTCGGATTAGTCACAATGACAGTTGCGGTAGCGGCCGCCTGTAAGGACTGCTTCCTCCGCATCGCCCTTTGCAACTGGCGGATTCGCGATTTGATGACAGGATTGCCGTCCGTTTCCTTGTATTCCTGCCGCACCTCCTGCTTCGTCATCTTCATATCGCTGTCCATTTTCTTCATGGTCAGGAAGTAATCGACTGCTGCCCACGCGAGCAGGACGAGTCCTGACTTCCATGTCAACTCCAACACCATGGATCCGACGAAACTTGAGAAAGGTCTTAAGCCAAGACTGGATGCGTGGACCATCGTCTCCCAGTGCGCGCGCACTTCATTGACGGCAATCCAAAGAATGGCTGTAAACGGGAGGAGGGACTTCAATAGATTGCTGAGACCGACCGGGGAGAAAATCTGTCCGAGTTTGCTGGCGGGATTAAATCGATCGAACTTCAAAGCCAGCGCGCCCGGCGCAAAATTGATTCCGCCCTGGGCAAATCCGGTAAACAACGACAGCATCATCGCCGCCGACAAGATCGGAACAATCCACCGCATCACCTCTACCGCGCTCCAGAAAAGAACCGGTCCATTGGATTCGATATCGCCTGAGGCCGCCGCATAAAGCGTGTTGCGGTAGAGAGTCGTCCAATGAGTGATCGCGATGGGTGCCATCATCGCCATCACGCCGGCCACAGCAGCAAGAGCAAAGACGCCGGGCAGATCGCGCGAACGGGCTACCTGGCCCTGTTCGCGTGCCTTATCTCGCCGTTTGGGCGTCGCTTGTTCTGTCTTGCTACCGTCAGCCATAAATTCCTATCAATCGGTCGTTATCGAGCCAGGTGGAGAAGATGGTCCGCGAGGACCATCGAGTTAAGAAACAAATGTTCAAAGAGATTTGGCCAGTACTTGAGGGCGGAGATCAGTATCAATAGTCCGAGGATGCTCTTTACTGCCGGCCCTAACAGCATCAACGGCAGTTGTGGGGAAGCTTTGCCCAGCAGTCCGAGAGCAATGTCGGCAAACAGTGTCGCGGAAAGAACGGGGGCGGCAATCTGGATCCCGATTGAAAAAACTCCAGCGCCGGCCTGCAGGGCGGCGGCTGTGAACGCAGCCCCGAAATGTCCGGACGATGGGGGCAGGTAATCGAAGCTTCTGGCCAATGCGCGCAATATCCATAGGTGGACATTGAGACGCAAGAAAATCAGCATCGCGATCGTCTGATGAAACGAGGCCACCACAGTTGATTCCACTTGCGTCTGTGGGTCGAGGATATTGACGAGCGAGTAACCCATCTGCACGCTCAAGACCTGTCCGGCCATCTGCACGCCGTCGAAGACGATGTTTGTTGCCACTCCGAGCGCCACCCCGATCAGTAACTCGCTAAGGACCATCATCGGCCACTGGCTGATGCTCATCGGCGGTATCTTGCCTGAGATCGACGGGTACAGGAGAGCGGTGAGCGCCAATACCAGCACCGCCTTCACACGGGCCGGAATCGCAACGCTGCCAAAGAAAGGCGCGAAGAGGATGATCCCGGTTAGCCGGATTCCGATCGTCAAGAGTGCTCCGAAGATCTGAACCAAAGATATGTTCATTACTGAAGGACCTTGTGAAAGTCGGTCAAGAGGTTGATCGTGTAATGCGCAAGATGCCGCCACATCCATGGCATCATCAGAAAGAGAGTTCCGCCCGTAACAAGCAGGCGTGGAACGTGGGAGAGAGTCTGATCCTGCAGAGATGTCAGGACCTGAAGAACGTTGACAACCAAGCTGACGGCAATGGCCGCGATCAGTATCGGCGCGACCAGAATCACAACCTCCTCCAGCATCAGACGGCCCAACTGAACTACTTCATCCACGCCCATTAGTTAAAACTCCTCATCAAGGCGCCGATAAGAAGGTGCCAGCCGTCGACCATGAGAAACAGCAGTAGCTTGAGTGGAGTGGAAATGACCACGGGCGGTAACTGCATCATTCCGACAGAAGTTGTAATTGACGCGACGACCATGTCAACGACAAGGAAAGGGAGAAAGAGCACGGCGCCGATCTGAAATCCGGCTTTCAATTCGGACAGGATGTAGGCGGGAAGCAAGACGCGAAAGGAAACGTCATTGATATTCGCGGGACGAGGCTCTTTGGCCATTTCGAGAAATAGCGCGACATCTTTTTCACGAACGTAGTGGGACATGAACTGGCGCATCGGCAAGGCTCCGCGCGCGAGCGCGTCGAGAGATGATATCTTGCCTTCCTGCAGTGGCACGACCGCGTCGTGGTAGATGACCACTCCTATCGGCTGCATGATGAAGAACGTCATGATCACCGATAATCCGATGAGGGTCTGGTTTGATGGCGTAGTCTGCAGGCCGAGCGCCTGTCTGAGGAAATGAAAGACAATCAGCAGGCGCGCGAATGGCGTCATGCAAATGAGAAGGGAAGGAATAAGGGTAAGAAACGTCAGGAGAATGACGATTGTCCATTGCGTGGAACCACCGCCTAACCCTGTAATCCGCAGTTCGTTTGGATTCGACGGTTCATTGCCGAACTGAATGGGCGCGCTGATTAGGGGCGATTCAGTCGATCGGCTTGGACCGGTACGTGGCGCCGGGATGGGCGCTGGCGCGGATGATGCGAGGGGAGCATGGGGTATGGAAGTGGTGATCGGCTGGATCGGTGCGACGGCTGGCGGCGCAATGGCCGTTTGCGAGGCTTGCACCAAGGGTTCCGCTCCACCGCCATTGGTCCACGCAGACGCCTTTGTCGAATTGCCTGCAAACGCCAGTAACATGCAAAGCATGGCTTGGGTGACGACGTGGATTTTCACTTCTGATTCCTGGACCGAGTTACGATGGGTTCGGCATTCAACTCATCAGAGGCAGCCGTGGTCTCCTTCAGCACCTCGCCGAAAGATTCTTTTTCATTCAGCTGGGTCAAAAGCGTGACGTTTGTGGCGCCACCTCCGATGAGATATTGAAGTCCGTCTATTTTGATCACAGCTACGAAGCGCTTTTCGCCTAGAGACACGGTCTCTGCCACCTGTAAACGCCGTGGTCTAAATCTGGCTGCTTGTCGAACTCGGATCCAGCTCCATGCACGAGAGAGTAAGCCTGAAGCGTTCAGAGAAACTTGCGAGGAGGCTGCATTGGAAGAGACGACAAGCTGAGGAGCAGGATCTAGTGATTTGTGTTTGGCGCCCGCTGATTGAGGCTTCAAAGACTCTTTTCTCGAGGGTTGGGATGGTTGGTTTCTTGTTAGAAGAGATACTGGCAAAGGCAAGAGTTCACTGCAAACTGGCAGGCCGCGCGGTCCGAACTTCAAAATAGATGGGTGATTGCGATGATTCTTCATGACAGATCCGTGAGTCGTACGGCAAGTTGCTCGCCAACGACCTCGAATTCGGTCCATCCGACAAGCTGTCCATTCACCCGCAGGGGAAGGTCGCTACTTTGGTGGTAGGCAGTCTCGACGACAGTGCCTTTGCTCAAGCTCAGAAGATCACCAACCGTAAACTTCACAACGGGAAGCTCCAGCACGAGCATGCACGGGAGCCACGGCAGAGATTCGCAAGGGTCAAGTTCTTGGGGCTTTTCCTCCAGCAGATTACCCTTTGCCACTTTCGCTTCCACCATCGGTATAACGTTGCCAAGCGCCGTGTTCATTGATCTCGCTTTCTGATATTCGCTTTGCGATAAGTCGCCGCTGCCTGTGCGACTCGCTCGTGCAGGTAATTGCACCCGGATCGCTGTCACGGGTCCAAATTCTCTCGGCTTACGATAGGAGTTAAAGCAATCGAGAGACCGTTTCATCGAGAGACACGGACGAAGCGCCTGAAGGGGCCAGGAGAAGGTGAGCTAAGTAGCAGTGCAATAAGGGGAGAGAGGCATCAGAACCCGGCGTCTGAAAATTGACGGCAAAGAAGCCGGTGGCCAGGGAAGTCACGGCCGTGTGAGGCAGATATGAGAAGGGTTGATAGAACGGGAGCATGGCCGTTCAGCAGAGGCGCTGAACGGCCGGTCCCTCATGCAACGTTAAGAAATCAAGAGCTCGATTGCCTACTGCAGCATTGCAATCGTCGCTTGTGATACCTGATTGAAGGTCGTAATCGACTTGGCATTTGCCGAGTATGCCTGCTGTGCCACGATCATTTTCGCAAATTCTGTGGCGATGTCCACGTTTGACTCTTCGACGGAACCCCCGATTACTGTACCGCGACCTCCAGTTCCGGCCAGTCCGACTACAGCCGTGCCGGAAGCACCGGTCGGCTGGTAGTTGTTATTGCCGGTGCTAACAAGGCCTTGCGTATTGGCGAATGTAGCGACCGCAACTTGGCCCAATGCCAGGGAGTTCCCACTCGTGAAGGTGCCTTCGATCGTGCCATCCGGCTGCACGACGTAGGTTTCAAGCGTGCCGCTCGGGTAGCCATTCGTGGTGGTTGCACTTTGGCCGCTTGCGCTTCTGGTCTGTGTGATGGAATTGCCCGCCGTCTCCAGATTCCAATTAAGAGCCATCGGCGCAGCGCCGTCGGCTAGGGTCGTGCCAGTTGGCGGGATCGTGAGCGCAACGCCTGCCGATGGCGCCGTTGTGGCAGTGGCTCCCGTAGCCTCGGTCGAAACGAGCACGCCGGAGCTGTCAAAGTTCAAGGTGCCTGATCCAACAGAGGTCGTCGCGCCCGCGCCCGGGGGAGTCAAATCGGTTGACGGCATGGTTACGTCATACGTCCAGGCTCCCGGGGCCGTCATGGTATACGTCACACTGAGGATGTGCGCGGAACCCAGCGAATCGTACACCGAGACGGAGTTGTTGGTCGTACCTCCAACGCCAGTTGCAGAATCTAGATTGGCTGTAATCCCAAATGTTGTGCTGGCCACAGCCGCGCTTGTGACGCTGCCAACCTGCATCGGCTGTAACGCCGCATTCGTGTTGACAACGCCGCCGACGGCCGGATATCCGAGAAGCAGTTCGCCGCTTGGTGTGGTTATCTGTCCAGCGTTATTCGTCGTGAAATCACCCGCGCGCGTGAAATCCGGCGAGGCATTGGAGCCCTGAACCAGGAAGAAGCCATTGCCAGACAATGCCATATTGGAAGAAGTCCCCGTCGCGTTTAGGCTTCCCTCGGTAAAATTGGCATCCGTTGAAGAAATCGCGACACCGAATCCGGTCTGGATCGGGTCGCCGGCACCGTTCGCAACGCCGGTCTGCGTGAAAATATCACTGAAGGTGAGGTCCTGGTCCTTGTAGCCATCGGTATCAATGTTTGCCAGGTTATTGGAGACGGATTGCAGCTGGCCTTGAGCCGCCGTGAGTCCAGAGAGTGGTGTTGAGAAAGAGCCCATTACTTACCTCCTGAGGTATTGTTCGTGGTGCCTGAAAGGCCCATGGTTGAAGAGTTCAGTGAAGAGTTGATCGAGGCCGCCACTGCGCCGGAGTTGCTGGAGCTCAGGGGCATCATCGTGTTCGGGTCGAACGGAAGCTGGGTGCTCGCGGCGCCGGCCGTCGAAGGTGAAAGCGTGCTCACGATCCCGCCGCCAGTGGTCGACAGCGCGTTAGCTCCGCTGGTCGTCTGCCCAACCTGTTGCACCAACCCAGATGCTCCGTTTGTTGAAGAGCCGGTGACGGTCTGGTTGATGCTTATAAGCTGGTCGAGTTGGTTCAGAGATATCATTTGGCCGACCATCGCCGTCGAATCTACTGGAGCCGTCGGATCTTGATTTTGCAATTCCTGCGCCAAAAGGTTCAGGAAGGTTGTGTCCAGTCCACCGCTCGAACTGCTGGTTGAGGTGGAATTGGTGGTGCCGGTTGTGCTTGCAGCGGCTGCTTTGGGGCTGGCGGGTTTCAAGAGCCCAATGCCGGCTGCCGGAGTGACAGTGTTCAATATTGTTGGCAGTGCATAATTTGCTGAAACCATGTGCATGTTCGTTCCTCCTGAATTTTGTCCGCGTCCTGAACCTTATCTAAACTCTGATATCGAGACGGCTTTTCAGCGCGCCATCGCCGGTTGTCATCGTTGCTGCTGCGGGAGAAAATTGCCCGCCTAAAACACTGTTGCTGGAGTAGTTTGAGGACGCATGTGCTGCTTGCTCTTTGGCACCGCGCGATCCGTCAGCCGAATCGCCTGACGCGCTACCAAATGCACCTGTCCCCTGACCCGAAGTATCTCGATTTATATCGATGCGCAGATCAATCGGCTGATTGTTGCCCAACCTGGTTTGCAACTCCGGCAAATGCGCGGCGAGTGTCCTGGCGAGTTCGCTGTGGTCGAGTGAAATCTGCGCAGAGATCAAATCCTTGGTTGCGGAGGTGTTGATCGAGATATTGCCGAACTCATTGGATCGCATGCCGACGCGCATCTCGGACTGGCCCATGCTCTGGATCAGCTTCGCCGTATTAATGACGGGCAGAGGCAGTGGAACTGCTGCCGAAGTGGGTGAAGCTGTGTCGGGCGTCTTCGCGCCATGACCAGCGACACCGGCGGGCGGTGGAGTGCTTTGAACGGGCGCGGACGTGTCGGCGCTCTGTTGGTGAGGCATGGTTGTACTTGTGTGATATGCGAAGCTCGTAGGAGCCGCAGCGGTGCCTTGACCTTGCGAAGAGTCGCCGCCCTGGCTTTGATCCCCAGACGATGTAGTTCCTTGCGAGTTCGTCTGCGGCCCTAAGTGGCTTGTTGAGGGCTGCGGCTGCAGTTTCGCTCCAGCGGCGTCCTTTGCCCCGCCAGTGGCATTCGCGATAGATGTGGCAGATGGTTTCACTACAGAGGCTGGACTCAGATCCGATGGAGCCGTCTGATTCGTTACTAGCAACTCACCAATTGGCTGGGCCAAAGTGACGGACTGGTCATCTGGGATTCCAGCGACTGTTGTGCTTGTTGCGGGCGCGCTTTCATCGGGAGAAGATGCAATTGGGCTGGCCAGCCCTGCTTGGATCGGGCTTGACGTTGGAAGGTTATCTCTCTTTGGATACGCGTTGATGGGAGTGT
>Ga0302319_10006712_pt1 | contig 22776 bp, 19 predicted proteins | sample Bog_T0_2_FD_203319 | JGI IMG/M metagenome (GOLD analysis project Ga0302319, IMG submission 203319) | Peat permafrost microbial communities from Stordalen Mire near Abisko, Sweden - Bog_T0_2 | ecosystem: Environmental > Terrestrial > Soil > Wetlands > Peat | place: Sweden: Abisko, Stordalen Mire...
CGGCAATCATGACTCGATGCGCCGACAACTGTTGGCAGGCCGCCGCGACCGATTCGCGATGAACCCACGCGAGCCATGTCGCTGCAACCGCGGCGCCGACCAGCACGAGACATAAGATTTTGATGATCCGGCGATTTTTGGGGTTGGACCACTGCACGTACCCGGTCGCGAGATGCGGTTGCGTTCGCAGCCAGGACGGCCCCGACTTCAGGTTTTCCATGCGCATCCGACATACGGGCCCGAGGCCCGACGCTCGCTTGATATAGTATCGGCCGATTATGGCACCGATCTTGAGCATCGACGATTTACGACAGCTCGCCATGAAGCGCATTCCGCGGGCTATATTCGACTACGCGGCCGGCGGCTCATACGAAGAACTGACTCTGACACGCAACAGCGCCGACCTCGATGCCATGACCTTTCGTCAGCGCGTCATGATCGACGTATCGAACATATCGGTGGCGAGCACGATGCTCGGCATGCCCGTGTCCATGCCGCTGGCGATCGGACCGACTGGACTCGCGGGACTGTTCCACGCGGACGGCGAGATACTCGCGGCGCGCGCGGCGGCGGCCTGCGGCATTCCCTATTGCATGAGTACCATGTCGATCTGCTCCATCGAAGACGTGCGCGCCGCCACCCAGCAGCCGTTCTGGTTTCAGCAATACCTGATGAAGGATCGCGGTTTCAACCAAGAACTGATTGACCGGGCGGCCGCCGCACAGTGTTCGGCATTGATGCTCACCCTCGACCTACAAGTGCTGGGTGAGCGTCGCCGCGATCCGCGCAACGGCCTCACCATCCCGCCGCGCCTGTCGCTGCGCAACGCCATCGACGTGGCCACCAAGCCCACCTGGGCTCTGAAAGTTTTGTTCGGCAAACGCCGCACGTTCGGCAATCTGGAGGGGCGGATCGGTGGTGCGAGCGGCGTGCGTACGCTCGCGGAGTGGACCGCGACGCAATTCGATCCCTCGGCGAATTGGCGCGATGTGGAATGGGTGCGCAGCCGCTGGCCCGGAAAACTGATTCTGAAAGGCGTGCTGGATGCCGAAGACGCCAAGCTGGCGCTCGCATCCGGCGCGGACGCCATCGTCGTTTCGAATCACGGTGGACGGCAATTGGACGGCGCGCCGTCCTCGATTTCAGTGCTGTCGGAAATCGTCGAAGAGATCGGCGGCCGCTGCGAAGTCATGTTCGACGGCGGCATCCGCTCCGGTCAGGACATCGCCAAGGCGCTGGCGTTAGGGGCCCGCGGAACCTTGATCGGCAGATCGTTTTTGTACGCATTGGCCGCTGCCGGTGAGGCGGGAGTGAAGCAAGCCATCGAGATCATGCGCAAGGAATTGCAAGTGACGCTGGCGCTCACCGGGACGTCGAACGTGGCGGCGGCGGGTCCGCATATATTGCGGCGGCCCTAGCTAAATCGTCGGTAGTCGGCGGGGCGCTTTGCCGCGTGGGAACGCCGCCTCGATTCTGCCGATTTCCGCAGGGCTCAGCTTGAGCATGCCCGCGCCGGCATTTTCGGTGACATGCGATATGCTCGAGGCCTTCGGAATCACGAACACCTCCGGATGGCGGAGGAGGAAGGCCAAGGCGACTTGGCGCGGGGTGGCCCGGTGCGCCGCGCCGATCTCGGCCAGCAAGCTGCCCGGCGCGGATTTCGGATCGTAGATCTCGGCCGATTGACCGAAGGGCGTATAGGCGACCAAGGCCGTGCCGTGCTGGCGGCACCAGGGCAGCACCGCGTGCTCGACGGCGCGCTCTTGCAAGTGGTACAGGACTTGATTGCAGACCGGATGTTTGGGACCGGCGATTGCCGAGACCTCTTCCAAGTCCGAGACGTCGAAGTTACTGACTCCCCACGACAGGATTTTGCCGTCGCGCTGCAACGATTCGAAGGCGGCAATCGTTTCCTGCAGGGGGTATGAGCCGCGCCAATGCAGTAGATAACAGTCGAGCCGATCGGTGCGCAGGCGCGACAGGGATTTTTCGCACGCGCTCAAGGTGCCGCGCTTGGAGGCATTGCCGGGCAATACTTTGGAGACTAAGAACACCTCGTCGCGCCGACCCTCGATGGCCTTGGCGATCGCCGATTCCGCGACCCCCGAGCCGTACATCTCGGCGGTGTCGATGTGCGTCAGCCCAAGATCCAGACCGCGACGCAGCGCGGTGATCGCGGCGTCTTCTGCAGACTCCTCGATTTTCCAGGTTCCCTGGCCAATGACGGCGACTTCACGCCCCGTGACGCCGAATTTCGCGCTGCGCATCAGACTCGGCATGGTCAGCGCGCTCGCTAATCGAGCGCGAGGCGGCGCGACATGCGCAATGCCGCCTCGCGGCCTTGGTAATAGCCCGGCACGACCCCGAGTTGGTCGAACCCCAGACTCTCGTAGAAAATGCGTGCCGGTTCATTGTGGGTGCGCAGCTCGAGATTGATGCGGAACACCCCGGCGACCATCGCGGTCTGGGTGAGCCAGCTCATCAGTTGCCGCCCGAGTCCCTGGCGGCGATGTTCCGGCGCCACCGCCAATAGGTTCAGGTGCGCCACCTCGTCCCCAAAATGCATGATGGCAAAGGCCGTAATGTGCCGTTCACGGCGCGCGACCACCACCGAGGATTCCGGCCCCGAAATGAAATGCTGCACGCGTGCCGGGGTCCAGGACCAGGTGAGTCCGTGCTCGATCAGATCGCGCGACATTTCGGCGATTTCGCGCGCATCCAAGGCGCCGGCAAGTCCCAATGTGGAAAGCTCCGACACGTTTAAGGTGCGACCGTCTTGATCGGCGGCGCGGCGCGCTGCGGCAGTGCACCGGGCGTCGCCGGTAAACGTTGCATCAGTTCCGAAACGCCGCGTTCCAATTGCGGGTCGCGACCTTGCATGACTTGCACCGGGTCCTGTTCGATGACGATATCCGGATCCACGCCGTGTCCCTCGATGATCCAATGACCATTCTCATCCGCGGTACCGAACTCTGGCACAAACACCTGCCCACCGTCGAGCAGCGGGCCATGTTCGGTAATGCCCACCACCCCGCCCCAGGTGCGCTTGCCGATCAGCGGACCGATTTTCCAATCGCGAAATTCGTGGGCGAAAATATCGCCGTCGGACGCCGTATCTTCGTTGATCAGCGCGACTTTGGGTCCCGGCTGCACCACGCGCGGATACGTGTCCGTGGTTTGATGATTGCGCGCGAAGCTCGTGCCATGCAAAGTGCGGGCCAATCGTTCGATCAACAATTCGGAAATATTGCCGCCGCCGTTGTCGCGCACGTCGACCACCAATCCCTCTTTGCGCACTTGCGGATACCACCACTTGATGAATTCGCGGATGCCGGCCTCGCCCATGTCCGGAATGTGAATGTATCCCAAGCGGCCCTGACTCATGCGCTCGACGCGTGCCCGATTCTCGGTGACCCAGGCGAGATACAAGAGGTTCGTTTCACTCGTCAGCGGCTGATAGCGGATGGTGCGGGCCGCCTTGCCGTCGGCCGTCGCGGATACCCGCCACTCGACCGGCTGATTGGGCGCGGCGCGCAGCAATTCATAAGGATCGGTGCCGGCTTTGAGCTCGCGGCCGTTGATCGCGAGCACATAGTCGCCGACATGCACGTCCACGCCCACTTCAGTCAGGGGCGAACGGTAGCGGTCTTCTTCATTTTCGCCGGCGAAGATTTTCGCGACTCGATAGCGTCCGGCGCCGGCGTCGAGTTCGAATCGGGCGCCGGGCAGCGCGACGAACGGCCGCTTGGGCAATCCTAGATCGCCGCCCTCGATGTAGGCGTGCTGCACCGTGAGCTCGGCGATCATCTCGGCGATGACGTAGTTGAGGTCGGCTCTCGATCCCACGAAGCCGAGCAGCGGCTGATATTTTTCCTTCAGCTTCTGCCAATCATAGCCATGCATGTTGGCGACGTAGAAGTACTCGCGATAGCGGCGCCACACGTCGGCAAAGATCTCGCGCCACTCCTCGGCCGGGATACGCGTGGTGATCAATCCCGCCAAGGAAACCGTCTTGGCGTCTTCGCTCTTGCCGACCTCGAAGTATTTGATTTCCTTGGACGCAAGTTGCGCCAGCACATGCTTGCCGTCCGCCGTCGCCGACCATTCGGTGACATCCTCGACGACCGGCTTGGCCTCGCGATCCTTGATCGAATAGGCCATGACGCTGGCCTTGACGCTCGAGTCCCGACCGTAGTAGATCGGCCCGCTGCGCTGGTACAGCAGGCTTTCCTCGCCGACTTGCAGATTGCTCAAGTTATCCGCCTCCATGGGCACGCGAATGGCGCGCTGCTCGATGCCGTCGAAATCGATGCGCACCGGCGGCGCCGCTTTTTTCTTGGGTTTGCCGTCCTCGTCCTTGTCCTTGTCGGCCTTATCACCGTCCTTCTGCGCATCGCCCGGTTCATCGTCGCGGATGCCGTAGGGGTTCTTACCGTCCTTGCGCAGGGTGAGCGCAAAAATTCCGGTTTGCCGGTCGGTGGCAAAGTCGAATTCAACGGTGCTGAGCAGCGGCTGATATTCGCGCTCGCTCAAAAAGTACAGAAGATCGCCGTGCGGCGCCCATGCCGGCGAATGGGCATTGAACAAGGGCGGGGTGACTCGCCGAGTCTTGCCGTCGAGCGCCGACCAGATGTGCACGCCCGAGAAGCCGTTGGTCTCGTTCAACGAAAAGCTCAAGAATTGACCGTCCGGCGACCACGCATAATCCTGCGACAAATCCGCGGGATCACGCGCGATGAGGATCCGCTGCCGGGAGGCTACGTCGATGACGAACAAGCGGCCGGTCTGATCGCAAAAAGCGATGCGCTTGTTGTCGCCCGACCAGCGCGGCGCGAAATAGCGCGCCGTCGATCCCAACGTGACCTCAATGGCCGAGGCGCCGCCATTCTGATCCTGAACGTAGATCTCTTCCTCGCCGCTGCGATCCGACACGTAAGCCACGCGTTTGCCGTCGCTCGACCAGGCGACCTCGCGATCGTGCGCGGCGGAGGAGTGAGTGAGATTGCGGCTCACGCCATGCTCGACCGGGACGGAGAACACGTCGCCGCGCGCCACGATGGCGAGCCGTTCACCGCCCGGACTCAGCGCCATACTCTCAATATTGTCGGCGGCATTGACGGTTTGCGGCTGCGTCGTGGTGGCATCCGCGGGTACGTCGATCGACAATGCGCGGTCCGCGTCGTTGCGCGTATCGTAGATATGCAGTTCGCCGTCCGACTCGTACACGATCTGCCCCAGGGCGTCGGCGCTCGGCCAGCGCACATCCCAATCGGTGTAGTGAGTCAGCTGCCGAGTCTGGCGCGCGGCGATGTCATAGCGATACAGATTGAATACGCCGGTGCGGTCGGAATTGAAGTAGATGGCATCGCCGATCCACATGGGATCGCGATCGGTGTGCGGATCGTTGGTGACCTGCAGCAGCGACGGATGCTTGAGATCGAAGATGTACAAATCGTTGGCCCAGCCGCCTTGGTAACGCTTCTCGCTGCGAAAATCGCGCCACAGCGGCGAGTACACGAGCTTGCTGCCGTCGGGCGAGAAATATCCGGCGCCCGACACCGGCATGGGCAGCGCGGTGGCGCCGCCGCCTGTCATCGGCACGGTGTAGAGCTTGGCGTCGGTGAGGGTAAAGCCGTCGCGCGCCGATCTGAACAGCACCGCCGTGCCGTCGGGCGTCCACCCATAGACCTGATTGTCGAACCCCCAACGATCCGCGAGCGGGCCGGGCGAGGGATAAAACGTCAGCTGCTTCGGCGCGCCGCCCGCCGCGGGGATGACGTACACCTGCTCATCGCCGCTGTACTGCCCGGTGAACGCGATGTAGCGTCCATCGGGCGAGAATTTGCCGAACAACTCGACGCCCGGAGCCGAGGTCAGGCGCGTGGCGGTGCCGCCTTGCGTGCCCACCGTCCACAAGTCGCCGGCATAACTGAATACGACGCGGTCGTGCCACACATTGGGAAAGCGCAATAATTTGGTGCCGGCGGCATGCGCGGCGCAGCTCAACACAAGGGCAGCCGCGACAGCGATGGCGTGAGGGGAGCGGATGATAGTCCTCGAGCGGCTTAGCGGCTTCGATACCGATCGGTTGCGAGCACGAGTTCGTGCGCATTGCCCGGCTCGAAGGCCGAGTGGCCGGCGTCCGGCACCATGCGAAAATCCGCTTCGGGCCAGGCGCGGTGCAAATCCCAGGCGCTGGTCGCGGGACAGACGACGTCGTAGCGTCCCTGCACGATGGTGGCGGGGATGTGGCGGATCCGCGGCACGTCGTCGAGCAGCTGGCTTTCGCTGCGCAAGAAGCCGCGATTCACGAAGTAGTGGCATTCGATTCGTGCCACCGCCAACGCAAACTGGTCCTCGCCCCATTTCTTGATGTTATCGACGTTGCTGTGCAGGAAGCTCGCCGACGCCTCCCATATCGACCACGCGCGCGCGGCCGCCACTGCGGCGCGCTGATCGCTGCCGATCAGGCGCTGGTGATAGGCGCTCAAAAAATCATCGCGTTCATCGAGTGGGATCGCGTCGCGGTACAGCTCCCAGGCGTCGGGAAATATTTCCGAGGCGCCATGTTGATAGAACCAGCGAATCTCGGCGTAGCGCAGCAAGAAAATCCCGCGCACCACGATTTCGCTGACGCGCTCGGGATGTGCCTCCGAATAGGCGAGCGCCAAGGTGCTGCCCCATGATCCGCCGAAAACCAGCCAGCGCTCGATGCCGAGATGCCTGCGCAAGCGCTCGATGTCGGCGACCAGATGCCAGGTGGTATTTTCGACCAGGCTCGCGCTCGGACGGCTGCGGCCGCAGCCGCGTTGATCGAACACCACGATGCGATAGTGAAGGGGATCGAAAAATTGCCGCGCGCGCTTGTCTGAGCCCGCGCCCGGACCACCGTGCAGGAACACCGCCGGCTTGCCGGCCGGATTGCCGCATTCTTCGTAGTAAATTTCGTGGACGTCCGAGACGCGCAGGTAGCCGTGGCGAAAGGGTTCGATTGCCGGATACAACTCGCGGCGCACCAGGTCGCGTTGCATCACTCTGGATGCGGCGTTGGTTTTGGCCGCGCGTTTCGGCGTAGCTCGCTTCGGGGCGGGACGCCGCGCTAAGGTGCGTTTGACCGGCGCGGCCTTTTTCTTCTTCATCGGCGGTACTTTAAAGTATTTATGCGCGCGTGAGCATCGGGCCAAGCGGTCTCCCGCCGAGCAAGTGCATGTGCAGGTGATACACCTCCTGACCCCCGTCGGCGTTGCAATTGATGATCAGCCGGTAACCGCGCTCCGCGATGTTGAGTTGCCGCGCGAGATCGCGCGCGACGATAAACATGTGTCCAACCAAGGACTCGTCTTCGTCGGCGATGTCATTGACGGTCGGGATGGGTTTATTTGGGACAATCAGAATGTGCGTCGGCGCGGCGGGCCTTATGTCCTGAAAGGCGATTACCCGGGAGTCGCGAAAAACCACGGTGGCGGGCAGATCGCCCGCGATGATCTTCTCGAAAAGCGTAGGCATTTCAATGCCTCCGAGACGGTAGGGAGCTCAAGATTAGCAGGAACCAGAACGCCGCTTGGGTTTTGCATCGCAGCATGCGGGTGCGGAATAGAAATGGGAACGATTCTCATATAGAATTGCATCCATGACGACTGCACCTCCCAATGTCGCGATTTCTGAACTTACCGGTATCCGGTTGACGGATTTGGGGATCGGTAAAACCGCACGGGTGGTCGCGGTCACGGCCGAGGGTGGGGCGGCACCGGTCGAAATCGGTCGGCGCTTGGCCGAATTGGGTTTCTTGCCCGGTGAAGCGGTGCGCATCGTTGCCAAGGGGCTGATGGCGCGCGCACCGATTGCGGTACGCATCGGCACCGGCACCTTCGCGCTGCGTTTGTTCGAAGCCGCCTGTATCCGTGTATGTCCGGAGCAGCCGCAACCCGCGTGACTCCATGGAGGCTGTGCCTAGCGCTCCGAGTCCTCTGATCGCTCTGGTTGGAAACCCCAACTGCGGTAAAACCGCGTTATTCAACATTCTTACCGGCAGCCGCCAGAAGGTTGCCAACTACGCCGGCGTCACGGTGGAACGCAAAGAGGGCTCGCTCCTCACCCCATCGGGCCTGCGTGTGCGCATCCTCGATCTGCCGGGGGCCTACAGTCTCGATCCACTGACGCCCGACGAACAGGTGACTGCCGATGTCCTGCTCGGCCGCCGTGCCGGCGAGACCCAGCCCGACTTCGTCGTGTGTGTCACCGACGCCACCAACCTGCGCCAGAACCTCCGCCTGGTGCTGAGCTTGAAGCGGCTGGGTTTGCCCATGGTGGTGGCGCTCAACATGACCGACATCGCGCGGCGCAAGGGCATCGTGATCAATGCCGAACGCCTGGGCGCCGAATTGGGCGTGCCGGTCGTCGAGACCGTCGGCGTCAAGGCGAACGGGGTCCGGGAGCTGGTCAAAGTACTCGATCATGTCAGCGTGCCGCTCCGCGCGTCGGGGGCGTCGGACGCGGGCCGGGCGGTGTGGCGCACGCCGAGCACGGCGGACATCGCACACGACCAATCCGAAGTGCGCCGTATCTTGGGCCTGGTCGGCGGCGATCGGCTCGACGGCGTGACCGTCAGCGATCGGGTCGACGCGGTGCTGCTAAATCCGGTGTTGGGGCCGGTGATCCTCGCGCTCATCTTGTTCTTGGTTTTCCAGGCAGTGTTTGCCTGGGCGCAAGTGCCGATGGACGCCATCAAGTTTGCGGTCGCCGACTTCGGCAATTGGCTGGGGGCGGCGCTACCTGAGAGCCTGCTCAAAAACTTGGTCATCAACGGGGTGCTGGCGGGCGTCGGCAGCGTGTTGGTGTTCCTGCCGCAGATCATCATCTTGTTCTTTTTCATCTTGATCTTGGAGGATTCGGGCTATCTGCCGCGCGCCGCATTTCTCCTCGACCGGGTGATGGGCAGCGTCGGACTCTCGGGTCGCGCCTTCATTCCCCTGCTCTCGAGTTTCGCGTGCGCCATTCCCGGAATCATGGCCACTCGTACCATTCAAAATCCCCGCGACCGACTCGCGACCATCATGATCGCGCCGCTGATGACCTGTTCCGCCCGTCTTCCGGTGTATGCATTGATCATCGGCGCCTTTATCCCGCACAAGAGGCTCTGGGGCGGACTCGAATTGCAGGGACTGGTGTTGTTCGTCCTGTACGTCATCGGCGTGCTGGGTGCGATGGCGGTCGCTTTCGTTTTGAAGTGGAGCGGGGCGTCCGCGGGCTTTCAATCGCTGATGTTGGAGTTGCCGAGCTATCACTGGCCCAATTTGCGCAACTTAGGGATCGGCCTCTGGCAGCGCGTGGAAATTTTCATGAGCCGCGTCGGCACCATCATCCTCGCGTTGATGGTGATTCTCTGGGCGTTGAGTTCGTTCCCGGCGCCGCCACCCGGCGCCTTGGGTCCTCCCATCCAGTACAGCATCGCGGGACATATCGGTGCGTGGCTCGCGGTGATTTTCGCGCCCATTGGCTTCAACTGGCAGATATCGATCGCCCTGGTGCCGGGGCTCGCCGCCCGCGAAGTGGCGGTCGGCGCGCTCGGCACGGTGTACGCGCTGTCCGCGACCGGCAACGACTTAAGCGGTGCGCTCACGCCGCTGATCGCGCAGTCCTGGAGTCTGCCGACCGCGCTGTCGCTGCTCGCCTGGTATGTGTTTGCGCCGCAGTGCTTATCGACCTTGGCGACGGTGAAGCGCGAGACGAATTCTTGGCGCTATCCCATTATTATGGCGGCCTATATGTTTGCGCTGGCATACCTCGCATCGTTCGTCACCTACCGCATCGCGCTGGCATTCAGTTGAGGGACCCAACCCGATGAACGGCGTCCTCGACAATTTTCTGGTGGGCGTGGCGTTGCTGTTAAGCGCGGGATACGCCGTGCTCGCGCTCGGCCCGCGCGGCGTGCGGCGCGGATGCTTGAATGGCTTGAGTTGGATCGCGGCGCGCGCCCCCGCGTTCTTGCGCTTGAGGCGCACGTCCGAGCGTCTCGCCGCCGCGGCATCCGGCAAGGCCGCCGGGGCCTGCGGCGGATGCGATGATTGTGGCAGCGACAAATCGTCCGCGACATCGGCCGAGGGCGAAGTGCGGGTGCCCGTGGCCAAGATCGGGCGCCGTTGACCGACACCTTCGACATCTGTGTCATCGGCGGTGGTATGGCAGGTTTGTCCGCGGCCGCCGGACTTGCCGCGGTGCGCAGTGTGGTGCTGGTGGAACGCGAACCGCATTGGGCGTATCACTCGACTGGCCGCTCGGCCGCGCTGTTCGCCGAGTCGTATGGCAACACGGCGGTGCGTGCGCTAACCAGGGCTAGCCGCGAGTTTTATTTGAGCGGCGAGGCTGCCGAGCGGTTTACGCGGCCGCGCGGAGCACTGTTCGTCGCCACCGCCACGCAACAAGAGGAGCTCCGCGCGCTCAAGGAAACGCTCGCCGACGCGCCGCGCATTGAAATTCTAACCCCGGACGCGGCACTGGCGCTGTGCCCGGCGTTGCAGAGCGACACGCTTGCGGCCGCGTTGTTCGATCCGGATGCTCGAGACATTGACGTGGCCGCCGTCGTCGATCACTACTCGCGGCTGTTCCGAGCTCGCGGCGGCCGGCCGTGCCGCGACGCCGAGGTGAGCTCCCTCGAGCCGGTCGATGACGGCTGGCAAGTGCGCGCCGGCGACCGGGAGATTCGCGCCAAGGTGGTGGTCAACGCGGCGGGCGCCTGGGCGGATGAGGTGGCGTGCGCCGCCGGTGTTGCCGCCTTGGGTCTCGAGCCGCGCCGCCGCACCGCGGTTCGGGTGAGTGCCGCGCCCTGGGTGGCAGCCGATTGGCCGTTCATCGTCGACGTCTCCGAGCAGTGGTATTTCCGAGCGGACGCAGGCGCGTTGATGCTATCGCCGGCCGACGAGATACCGAGTCCGCCCTGCGATGCGCAACCCGAGGACTACGACGTCGCGCTGACCATCGCCCGGGTCGAGGCGGCCACCCGCATCAGGGTCGATCGGCCGTTGAGCAGCTGGGCGGGCCTGCGAACCTTTGCGAAGGACCGAACGCCCGTGGCGGGATTCGATCCCGAGGCGCGTGGCTTCTACTGGCTCGCGGGTCAGGGCGGCTACGGCATTCAGACCGCGCCGGCGTTGGCCGAGCTCGCAGTCGCCCAAATCACCGGCGATTCGACTTCGCGACTGACCGCGGCCGGCGTCGATGAGGCCGCGCTATCACCCGCCCGCTTCTGACAGATTCGCAAACAGTTGGCGCGTCAGCCGTTTTCAATGTGGAACTCGAGGTTTTGGCTTCCACTCGAAGATGGGCAATTTCCCCATCGCAAATTGTATCGGTGAAGCTCATTTATAGGCTCGGCATAATGCGTTTCATGAATTCGGAAAAGAGCGGCACCGTAAATGCGGTATCGCCATGAGCGGGACTGTAGATCATGCCTTTTTTGATGAGGCCATTGCGTACGGGTGCAATGCTTTGCACTTTCACGTGCAAGCGCTCGGCGATATCACCCGAGCGCTGGGTCGTATCGCCCATATCGGCGAGTGCGCGCAGGTATTCCTTTTCCCGCGGCGTCAGCCGGTCGAATCTTACTCGAAAGAAATTGGCATCCAACCGCTTGATCGATTCTTGGCTAGCGCGTTGCACGACCGCAATCTCGATAGGCGATCCCCTCGCAATGTTCCACGCCTGATAGCCCCATTCCTGCAAGAAGTACGGGTACCCTTTAGTCTGACGAACGATCTCTTGTAATGCGTCCTGCGTGAACTGCACACCCTGTTCCTGCGCCGGCTCCTGGACCGCCAGCATCGCATCCGCGGGCTCGAGTGCGCCGACCTCGGGAAACTGAAATAGCCGTTCCGCGTAGGACTTTGACCGTCCCGCTAGCCCCACCAATTGCGGTAGCCCGGCACCTGCAAGGACCAGCGGCAGTTGGCGTTGCGCAATTTGATGCATGGCCATAATTAGGGCGCTCAGTTCCTCCTCGTTTAAATACTGCATTTCATCGATGATGAGCGCGACAGCGTGCCCGCGATCCGCGGCCGCTTCGCCAAGAGCAATGAAAACTTGCGCGAGGTCTGATTCGAGAATGCCACTGTCGGCAACCCCCACCTCGGGCTCCAACTCGATGCCGATTTCAATGTCGTGAAACTTGACTTTTAGGCCATTGAAAAAACTCTTGAGGATCCTCAAGCCCCGCTTGGCCTTTTGGCTGATCTGGGCCATGCGATCCAATTGAACCAGCAGCTGCCGCAGCGCGGGTAGAAGTAGCTCCGCGAGAGATTTGCCTTCGTGAGCTTCGATCAGCACCGAGCTATAGCCGAGTTCATCGGCGAGTTCCCGGACGCGATTGAGCAAGACCGTCTTGCCGACGCCGCGTAGACCCACCATGAGAAAACTGCGCTCTGGACGCCCCGCTTTGATTCGACCCAAGGTTACTCGGGCCTGTTCCAGCAACGGCCCGCGACCGGCGAGTTCTGGGGGTGGCGACCCTGCACCTGGTGAGAAAGGATTGCTTAAGGGATCCATTTATAGGGAGTTTAGCCTGAGTCAGCATAAATCGCTAATACTTTAGTAACTTTAAGTAACAATGCTATAAGCGGTAAGGGCATCTGTGCAACGAATCAATTCTGTCACGCCTTTCCGCGGGATGAGCGGAAAGGCGCAACAGGAACACTGCTTACTCGGCAGTCCGACACGGGTACCGCCTCTGCTTTTAGCGCGATGCGCAACCCGAGGACTACGACATCGCGCTGACCATCGCCCGGGTCGAGGCGGCCACCCGCATCAGGGTCGATCGGCCGTTGAGCGCCTGGGCGGGCCTTCGAACCTTTGCGAAGGACCGAACGCCTGTGGCGGGATTCGATCCCGAGGCGCGGGGCTTCTACTGGCTCGCGGGTCAGGGCGGCTACGGCATTCAGACCGCGCCGGCGTTGGCCGAGCTCGCTGTCGCCCAAATCACCGGCGATTCGACTTCGCGGCTCACCGCGGCCGGCGTCGATGAGGCGGCGCTATCGCCCGCCCGCTTCTGACAGATTCGCAAACAGTTGCCGTGTCAGCCGTTTCAATGTGGTGATGTCCGCCACCGATAGATTGCGGGTGGCACGGCGGTAGATTTTACCCGCCGTGGCGCGTTCGTCCGCCACGCACCGCTTGCCGCGAGCCGTCAGATGCACCTCCGTCACCCGGGCGTCGGAGCGCCGCTTGGCGAGTGTCACCAGCTTCTTTTTCTCCAGCCGCTGCACGACGCGGGTCATGGTCGAGAGGCGCGTCACCGAGCGCTCGGCGATTTCTGAGACGCTGCTCGGGCTTGCTTCAGTGACGATCATCAGCGCCCGCCAGCTCAAAAGATCCATGCCGGACGCGTTCAGGGCGTTTTCCAATTCCTGCGCATAGCGACCGGCCGTGCGCACGATCAAATACATCGGCGAGTCGGCCAGCCGAAAACCGGCAAATTGAGGATCTCCGCGGCGTTTCGCGTCGGCAGCTCGAGTGGCCAAGGTAAATTCCCAATAGTTGCAAAATCACGTAACGAGAATAGTATGGCACGGCACTCGTCCACTCAAGGCGCAGGTATGGCAGAGCGATCGTTCGCACGCGAAGTCCAAACGCTCAAGTTGGGAGCCGGCGAGCTGTTCGAGGGCGAGGCCATTCTTGCCGTCACCAAGGCGCTGCTGCAGGCCGGCGTCGCCTACGTCGGCGGTTATCAAGGCGCACCCGTGTCGCATCTGATGGACGTGCTCGCCGATGCGCGCGAGATCCTGGATGAGCTCGGCGTGCACTTCGAATCGAGCGCCTCGGAGGCCGGCGCAGCGGCGATGCTGGCGGCATCGATCAACTACCCGCTGCGCGGCGCGGTCACCTGGAAATCGACGGTCGGCACCAATGTGGCATCCGACGCGCTGTCGAACCTTGCCTCGGCGGGTGTGCTAGGCGGCGCGCTCATGATCGTCGGAGAAGACTACGGCGAAGGCGCCAGCATCATGCAAGAGCGCAGCCACGCGTTTGCGATGAAGTCGCAGATTTGGCTGCTCGACCCGAAGCCCGATACCACCGCCATCGTCGACATGGTGGAACGCGGCTTCGAACTGTCGGAGGCCAGCGCCACGCCGGTGATGCTGATGCTGAGGATTCGTGCCTGCCATATGTACGGCTCGTTCGTCGCCAAGGACAACGTCGCGCCGCGCTTCGCGATCGGCGACGCGCTCGCGAATCCGCAGCGTTCGCCGGCGCGCATTATTCTGCCGCCTGCCACCTACGCCCAGGAACAGGAGAAAGTCGTCACGCGCTGGCCCGCGGCGGTGCGTTTCATCGTCGAGCATCACTTGAACGAAATGCTGCCCGGCGATATCGGCGAGGTCGGGATTGTGCTGCAGGGCGGCCTGTTCAACACGGTGCTGCGATCGTTGCAGCTTTTGGGCCTCGCGGATGTCTTTGGAAAGTCGCGGATTCCTCTGTACGTGCTCAATGTCACCTACCCTTTGGTTCCAGAGGAATTCAAGCAATTCGCGCACGGCAAGCGCGCGCTGCTCATCATCGAGGAGGGCCAGCCGGAATATATCGAGCAAAGCGTGAATCAATTCCTGCGCAATGCCGACCTGCAGACACGCATCGTCGGCAAGGGGCCGTTGCCCATGGCCGGCGAATACACCGGCGCCGTGGTCAGCGCCGGGCTCAAGGCCTTTCTCGCCGAGTGGGCGCCGCGCGCGCTGCCGCAGGCGCGCGGCAGGGAAACTCCATTGCTGCCGCTCAATGAATTGCGCAAGGCGGTTCCGCCGCGACCGCCGGGCCTATGCACCGGCTGCCCCGAGCGGCCGTTCTTCTCGTCCATGAAAATCGTGCAGAAGGAGTTGGGCAACGTGCACGTCAGCGCCGATATCGGCTGCCACTCGTTCGCCACGTTGGCGCCGTTCAACAGCGGCGCGAGCATCATGGGCTATGGACTCGGCGCCGCGAGCGGCGCGGCCTTGAGCGGCGGGCAAGGCGGACGGCGTTCGATTTCCATCATGGGGGACGGCGGTTTCTGGCACAACGGCCTGTCGAGCGGCATCGGCAACGCGGTGTTCAACCAGCACGATTCGGTGACCGTGATCGTCGACAATGGGTATGCCGCGGCGACCGGCGGCCAATATATTCCGTCGTCGCGCGCGGACGTCAAAAACCGCAAAAGCAGGAATCCCATCGAGCGCGCCGTGCGCGGCGTCGGCGTCGATTGGGTGCGCACGGTCCACACGTACAAAATGCAAGAAGGCATCGCGGCGCTGCGCGAAGCGCTGACCACGGCATACAAGGGGCCGAAGGTCATCATCGCAGAGGGCGAGTGCGAGTTGAATCGCAAGCGGCGGGTCGCGCCGCAGTTGAAGCGTCTGGCCGCGCAAGGCAAGCGGGTGGTGCGCCAGCGATTCGGCATCGATCCCGATGTTTGCACCGGCGATCACTCGTGCATTCGCCTCTCCGGCTGTCCCTCGCTCACGATCAAAGCCAATCCCGATCCGCTGCGGCGGGATCCCGTGGCGCATGTCGACAATAGCTGCGTCGGCTGCGGCGTGTGCGGCGAAGTCGCGCATGCGGCCGTCCTCTGTCCATCGTTTTATCGAGCAGACGTCATTACCAATCCCAGCTGGTGGGATCGGGTGAAATCGGGCGTGCGCGCGTCGGTCATCGGCTACCTGCAGCGCCGTTTTGACCGCCGCCTGGCGCATCTCGCCGAGGAATCGGCGTGAGCGACGCCAAGCCGATCACGCTGACCATTGCCGCCTTGGGCGGGCAGGGCGGCGGAGTCGTCGCCGACTGGCTCATCGATGTGGCGCGTCGCTCGGGCTTCCTGGTGCAGGCGACTTCCGTCCCCGGGGTCGCGCAGCGAACCGGCGCCACCATCTACTATCTGGAATTCTTCCCGGTGGCGGAGGTTCCCGACGGCTGTCGGCCCATTTTCGCGTTGATGCCGAACCCCGGCGATGTGGACGTGGTCATCGCGTCCGAGATCATGGAAGCGGGGCGCGCGATGCAACGCGGGCTCGTGACCGATCGCACCACGCTGATCGCCTCGTCGCACCGGATTTTTGCGATTCAGGAGAAATCGCACATGGGCGACGGCCGCGTCGACGCGGCCGAGGTGCGTGAGCTCGCGCGCCAACACGCGGGACGCTATATCGAATTCGACATGCAGGCCTTGGCGGAAGCCAACGGCAGCGTCATCAGCGCCGCCATGCTGGGCGCCCTGTGCGGTTCCGGTGCACTGCCTTTCGCGATCGAGCACTATCGGCAGGCGATTCTCGCCAGCGGCATCGAAGCGCTGCCAAGCACGCGGGCCTTCGAGGCGGCGCGCGAGGCGGCTGGCGGCGCGTTGCCGGTGCCCGGCGCCTCCGGCCAGGCGCCGCCACGGGCACTGGCGCCGGTGTGGGAGGAGCGAATTGCCGCCCGCGTACCGGCGCCGGCGCAGGCGGTCGCACGCGAGGGCGTGCGCCGCCTGATCGACTACCAGGACAGCGCCTATGCAACGCTGTATCTCGACCGGCTCGAAGCCGTCGCCGCATTGGAACCGCAATCCGAATCCTCGTTGACCGAGTCCGTGGCGCGGGGCCTCGCCTTGTGGATGTCCTTCGAAGACACGATCCGGGTCGCGGATTTGAAGATTCGCAGCAGCCGCACACGCCGCGTGCGCGATGAGGTGAGACCGTCGCAGGATCAGTTGCTGCAAGTCACCGAATTCATGAAGCCGCGTATCGAAGAGCTGTGCGCAACCATGCCCGCCGGCTTAGGCGCATGGGTTCTCGGCTCGAAGCGGCCGCGGCGCTTGCTCACGCGTCTCACGGCAAGCCGGCGCATCGAGACCTCGAGCATCGGCGGCTTCCTGCAGCTGTATTGGCTCGCCGGCCTTAGGCGCTGGCGCCGCAAAACCCTGCGCTATGCGCAGGAACAGCGCAGCATCGAGCATTGGCTCGACGTCATCCGGCAAACGGCGCGGCAGGATTACGCGCTCGCGACCGAGATCGCGGAGTGTCAGCAGCTGCTGAAAGGCTACGGCGAGACCCATGAGCGCGGCACCGCAAGTTTCAACGCCATATTGACCGATTTGCATGCCCGGCCGCAGTTGCGCCAGGCGGGCGCACGGGTGCGGCGGCTGCGCGGCGCGGCGCTCGCCGATGAGCAGGGACTCGAGTTGTCGAAGGCGCTCGCCGCCGACTAGTTATTTGACATCTAAAGTATCTGATTATATGATTGCAAGATGAATCGCGTCGTATTCATCGGTGGCGGTCCCGCGGGATTGTATGGCGCGATCCTGCTCAAGAAGGCGCTGCCGAAGCTCAAGGTCGAGGTCTACGAACGCAATCGGCCCGACGATACCTTCGGCTGGGGTGTCGTGTTTTCGGATCAGACCATGTCGGGCTTCCGCGAGGCGGATCCTGCAACGCATGATGCGATCACCCGGGATTTTCATCATTGGGACGACATCGACGTGCATTTCCGCGGCGAGACCATCCGCTCGGGCGGTCACGGCTTCTGCGGCATCGGCCGGCGTCGGCTGCTCAATATCTTTCAAGAGCGCGCGCACGCGCTCGGCGTCGAGCAACATTTTCAAACCGATGTCGATGGCCTTGAGCCGTTCGCCGACGCGGATCTCATCGTCGCCTCCGACGGCGTCAACAGCAAGATCCGCACTCGTTTTGCCGAAGTGTTCCAGCCGAATATTGCCGTCGGCAAGTGCCGCTTTATCTGGCTCGGCACGCGCCAGAAATTTGCAGCTTTCACCTTCGCATTCGAACAGACCGAGCACGGCTGGTTCCAGATTCATGCGTATCAGTTCAGCGAGGATCTTTCGACCGTCATCGTCGAGACGCGCGAGGAGACCTGGCTCGCGCATGGCATCGATCGCTTCACCGCCGAGCAGTCGATCGCGTTTTGCGAGTCGCTGTTCGCCCGATACTTAGGCGGCTGCCCGCTGCTGAGTAACGCGAACCACCTGCGCGGATCGGCGTGGCTGAAATTCAACCGGGTGCTGTGCGCGCAATGGCACCACAACAACCTGGTGCTGATCGGCGATGCCGCGCATACCGCGCATTTCGGCATCGGCTCCGGCACCAAGCTCGCGATGGAAGACGCCATGTCGCTCGTCAGCCGTGTGGCGGGAGCAGCGGATGCGCAAGCCGGACTCATTGCCTACCAGGCGGAACGCAGTCTCGAAGCGCTCAAACTGCAGAGTGCGGCGCGTAATCGCATGGAGTGGTTCGAGAACGTGGCGCGCTACGCCGCGCTCGAACCGAAGCAGTTTGCCTACGCGCTGCTCACGGGCAGCCAGCGCATCGGGCATGCCAATCTTAAGCTGCGCGACAAAGGGTTCGTCGACGGCTACGAGCGCTGGTTCGCCGCGAGAAACGGTGTCGACGAGGCGCAGCCGCCACCGATGTTCCTGCCGTTCAAGCTCGCCGGCATGCGGCTCGAGAACCGGGTGGTGGTCTCGCCCATGGCACAGTACATGGCGAAAGACGGGATACCGGACGATTGGCACCTGATGCATTACGGTGCGCGCGCCGTGGGCGGCGCCGGCCTCGTGTTCACCGAGATGACTTGCGTTTCCCCGACGGGCCGGATCACGCCGGGCTGCACCGGTTTATGGAACGACGCGCAGCGCGACGCCTGGCGGCGGATCGTCGATTTCGTGCATGGACATTCGAGCGCCAAATTTTGTCTGCAGATCGGCCACTCCGGCCGCAAGGGTTCCACGCAGTTGGGGTGGGAACGGATGGACTATCCGCTGATCGCCGATAATTGGCCGTTGCTGGCGCCCTCGCCCCTGCCTTACATGAAGGGCATCAGCCAGATTCCCGCCGCGATGACGGTCGCAGACATGCGCCGCGTTTGCGGCGAATTCGTGCGCTCGGCGCAGTTCGCCCTGGAGGCGGGATTCGACATGTTGGAGCTGCATCTTGCCCATGGCTATCTTCTGGGCAGCTTCCTCTCGCCGCTGACCAATCGGCGCGAGGATGAATACGGCGGCGAGGTTGCCGCACGCCTCAAGTTTCCGCTGCAGGTGTTCGCCGCCGTGCGCGCCGTCTGGCCGGCCGAGCGTCCCCTGTCGGCGAGGATATCAGCCTGCGACTGGGCCGACGGCGGCCTCACGGAAGCGGATTTATTGGAGATCGGCCAGGCGTTGAAGCAGGCCGGCGCCGACGTGCTCGACGTGTCCACGGGTCAGACGGTGGCGGAGCAACGGCCGGTGTACGGCCGCATGTGGCAAACGCCATTCTCGGACAAGATCCGCAACGGCATCGGCATCGCGACGATTGCGGTGGGCAATATATTCGAGGCAGATCACGTGAATTCCATCATTGCCTCGGGGCGTGCCGATCTTTGTGCCATTGCGCGGCCGCACCTCGCGAATCCCGCCTGGACCTTAAACGCCGCCGCGGAGCAGAAATACCAGACACAGGCCTGGCCGCAGGCGTATTTGTCCGGTAAATCGCAACTCGAACGCAATCTCGAACGGGCGGCCCAGGCCGTGGGTCCGGTTTAATGAGCGGTCCGCTCGCCGGATTGCATGCGCTCGTCACCGGTGCCGGGCGCGGCATCGGTGCCGAGATCTCGCGCACGCTGGCCGGCGCCGGCGCCGACCTCACCTTGCTCGGTCGTTCTGCCGCCGATCTCGAGCGCCTTGCCGCGCAGTTGCCGGGAGTTCGAAGCAGCTGCCAGGTGGCGGATGTCTCTGACGCCGCCGCGGTGCAGGCGGCGGTCGCCGCCGCTCGCAACGCACTGGGTCCGATCGCAATCCTGGTGAACAACGCGGGTCAAGCCCAGAGCGCACCGCTCGGCGCCACCAACGATGCGTTGTGGCATTCGATGTTGGCGGTCAATCTCACGGGCACGTTTCTCTGCATGCGCGAGTGCCTCCCCGACATGGTGAAGGCCGGATTTGGACGTATCGTCAACATCGCGAGTACGGCGGGTGTTACCGGCTATGCCTACGTGAGCGCGTACTGCGCCTCGAAACACGGCGTGATCGGCCTGACCCGCGCCGCGGCACTCGAGACGGCACGCCGCAACGTGACCGTCAATGCCGTCTGCCCCGGCTATACGGACACCGACATCGTGCGCTCCGCCGTCGCGAACATCAGCGCGAAAACCGGCCGTGGCGCGGAGCAAGCACTCGCTGAATTGGTGTCGCAGAACCCACAACGGCGGCTGATCACGCCGGCCGAAGTCGCCGCAACCGTTCTGTGGCTGTGCCTGCGGACCAGCGGCAGTGTGACCGGGCAGAGTATCGCGGTCGCCGGCGGCGAGGTGATGTGATGGCGGCTGGCACCCTGCGTCGCGTCAAGCCGCTCGAGGCGGCAGCCGACAGCGAGACTCGGGTGCGCGAGGACCACCACGACTCATTGCGGCTGTGGTTGCGGCTGCTCAGTTGCTCCACGCTGATCGAGAACCACATCCGGCAGCGTCTGCAGGGCGAGTTCGATACGACGCTGCCGCGCTTCGATCTCATGGCGCAGCTCGAGCGCTGCCCGGAAGGGCTCAAGATGGGCGAGTTGTCGAAGCGCTTGATGGTGACCGGCGGGAATGTCACCGGGATCACCGATATGCTGGAGAAGGAAGACCTGGTGGCACGCGTCAATGACGCGCAGGATCGGCGGGCTTTTCGGGTGACGCTGACGCCGAGCGGCCAACGACTGTTCAAAAAGATGGCCGCGGCTCACGAGCGCTGGATCATCGAGCTATTCGCCGGGATGCCTGCCAAGAGCAAGCAACAGCTGGCCGGACATTTGAACAGTCTCAAGGAGCATGTGCGAAAACGCTCGAGGCGGGAGGGTTCGGGGTGAGTCTCGCGAATTACAGCCCACAAAATTTCCTGTGGCGGACAGAAGGCCGGGTCGGCGTGATCACCTTGAATCGGCCGGAGCGCAAGAACCCGCTGACCTTCGAGTCGTACGCTGAATTGCGCGATTTGTTCAGGAGCCTGGCTGCGGAGCCCGCCGTCAAAGCCATCGTCATTACCGGCGCGGGCGGCAATTTCTGCTCCGGCGGCGATGTGCACGAAATCATCGGACCGCTCACCCGGATGGATGCGGCCGGCTTGCTCGGCTTCACGCGCCTCACCGGCGATTTGGTGATGGCCATGCGCGAGTGTCCTCAGCCCATCGTGGCCGCAGTCAGCGGCGTGTGTGCCGGCGCCGGCGCCATCATTGCCATGGCCTCGGACTTGCGATTCTCGACGCCGGAGTCCCGTAGCGCATTTCTGTTCGTGCGCGTGGGCCTCGCGGGCTGCGACATGGGGGCGTGCGCCATTCTGCCGCGCATCATCGGCCAAGGCCGTGCCGCCGAACTGCTGTACACCGGGCGCGCGATGAGTGCGGCGGAAGGCCTCAGCTGGGGGTTCTTCAATCGACTGATCGAGCCCTCGGCCATGCTCGCCGAGGCCATCGAATTCGCCGCGCTGCTCGCCAGCGGGCCGAGCGTTGCGCATGCCATGACTAAGCGAATGCTCAATCAAGAATGGAATCTCTCGCTTGCCGATGCCATCGAAGCGGAAGCCCACGCGCAGGCGCAATGTATGCAAACCGAGGATTTTCGGCGCGCCTATCGCGCATTTGCCGCCAAGAGCAAACCCGTGTTCGAAGGCAACTAAGGTCATGGCCGCCGCCGCCCATTTGAACTGGCCGTTCTTCGAGACGCGGCATCGCGAACTGCACCAGCAGACCGAGGCATGGTGCGCCGGAAATCTTCAGGCGGCGCATGCGAGTACGCGGGATGCGGTCGATGCGCACTGCATCGAGGTCGTGCAAAGGTTGGGCGCCGCGGGAATTTTGCGCCACTGCGTGCGTGCCGATGACGGCGGCGCAGCGGCCGATTTCGACGTACGCAGCATCGCCCTGATCCGAGAGTCGTTGGCACGCTTCGACGGCTTGGCGGATTTCGCGTTTGCCATGCAGGGCTTGGGCAGCGGCGCGTTGACGCTCAGCGGCAGCGCGGAGCTCAGACAGAAATATTTGCCGCGCGTTGTCCGCGGCCAGGCGCTGGCCGCCTTTGCGTTGTCCGAGGTGGATGCAGGCTCGGACGTCGCGGGGATGGCTTGCCGCGCGCGCCGCGATGCGAATGAGTACGTGCTCGACGGCGCGAAGACCTGGATCTCGAACGGCGGCATCGCAGATTTCTACTGTGTGTTTGCGCGCACTCAAGCAGCCGAGATTCGCGCCGACGGGACCACGGCCGCCGCCGGCATCAGCGCCTTCGTGGTCGATGCCGACACGCCGGGACTTTCGATTGCGGGGCGCATCGACATCACCGCACCACACCCCATGGGCACGCTCAATTTTCACGAATGCCGAATTCCCGCCAAGCATCGCCTCGGGATGGAAGGCGAGGGCTTCAAGATCGCGATGCGCACATTGGACATATTCCGCACTTCGGTCGCGGCGGCGGCGTTGGGCTTCGCGCAACGCGCGCTCGATGAGTCGCTCGCGCAAGTCCGGGGGCGGCGCATGTTTGGCCGCCGCCTCGCGGATTTTCAAATGACGCAGGCCACGCTCGCGGAGATGGCCACCGAGTTGGACGCGGCACGGTTATTGACCTATCGAGCAGCGTGGCTGCGCGATTCGGGCGAGCGGGTCACCCAGGAGGCGGCCATGGCGAAAATGACTGCCACGGAAGCCGCGCAACGCGTGGTCGACCGGGCGGTACAGTTATTCGGGGCGCGCGGCGTCGTCTGTGGCGAAACCGTCGAGCGCCTGTATCGCGACGTGCGGGCGCTTAGAATTTACGAAGGCGCCACCGAGG
>Ga0302319_10006716_pt1 | contig 22764 bp, 15 predicted proteins | sample Bog_T0_2_FD_203319 | JGI IMG/M metagenome (GOLD analysis project Ga0302319, IMG submission 203319) | Peat permafrost microbial communities from Stordalen Mire near Abisko, Sweden - Bog_T0_2 | ecosystem: Environmental > Terrestrial > Soil > Wetlands > Peat | place: Sweden: Abisko, Stordalen Mire...
CCAGCGACGCGCTCACCACCGGCCGGTAGGTGCGGTTCGGCGGCAGCACGCTGAAGGTCGTGGCGTCGCTGAAGAAGCGCGGCAGGTTGTGCAGACTGCGCACGGCCGGGTTGTCGACGATGGTGTGAAAGTCGTCGAAGTGAAACCCGTCGTCCAACGAGTTGGCGTAGGCCGCGCACACTGCCAGCAGCACCAGCGCCGTCGCTATGGCGGCCCGTCGTCTCAAGGGTCTCCTACCGCCCCAGCCGGGCGTCCTTGGGCAGAATACATCGAGCTCCCGTCCGCAATCCTGCACTACTTCCAGCACAATTTACATCACTCCAGCTGCTTTTTCTTGACAAGGCGCTTCCGGCCTAGCATCCTGCCCAGGTCATTTCCCGTCCTGTTGTCAGTTGCTGTGAGTTGTGCGCTTCCGTTCAGCAAATGTCTTCGTTTCGTATATTCAAGGTGCGAGTCTCGGCATCATTCGCTGTGAACTCTGTATAAATCTCCCCGGCCTGTCAAGAGCGGGGTAGCCAGCCATTATGATGTCTCTCAAGAGGACAAGAAATTTGATCCGCATGATGGTTCGCCCTGTAGGAATAGTCATGGTCGTTGCTCTCTCTTCGCTGGTTGCAGCACAGCAGCCCGCTGCTCCCTGGCGCTTCGCTGTCTCTGGCGACTCGCGCAACTGCGGTGACATCGTGATGCCAGCCATCGCGAAGAAGGCGCTGGCCGACGATGCCGAATTCTACTGGCACCTGGGTGACTTCCGCCTTGGTTCGGACATAGATCAGGACATGCTCGCCGCGCACGGCGGCAAAGTTAGCGTCACGGAGTACCAGTCGCATGCCCTGCTGGACTTCGCCAACCAGCAGCTCGCGCCCTTCGGAAGCACGCCGGTCTTCCTTGGCCTCGGCAACCATGAGACGTACGCTCACACCCGCGCCGAGACGCTGCTACAGCTAGCCGACTGGTTCGATGCAACGGTCATCCGTGTGCAGCGGCTCGCCGATGATCCCACCGACCACACTATCCACAGCTACTACCACTGGCGCGAGCAGAACGTTGACTTCATCACCCTCGACAACGCCTCCGCCGAGATGTTCGACCCCGCGCAGATGAAGTGGATCGAAGCCCTGCTCCAGCACGACGCCGCCGATCCGGCCGTCCGCACCATCGTCCTCGGAATGCATGAGGCGCTGCCCGACAGCCTCGCCGCCGGCCACAGCATGAATGAGAACCCCGTGGAGACCATCACCGGCCGCAAGGTCTACGCCGAGTTGCTCGACTTCCGCAAGACCACCGGAAAAGAGGTCCAGGTCATCGCCAGCCACTCGCATTTTGTGCTGGCCGATGCGTACAACACCAGCTGCCGCAAGCCGGAGGACGTGCTGCCGGGCTGGATCGTCGGTAGCGCCGGTGCTATTCGGTATGCTCTGCCTAAGTCCACCGCCGGATCCTCCTTCGCTCAGACCGATGTCTACGGCTATCTGATCGGCGCCGTTGACTCCAGCGGTCACGTCACCTTCACGTTCCACGACGTACAGCTCTCGGACGTCCCCGCCGCCACGCGCAAGCTGTACGGCGAAGACGCCGTCACGCAGTGCTTCATCGCCAACCGCAGCAGCTACCAGCCCGAAGGCCCTGCCTGCCCAGACACTTCATCCAAGTAGGGCATGAATGTTTGTCTCATCAAAACTGGCCCCTGACTACGCGTTGTACGATATTCGGGACAAGCGTCTCAAGGAGGAATTCTTATGGCCAAGCTGCCACTCGACTCGGACCCAGAATCAACTGCTGAGACGAAGCCGGCGTCCGGCCATTTCAGCCGGCGTTCGTTTCTCTCGCAGCTCGGAGCAGCGGGCATCGTTGCCACCGCGCCTCCCCTACTGGCTGCCGCGCCCGCTATCGCAGCGCAGGAGCCCGCCGCCGCAGCAGCTGCCGGAACAGTCCCGCTCACCCTGCGTGTCAATGGCAAGGCCCACACGCTGCACCTCGATCCGCGCACTACGCTGCTGGACTGCCTGCGCGAGAACCTCGATCTGCCCGGTACCAAGAAGGGTTGTGACCATGGCCAGTGCGGAGCCTGCACCGTCCATGTAAACGGACGCCGCGTGAACTCCTGCCTGTCGTTCGCGGTGATGCACGCGGGAGACGAGATTACTACCATTGAGGGCCTGGGCCAGCCGGGCCATCTGCACCCGATGCAGGCCGCCTTTGTGGAGCACGATGGCTACCAATGTGGTTACTGCACCTCTGGCCAGATTATGTCCGCCGTCGCCGTGCTCAAGGAGCCGGTCGGCCCCAGCGACGACGACGTGAAGAACGCAATGTATGGCAACATCTGCCGATGTGGCGCATATCCCAACATCGTTGCAGCGGTCCAGAGCGTTCGCCGCAGCGCATAGCTTTTTTTGAGGAGTGAAGATGGACGCTTTTCAATTTATTCGCGCCGAATCGCTCAACAGCGCCACGAAATATGGTGTGGGCGCTAAGTTCGTTGCCGGTGGCACCAACCTCATCGATATGATGAAGCTCGACGTCGAGCGCCCCAAGGTTGTCATCGACATCAATGGTCTTCCGATCGACAAGATTACCGTCGCTTCGAATGGTGGGCTTGTGCTGGGGGCACTAGCCCGCAACGCTGACGTAGCCCACCATCCTGCCGTGCAGCGCGATTATGCTGTACTCTCGCAGGCTCTGCTCTCTGGGGCGTCGCCGCAGTTGCGCAACATGGCCACCACCGGCGGAAACCTGCTGCAACGTACACGCTGTCCCTACTTTCGAGACACCGCGCACGCCTGCAATAAGCGCGAGTCCGGCACGGGCTGCTCGGCGATCGGCGGCCATAACCGCATGCTGGCGGTCCTCGGCACCAGCGAGCACTGCATTGCAACTAACCCCTCTGACCAGAACGTCGCGCTCACCGCTCTCGAAGCCACTATCCAGATTCAGGGCGCCGGCGGCAATCGGACCGTTCCCATCCACAGCTTCTATCGCGTTCCAGGCGTAACGCCGCACATTGAGACCGTCCTCCAGCCCGGCGAACTGATCACCAGCGTCACGCTGCCTCCGCCTGTTGCAGGCAAGTCCATTTATCTGAAGCTCCGCGACCGCGCCGCGTATGAGTTCGCTCTGGCCTCGGCTGCGGTCGTGATCAAGCTCAACGGCAAGCGCATCGACTATGCCCGCGTCGCGCTCGGCGGCGTCGGCACCAAGCCGTGGCGCTCGCTCGAAGCCGAGGCTGTGCTGCATGGCGCCCCCGCCGATCCGGTCACTTTCCGTCGTGCCGCGGAAGCCGCGCTGAAGGATGCGCATCCGCAGAGCGAGAACGGATACAAAGTCGAACTCGCGCACCGCTGCATCATCCGCGCCCTTACCACAGCGACACAAAGCGTCTAGCTACGCAATCGTAGGAGATCCGCACCATGACGTTCAGCGAGTACCTCGACTTCATCCAGTCCAACGCCGTTGCACCCGCATCCGCGTCCAGTGAGCCGCTGGCACCACCCAGCGCCATCATCGGCGCATCGCTGCCGCGCATCGACGGCCCCCTCAAGACCACCGGCTCCGCCATGTACGCCTCGGACTATAACTTCCCGCGCATGGTCTACGCCGTTCCCGTGCGCTCCACCATAGCTGCCGGAAAGATTCTCTCCGTCGACAGCGCCGCCGCGAAGAAGCTGCCCGGTGTACTGCTGGTGCTCGACCACAGCAACGTCCCCGCGATCTTCAAGAGCGGAGCAGGCGGCCGCATCAGTGAGAGCCGCCCGCCGCTCTCCGATGACACCGTCTACTACTGGGGTCAGTACGTCGCGCTGGTCGTCGCCGAGACCTTTGAGCAGGCCAACGCCGCAGCCTCCGCCGTGCGCGTCTCCTACGCAGCGTCCAAAGCCAACGTGGCGACCTCGCTCGATGACCCCATGCCCGCCATCGGCGCCGAAGGCGGCCCGCGCGTCGTCAGCCATCGCGGCGACAGCGACGCAGCCTTCGCTGCGGCTCCAGTGAAAGTCGACCAAGTTTACAGCACGCCGGCCGAGACCCACAATCCCATGGAGATGCACGCCACCGTCGCTGTCTGGAAGGGCGACAAGGTCACGCTCTATGAGAGTTCGCAGGGCGTGGTCAACCACCTGAACGTCATGGCGCAGGTGCTCGGCTTACCCAAGGAAAACATACAGATTATCTCGCGCTTCATCGGCTCCGGCTTCGGCGGCAAACTCTTTCCGTGGCCGCACTCCGCGCTGTGCGCCGTGGCCGCGCGCCAGCTCAACCGCCCTGTCAAGCTCACGCTCGCGCGCAACATGATGTTCTCCAACTCCGGCCACCGTCCGCGCACCCAGCAGCGCCTACGTCTCGGCGCCACGCCAGACGGCAAGCTCCTCGCGCTGCAGCACGACTACCGCAACAGCACATCGCTGGTCGACAACATCACCGAGAACTGCGGCGAGGCCACGCCCTTCCTTTACAGCACGGCGAACCTGCGCGTCAGCTCCGGTCTGGTGAAGCGCAACATCGGCTCGCCCACGCCGATGCGCGGCCCCGGCGCCGTCCCCGGCCTCTTCGCGCTGGAGTCCGCCATGGACGAGCTCGCCATCGCGCTCAAAATGGATCCCGTCCAGCTCCGCCTCGGCCTCGACACCATTACCGACGAGTCCAACGGTAAGCCCTTCTCATCGCGCCATCTAAAGGAATGTCTACAAATCGGCGCGGAGAAGTTCGGTTGGGCCAAACGCAATCCTGCGGTCGGGTCGATGCGTGACGGCGACCTGATCCTCGGCTGGGGCGTGGCGTGCGCCTCCTGGGGCGCGGGCCGTGGCGTCAGCCAGGCCGCCGTCACACTGCGCGACGACGGTACCGCCCGCGCTGGCTCCGCCACGCAGGACATTGGCACCGGCACCTACACCATCGTCGCGCAGATCGTCAGCGACCGCACCGGCATCCCCATCGACAAGATCGATGTCGTCCTCGGCGACAGCTCGCTGCCGCCGGGCCCCATGTCCGGCGGTTCGACAGCGACCGCGACCGTGATCCCCTCGGTGATGGACGCTGCCGATGCTGCCATCAAGGTTCTGCTCGGTGCCGCGATCTCTACAAAGGGCTCGCCCTTCTTCGGCAAAGACCTCGCCACGCTGGCTCTTACTGCCGCGCACGTTCATATCAGAGATCAATCTCCCGACAGTGGAGTGCCATTCGAGCAGATTCTAAAGCTCGCGAAGCTCGCAGGGGCCGACGGTGAAGGCAAGTCCGGCGGTTATGGCTCGGACACCGACGGTAGAAGCTTCTCCAACCACAGCTTCGGCGCACAGTTTGTCGAGGTCGAGTGGGACCCCGGCATCGCCCACCTGCGCGTCAGCCGCGTGGTCACCGTCATCGACGGCGGCCGCATCCTCAACAAGCTTCCTGCCACCAACCAGATCGCCGGCGCGGTGGTCATGGGCGTCGGCATGGCGCTCTTTGAAGAGACCATCTATGACCCGCGCAACGGCCACGCCATCAACGACAACTTCGCCGACTACATCGTCCCTACCAGCGCCGACGCGCCGCAGATCGACGTACACTTCCTTGATATCCCCGACCCCAAGATGGGCCACTACGGTGCTCGCGGCATTGGAGAAATCGGCCTCGCCGGCGTCGCCCCGGCGATCACGGCGGCGGTCTACCATGCAACCGGCGTCCGGGTCCGCTCTCTTCCTGTGCGCATCGAAGACCTGCTGACAACATAAGCGAAAGCCTTTCTTTTGAGAGAAAGCTGACGGGCTGCTGGCCGAGCCGTTGCATCGCTGTGAAGTTTTGCCTGAAAAGCAAATATAGCTAGGTTCGCCCCTTTATGTTGAATTTTACGCTTGTATTGCAACCGGTCGCATGAAAGGATAAATCTATGCCGCACGCGCCGATAGGTATGAGCTCTCTGGACTGGACTGTGCTCAGCGTCTACTTCATTTTGATGCTCGTTATGGGGCTTTGGGCGCGTACCAAAGTTAAGAATGCCAACGATTACTTCACCGCCGGCGGAGCAATGCCTTGGTGGCTTTCAGGCGTCTCGCATCATATGTCGGGATACAGTTCCGCTGTATTCGTCGCCTATGCCGCCATCGCTTATACCACGGGCTTCACCATCTATATCTGGTGGGCCTGTACCATCTGTCTCGCTCTGCTTATCGGCTATCGCGTCTTTCCTCCACGTTGGGCGCGGCTTCGCCAACGTACCGGGATGATCTCTCCGCTCGAGTACCTTGTCGTCCGCTATAACCTTCCCACACAACAAGTGCTCGCCTGGAGCGGTGCTCTCCTCAAGATCTTTGATGTCGGAGCAAAGTGGACTGCCACCGCCATCCTGCTCAACGTCTTTGCGAACGTTCCGCCGGTTCTGGGCGTCCTGCTTACCGGTAGCGTAACGCTCGTCTACGCCGTCGTCGGTGGCCTCTGGGCAGACGCACTTACTGACTTCAGCCAGTTCTGCATTCAGCTTGTCGCCGGAGCCGCGATGCTCATCGCAGTCCTCGGCCACCTCGGTGGCATCTCCGGGCTCTGGACCGTCTGGCATCACCTTCCAGCGTCGCATCGTCATGCCTTTGTCGCGCCCTATACCCCACTGTTTGCCATCGTCTTTCTGCTCATCAACACACTTTCCTACAACGGGGGCACCTGGAACCTCGCGCAGCGTTTTATCGCAGCACCTACGGGAAACGACGCCCGAAAGGCTGCGTTGCTCTCCGCCTCACTCTATCTGGTCTGGCCATTCGTTCTGCTTTTTCCCATGTGGGCAGCACCGCTTCTTCTGCCGAACCTCGCCGATCCTGCAGGTTCCTACGGACTCATGGCGCACATGCTTCTCCCGCATGGACTTATAGGCCTCGTGCTAGCCGGTCTCTTCGCGCACACCATGGCCATGACATCCTCTGACGCCAATGCCATCTCTGCCGTTGTTGTCCGCGATATTCTCCCCGCCCTGCGCCGCGATCATTTGCGCCCAAGCGATAGCGTGCAGTTGCGCGCCGGTCGTATTTGTACCTTCCTCTTTCTCGCACTCAGCATGGTAATCGCCATATTTGCGAACGACTTCGGTGGTGTCCTCGGCCTGCTAATTCTCTGGTTTGCGGCGCTCATTGGTCCTATTGCGATCCCTATGCTGCTTGGCATGCTGCTTCCATTCCGTCGCAGTGGGCCCGCTGCGGCGCTCACTGCATGGGGAGGCGGCGTCGTAGCCTTTATCCTGCTCAAATTTGTTTTTCTCCGTCAGGTTGCCGGCGTCGCAGGGGACACCGCAACGGCCGTCAGCGTCGGCGGCCCTGTTATTACGGCCTTGGTTCTGTATATCCTCGTGGGTCTTTTCACACGAATGTCCAAGCCAGCGTCTGACCAACTATTGAGAAGCATCAATATTGACTTCACTCCTGAGCAGGAGCTTCACTTGAAATCTTTGCAGCACGCTGGAAAATAAGGAATATCATGACAATTTTGGAAAAAGCCCCGTCAAAAGCTTTCAACATCTACATCGCAGATTCACGCGCCGCTATGGGCACACGCGCTGCAGACGATGTAGCTAAGGAGCTACGTGCCTGTCTCGCACGCCAGTCCATTGTGCGCATCGTCTTCGCCGCCGCGCCCAGCCAGGTAGAGATGCTTACGGCTCTCCGCCAGCAACAGGGAATCGATTGGTCACGCGTTCTTGCCTTCCACATGGATGAGTACCTCGGCTTGCCTGCTGACGCGCCGCAGCGTTTCGGACTCTGGCTCCGCCATTACATCTTTGACCATCTGCCCTTTGGGGAGGTAAACCTGCTTGAGCCCGGTGACAACCCCGAAAAAACCGCCGCGCTCTATGCCGCCAAACTCAACGCAGCACCCATTGATATTGTTTGTTGCGGTATAGGCTCTAACGGCCACTTAGCCTTCAACGATCCACCCGCGGTTTTCGACGATCCACTTACCGTCAAAGTTGTCGATCTCGACACCGCCTGCCGCCAGCAACAGGTAGACGATGGTTGTTTTACTGCATTGCACAATGTGCCCACTCGCGCGCTCACCATTACTATCCCAGGCCTGCTCAGCGGTCACGCGGTCTTCTGTTGTGTTCCCGGTGCGCTTAAGAGAGAAGCCGTGCGCCGCACCATCTCTGAGCCCATTAATTCCATGTGTCCGGCGACTATACTGCGCCAGCATCCCAATTGCACTCTCTACCTCGACCATGAATCGGCCAGCGACGTTGGCTAGCCTTGCTTCGGCCCGATGCGGCCGTGCTCTCAGACTATTTCACCGCTGGCCCGTCACGTGCTGATCATTTTCAAAAGCGAGTACGATTTCCCTAATGGCGCATACACTGACTGGCCGCGATCCTCGTTCCGGAAAATCTCTCGCCGTGGAGATTGTCGATGGATGCATTATTGACATCACTGATGGTCCGGAGAATGAGACTGCGTGGCTCGCCCCCGGCCTCATCGATCTTCAGGTGAACGGTTTTCACAATGAAGACTGCAACGCAGACGATCTTTCTATAGAAATGTTGCAGCGTCTTGCAGGCCATATGCTCGCCACCGGCGTCACTACGTTTCTTCCCACGCTCATCACCGCTCCCGAAGAAAAAATCACGCAGAACCTTCGCATCATCGCCGCAGCGCGCAAATCGGATCCCCTGCTCCAGCACATGATTCCGTGTGTTCATGTCGAAGGCCCGCACATCGCCATGGAAGATGGTCCACGCGGTGCGCACCCGCGAGAGCATGTCCGTCCACCGTCCCTTGCCGAGTTCGACCGCTGGCAAGCCGCCTCTGGTAATCTCGTTGGCTTCGTCACATTGTCGCCGCACTATACAACCGCAGCGGAATATATCCATGCCCTCACCCAGCGCTGCGTTCGCGTTTCGCTGGGTCACTCCAGTGCTACCTCAGAACAGATACACGCAGCTGCAGCCGCGGGTGCGCAACTCTCGACACATCTGGGCAACGGTGTTAGCGATTCACTTCCGCGCCATCCCAACCTCATATGGGCGCAACTTGCGGATGATCGCCTCACCGCTACATTCATCGCAGACGGTCATCATCTTCCGCCCGACACACTTACCGTAATGCTTCGCGCTAAGACCATCGCGCGCGCTGTGCTGGTGTCAGACCTGGTCATGCTGGCTGGTCTGCCTGCAGGAACGTACAACACGCCTGTTGGAGGTGCTGTCGAGTTGCACATTGGCGGCCGCCTCAATGTCGCTGGTACAAAGTATCTTGCCGGAGCTACCGCTACACTTGCTGATGCCATCGCATACGTTGCTTCGCAGACCGAATTTACCCTGGGTGATGCCGTGCAGATGGCTACTGAAAACCCCGGCCGTTTTTTGGACAATCGAGGCACACTCCGCGTCGGCGCGGATGCGGACTTAATCCGCTTTCACTGGGAGCAGGGCTCATCCACACTGCAAATCGAGAAGACCATAGTGCTAGGGAAGATCCAATGAAGAGGTCCTTAGTTCACCATAAATAGCCTGGTTCTCATGCATCTAAGGCGGAGGCAGGCCGCCCCACTGCCAGAATGCCGTGTTCGAAACTCGTTGTAGCGCGTCGCTTATTGCACGGGATGGAAATCGTCGCTCATACGACGCTGCCCAGCCTATGTCGGCAGACTGAACCGGTTCGATTCTTTCCTGTCGCACGCCAGCAGCGCGATCAAAATACTCAGGCTTCATGATTCCGCTTAACGCACGCTGCACCAGACGATGCAATGCTTCATCCTTCTCCGCATAAAGATCGAGATCGTTAGCCTCGCCCATCTCCGCCAGCATTACCAGCGGTGCCGCGGCAAACAGATGGTAATGCAAGGATCGCACTCCTCGCGTCATCTCCAGAGGCAGTGTCCCTTCTGGTGTTATCTGTGCTATTCCATCGCGATACCGTGCCACGCCCCACGCAAACATGGCAGTATCATTTGCCGCAATGCCTACCGCGGCCACGGACATTCCTTCCCAGTACGCAAGATTATTGTGCGCATCCGATTCATGGTCCGCGGCGCACGCGCCGTAAAACGTCTCGACCTGTCGCGCCATCGTCTCTAGCCACGCAAATATTATTTTCTCTTCTGCAGCCGATGCCGGCTTTTCGTCCCGCACCTTCAACCAGGCCATTGATACTCCGCCGAGCAGCCAGTTCTGCGCATAGTTCGCCTGTCGGGAAGACATTTGTCCCGTATATGCTTGTTCCGTTGCAGCGATAGCTAGCATACCCGCCACACACGTCGAAGCCTCTATACTTCCACGTTCGCGATACGCATCCGCAGCTTCCGTCACCCGTCGTCCAAACTGTTCCAGTGCAGCGGCAGCAGCCTCATATTTAGTCTTTTTCGCTGGGTCGGCCTTAGAATACTGGGCATCGCTGTAATAAGGATCCATCGCCAAGTCGCGAGGAAGCGCTGGCATGATTGGGCACACATAGGCAGCCTTTGTCGCTGTGACCCGCGTGTCATCCCATGGCGAGCGCAGAGTTAAACTATGCAGCGGCGTGGCTAGTAACAGAAGTCCCCAGGCGGACTTTCGTATGCAAAATGTGTCTAACATTGTAAAAAGTGTCTGGTTCAGAGTGTCCCCTCCATTGGGCAGTGCGTTGATCTCCTCCCTCCTCTTGGGAGAGAACTTTTCATGCAAGCGGTTGCATGAAATAATCCCAATAATACATCGGAAGGCCGGGATGAGTTTTCTGGATTTTGTTTTGTATGCCTACTTCCTGGTCATACTCGGCATGGGCCTTTGGGCGAGGGCTAAGGTCAAGGCGGTTAGCGACTTCATTACTGCGGGCGGCGCCATGATTTTGCGACTCTCTCGTAGCCTGTGTAAGGGCGGTCTGGTGCGGATGAAGACGGTATCGCCTGCATCGATACGAGGAGACGAATGGCGATGATACAGAAGTGGCGACGAATCCAGGCTGTGCTGTGGAGCGGAGTGCTGATCTCGACGGGGATGACCCAGACGGTGCCGGATCGCTGGAAGGGAATTGGGGATGCCCCGGAGCAGGTATTGCCGATTGCGAAGGACCTTTCTCCCGCGCTGACGCCGGCTGCGGTGGATCGGGCAATGCTCAAGGTGGCGGACTGGCAGCTCGTGCAGTCGGAGGCATACTTCAATCAGGATTGGACTTATGCAGCGCTCTACACCGGTCTTATGGCTGCCTCGCGGGTCTTGCCGGAGCCACGGTACAGACGAACTATGGAGAGCGTAGGAAACAAATACGTGTGGACTCTGGGGCCGAGACTGACGCTTGCGGACGACCAGGCGATCGGGCAAACGTACTTGGAGCTATATACACAGCATGCCGAACCGAAGGAGATTGAGCCGACCAGGGCCCAGTTTGACCGGCTGATGTTGTTGCCCGATGATCCGAATAAGCCGGTCTGGTACTGGGCGGATGCGTTGTTCATGGCTCCGCCGGTGTGGGCAAAGTTGGCACGGGTTACGGGAAATCCGGCGTATCTGAACTATATGGACCGGGAATGGTGGATCACTTCGCAGTTGCTTTACGACCGCCAGGAGCATCTGTTTGCGCGCGATGCGAGCTTTTTGGATAAGCGCGATGCTGCCGGACGGAAGATCTTCTGGTCGCGAGGGAATGGCTGGGTGCTTGCAGGTCTGGCGCGGGTTCTCGAAGAGATACCGGTCTCCGATCCTCGTCGAGGACGCTATGTTCAGCAGTTTCGTGAGATGGCAGCGAGTGTTGCGGCGCGTCAGGATGCGGATGGTTTGTGGCGCTCGAACATGCTGCATCACGAACCGGGTGAGCTGCCGGAGACCTCAGGTTCTGGCTTCTTTGTCTATGGTTTAGCGTGGGGTGTGCGCACAGGTGTGCTAGACCGGGTGACCTATCTTCCGGTGATTGCGAAGGGCTGGGGCGGGCTACTGGCGCACGTCTATGTGGATGGTCGGCTGGGGTGTGTGCAGCCAGTGGGAGCTGCGCCGGGAGTATTTCGGGAGAACTCCAGCTATGTATACGGAGTGGGCGCATTTTTGCTGGCAGGGTCGGAGCTGCATCGGCTGAGCCTACAAAAGGACCGGTAAAGGGGGAATGCAGAGGAGGTGTTTCAGACGCTGCCGATCTACGCGGCTTTGATATGTTTGGCGGGACCGGTGTGAGCGCAAATATCGCTGCTACCTGCGGCTGATTGCCGTCGGTCGCGGTGCCGTAGTAGCGCGCACTACCAGTTGTGTATCCAGAACGCAGCGCAGGTCCGTCATTTTGCCGCTTTGCAAGATGCTCAGCAGCATCTCCACAGCCATTCGTCCCGCCTCACTACAGCGTGCGGAAACGCTGGTCAGGGCAGGATGGGTGGATGCGCCAAGCACGTCATCACAGCCGATTACGCTGAAGTCTTGTGGCACAGTCACCCCCTGCTCTGCCATTCCTGCCAGCAACCCCTGTGCAACGAAATCGTCAAACGTGATCGCCGCTGTTGCTTTGGTCTTCAAAACTGACATTGTCACCGCCTTACCTGCATCGAAGGTCGGTCTCTCCGCAGCAATCGGTTGCATCGCTAATTTCTGGCGCGTTGCCGCCCGCCGGACCGCCTGCCGGCGCTGCTGATCGGACCATGAGGCCGCTGGTCCGCTAACGTACACTAGCCGCTTGTGGCCCAACCCTGCAAGATGCATTACCGCCGCATCAATTCCCGATGCTGTATCGATCAGGACGCGAGGTATCCCTGGTGTATCTCGGTTCACCAGTACCAGCGGGTGTCGCGCAGCTAGTTCCTGGATCTTCTGATCCGTCATACGCGATGCAGCTAGCACAAAGCCTTCGGTCTGCATCACAAGCCGCTCCAATAGAATACTTTCACGCACCGGATCTTCATCGGAATCTCCGAGAAACAGGCTGAATCCGCCGCCATCCGCCGCCACCTGGGCTGCACGAAGCAGGGGAGGGAAGAACGGATTCGCGATGTCGGGTACGACGATCGCTATATTGCCGTGTCGCCCCGTGCTGAGCGCACGCGCTACCTGGTTGGGCTTGTAACCCAGCTTTGCAGCTGTAGCATGAATTGACTTCACCGTGGCCTCGCTCAGGAGTTCCGGTCGGCTGTATGCTCGCGACACCGTCGACCGTGAAACACCTAAAACGTCTGCTACATCACTGATAGTCGGCGCGCGGTTACGACGTTTTTGAGGCATAAATGTAGTGTATGCGAAAGCATGCCTCCTCAAAGTGCCTCGTTTCAAAAGAGTTCCATGCCGACGCCCTGCTCTCGTATTGCGCAGAACCAAATCATCCGTATGAGCCTAAGAAGAAGAGATTTCGATTTCTTTGATCCAAAACTGCTTGCAATGCAACCGGTAGCATGATAAACAATCAGCATGAACTCAACCACAGCGCCGTCAGGCCGGCTCATCACGCTTGACGTGTTGCGCGGGCTGACGGTTGCTGTCATGATCCTCGTTAACAACAATGGAGATAGCGCACACACGTGGCCTTTTTTTGAACACGCCCCGTGGAATGGCTTTACCTTGGCGGACTCCGTATTTCCTGCATTCCTTTTCATGGTCGGCATATCGATTGAGTTCTCGCTGCGCTCGCGCGTGGCTAAGGGCGCCGCGAAAGCGGCGCTTGTATTGCCAATCCTGCGCCGTTCCGCGCTGATCTTTGCGTTTGGTCTCATGATCAGCGGATTCCCGTTCTACAATTTGCACACACTGCGCATCTATGGCGTGCTACAGCGCATTGCTCTTTGCTTTCTCGCGTCTAGTCTTCTGGCGCTTTACACCCGCACTCGCACAATCGTCTTCACCAGTACGGCGCTCTTGCTTGGTTTCTGGATTCTTCTGCGATTCGTGCCCGTACCTGAACTGGGAATGCCGGTGCGCGATCTACCCATGCTCGATCCCTATGCCAACATCGTTTCATGGACAGACCGCGCAATTTTTCCCGCCACGCGTCTCTACCACCACGGCGTCTACGATCCTTGCGGACTGCTGGGTACGCTGCCATCCATCGCATCCACTCTGTTGGGAGTGCTTACCGGTAAGTGGTTGTTAACCGCGCACACATCGCTGCGAAAGCTTCAGGGCATCGTTGCTGCTGCGGTAGCTTGCATCGCTGCAGGTCTGCTGTGGAGCCCATGGTTTCCCATCAACAAGCGCATCTGGACGAGTAGCTATGTGTTGCTGGCGGGCGGTCTTACGCTGGCGCTCTTTGCTCTCTTTTACTGGCTGCTCGATCTTCGTCGAGAACAAAAGCAAAGGGTGTGGCCGGCGCTGGTCTTCGGCACCAACGCGCTAGCCGCCTATATTCTCTCTGAGGTTTTGGCCGCATCACTGAATGCGATTCACATTCATGTTGGGGGCCATACATCGTCGCTGCGCTATCTGCTCTTTGCGCCGATTCAGCATGTGGTGCCCAATCCGGAACTAGCTTCACTATGCTACCCAGTGTTCTTTGTGTCCATATGCTTCTTGCCCATGTGGGTGCTATATCGCCGCCACATTCTCATCAAAGTATAGGAACGTCCGGCGAATGGTGCAACCGGTCGCATGATATGCTGTTGTGCATGGATTGTCGTTGCCGTGTGAGATGTTTAGAGTAGTCAATCCATACGAGGTCTATACGTGCGATCCCCACTCCTGCGACTTCCAGCTTCATTTCTGCTGGCCGCGTGTCTTGCCGTAACCGCCTCCGCTGAGAGTGCTCCGCAGCCTTCGATTATTCCCCAACCAAAATCCGTAATCATGCATGCAGGCACTGTCAGGATCGCCAGTGGAACTCTTGTCTGTATTGATGGCAAGAGTGTGGATGAGAGTTTCGTCGCAGGCTACGTTGCAGATCTGGTGAAGCGTACGCGTGGCATTGCGCTCACTGTGCATTCTGGCGCGTGCAAGTCAACCGATGCGCACCCTGCGATTATTCTGCATCTGGTAACTGATGCCGATGCAGCCGGCAACAAAGAGGCCTACGCGTTGGTGGTCTCACCTCACGGTGTCACCGTCACTGCAGGCAATCGCGCAGGACTTTTTTACGGTGGCGTTACCCTCTGGCAGCTTCTCACGCAAACGCAGGAGCACAACGTTCCGGCGGAGCTGCACGCGATGCAGATAGAGGATGAGCCCAGGTTTGCATGGCGGGGAATCATGCTGGATTCAGCGCGCCACTATCAATCGGTCATATTTATTGAACAGCTCATTGACCAGATGGCGCTCCACAAGCTAGACGTGCTGCACTGGCATCTGGTCGATGACCAGGGTTGGCGCATCGAGATAAAGCAGTATCCGCGGCTTACGTCAGTAGGCGCATATAGAGTTCCTTTTGGCCCTGTGGCTGCGGCAGATATCGATCCGAAAACCGGCAAGCCCCTTCTCTACGGCGGCTTCTATACTCAGGATCAAGCGCGACATCTGGTGGCTTATGCGGCACAGCGCAATATCACCATTGTTCCCGAGATCGAGATGCCCGGCCATTCCACAGCTGCCATCGCTGCGTATCCCATGCTAGGATCAACGAACGCTCCGCCCACTAGTCCAACGAACATGTGGGGGATAAGTCCCAACATTTATAACGTGAATGACAGCACTTTCACTTTTCTGGAGAATGTGCTGACCGAAGTGATGTCGATCTTCCCCAGTCAATACGTCCACGTCGGCGGAGACGAGGCGATCAAAGACCAATGGAAGGACAATGCAGAGATTCAGGCGAAGATGCGGACGCTTGGCGTCCCCAGTGAAGATGCTCTGCAAAGTTACTTCATCCAGCGGATTGAAAAGTTTCTGAACGCGCATGGCCGTCGGCTGATTGGATGGGATGAGATTTTGCAGGGAGGACTCGCGCCGAATGCCACGGTAATGTCATGGCGTGGAGTAGAAGGTGGCATTACTGCGGCCAAATCCGGACACGATACGGTGCTCTCGCCGCGCCATCCGCTCTATTTCAACTACCGGCAAAGTGATGGGACAGATGAACCGCCCAGCCGTGCACCGATCAGTTCACTACAGGACGTCTACGATTTTGCCCCTGCGCCATCGGACAAACTCACACCAGATGAGCAGAAGCACATCATCGGTGTGCAGGCAAATATCTGGCTGGAGTACGTACGAACTCAGGATCGCATCGACCACATGCTGTTTCCGCGTGCGGCGGCGCTGGCGGAAGTAGGATGGTCGCCCGAGCGTCACGACTGGCGGAGCTTTCTAGCGCGCATGGTGCCCCAGTTTTATCGCTATCGCGCTCTCGGACTGTCAGCGGCAGAGAGTGCGTTTGAAGTGCGCACAACGGAGACGCTGGACAGCGCAGCGCATAAAGTGCGGGTTGAGCTGTCGAACCAGGTGGGTTATGGCGTTATTCGTTACACGCTCAATGGCATGGCACCGACGGACCAGTCACCAGCGTATGTCGACCCGCTCACACTTTCGCTGCCGTCCGAGATACATGCCGCGGCCTTTGCCGATGGGTCTGCGATTACCACGCCAATCGACCGCAAGCTTAATGAACTCAGTGTCCGCCGCCGCGACAGTCGAGAATTGCAGCTCTGTTCACCCAACAGCGCCGATGTCCAGATGGAGGACGATGCTCCCATAAAGGGTCCACGCGCCATTTTCCTTCTCAATTACATGAACCCCTGCTGGATATACAAGGCAGCAGACCTGAACTCGATCACTCGTATTGAGGCCGGCGTCGGGCAGATCCCGATGAATCTGATAGTCGGCAAGACAGCCAAGGTCATTCTGCTTCCGCCGACTGTGCCCGGCGGCGAATTGGAGGTTTTCCTGAACAGATGCACCGGCAAGCCAATTCTGCGTATGCCTCTGGAACCTGCGCTAGACAACAACGCCCTTACCACGCTGCGTTCCGCATTTCCAGCGATGAGTGGCCGACATGATCTCTGTTTCACCTTCACCCGCGACAACGACAACTTCATATGGGGGGTCAACTATATCCAGCTGGTGCCGTCCAGTTCCCCATAGCGGGCACACACGGCCCTCAGCCTGAGCGTACCCCCACGCTCCGGGGTGTCATGGACTGGTCCACCAATTGGGACGCAGCCTACGGCAATCAGTTTGGTCCTGTTGTCTCCGCACACTTGCGCAAACTTCCCCAATAAATGCAGTTTTACTAAAAAGGTTGACATCCTGTTAGGAACCGCGTATATGTTATGCTACCGGTTGCATAAACGTCCGACGTATCGACTTGCAGGAGGGGCAGCGCGACTCCGGCCCCGCTATATACAGTGCTTCTTGCGTGTTCCCGAGCCGCGGCGAGTGATCAGTTTCGGCAAAATAGTGACGAGGTGACTTTGGATATGTAGAATTCCCCAAATTGCGTCGGATATCCATGTAACTGTTTGATTTCCAGGAGGTTTTCCGTGTCTAAGTCGTTCCGTGTGCTGTTCTGCGCACTAATGGTCCTGTTTTCCGTGGCCGCGCTCAAGGCGCAGTCATCCACCGCTTCCATGTTCGGCAATGTGACGGACTCTACTGGCGCTGCCGTTCCCAAGGCAACTATCACCATCATTCAGACGGATACCCAGTTCACCCGCACGGTCGTTTCTGAGGCCAATGGATCCTACCGTGCCGACTTCCTCCCGGTCGGCCCCTACAAGATTTCAGTGACCGCGCCCGGCTTCAAGAAGCTCGACCGCGAAGGCATCACCCTGACCGTCACCGAAGACGCTGAGGTCAGTCTCGCCCTGACGGCCGGCGGCGCTAACGAAACCGTTGAAGTCAACGGTGAAGTGCCCCTGCTCAATACCGACAATTCCACTCTCGGCCGCACAATCACGAACGTCGAAATCGACAACCTCCCGCTCGTCGACCGCAACGTCTACCGCCTCCTCGACCTCACCCCCGGCGTACAGAACAACAACGCTGCCGGTACCGGCGGCAACGGCGGCGTTATCAATCCCGTCGGCTTTCCCGAGCAGCACGTCAAGATCAACGGCTCGTCTGACTCGGAAGTTGGCCAGGTTGCCTATTACCTCGATGGCGGTACGAACATGACTGGCCTCCGCAACACTGGCAACCCGCTTCCCAACCCGGACGCCATCCGCGAATTCAACGTGCAGACAAGCAACTTCTCCGCACAATATGGGCGTAACGGCGCCGGCGTCATCTCCGTACTCACCAAGTCCGGCACCAACCAGTTCCATGGTTCGGCCTTCGAATTCTTCCGCGACAGAAACTTCAATGCCACCATCCACAACACAGCCTCAAAGGTTCCTTACAATCAGCATCGGTTCGGCTATACCTTCGGTGGACCCGTTCTGCATGACAAGCTGTTCTTCTTCGCCTCCTATGCAGGGTTCCGCTTCATCTCCGACAACATCTTCACCACCACAGTACCCAGCGCCGCTATGGATGCCGGCAACTTCACGGAGAACATCCCCACCACCAACCCCCCTCCCAGCAACGCCACGAAGTGCACGGTGGGGCAAGTTTCCTCCACCTCGTTCTGGGCCTGCATCCCTGGACCTACGGCCACCAAGGCTACCGCCTGGTGCCCCAACAACATCTGCCCCCTTTCCTCATTTGACCCCACCATTCTCGCCATAATCCAAAAGGGTCTCATCCCCACTCCCAACCCCAGCCAGCCTAGTGACTCCGTCTACACCCGCCGCGACTTCAGCCCGTTCAGGCAGAAGACCAACGAGCAGCTATACAAGGCTGATTACCAACTGACCTCAAAACAGAGGCTCACTGCCAGCGAGTTCTATCAAAAAGGTGACTTTGTACTGAACCCCTCCGGCAACAACATCCTTGGCTGGGTTGTTGATGACTACAAGTTCATCGAGCATGTCGCCAACGTCGCCCATACCTGGACGCTGAGCAACAGCACCGTCAACCAGCTCATGCTCAACTACACGCGCCTCCTCGGCGGTCGTGTGGGCTCGCCCGACACAAGCCTCGCCAGCTTCGGCGGCTCCGCCTTCGCTGAACAGATTCCCAACGGCACCATTTGCCCGCCCGCCGGCGCACTAGGCTGCACCATGCCTCAGTTCCAGCCCAGCGGCTGGTTCCAGGCTGGAAACGCCATCTCCGGTCCAGTCGCCGGCGCAGAAGTCTATGCCATCCGCGATGTCGTCAGCTCCACCCACGGCCGCCACACCCTCTACTACGGTGGGGAAGGTAACCGCGAGACCGATCCCCAGCAGACCACGCTGAATGATTACGGCGTCTTTACATTTACCAGCCACGTCAACACCGCAAACCGCTCCTCGGCAGCCATCACGGACTTTTTCTTCGGCTCGCCGAACACCATGAACCAGGACGTTCCTGTCTACGCCAATGTCAGTTATTTTAACTACGGCGTCTTCTTGCAGGACGACTGGCGCATCCGTCCCAACTTAACCATCAACCTCGGTATCCGGTATGACATTCAGACCGCGCCGACCAACACTCAGAATATGGTGATGCAGTTCGTCCCAGGTTCACAATCCGCTGTCGCCCCAACGCTGCCCAAGGGCATTCTCCTTCCTGGCGATGCTGGTGTACCGCGTGGCGGGGTGAACAACCGCTTCAGCCACGTTTCACCGCGCGTCGGATTCGCCTGGACCCCCTACGCTGATGGCAAGACTGTCTTTCACGGTGCGGCCGGGATCTTCTACGGTTCCATCGGTGGCAACCTCTGGGACACTCCTTCCAACGGAGAGCCTTTCTCCGGCCGTCCGCAGTTCACCCACGTCATCTCGATCAATAATCCCTACGCAACCGACCCAACCGACTTCTGCGGAGGCAATGCCACCTGCATCGCCGGCGGCGTCGGCCACAACCCCTATCCGTTCATTTACAACCCCGCCACCCCTTCGTTTGTCGTTGTTCCGGCGGCCCTCATCAGCATCAGCCCCAACTTCCGCTGGCCCGTAACCTACCAGATCAACTTCGGCGTTCAGCAGATTCTCCCCAAGAACATCGCGCTCTCGGTCAACTACGTCGGTTCCCTCGGACGCAAGCTGCCCACCGAGTGGGATCTCAACTACCCTGTCTTCAACCTGAATCCAGTCACTGGCTTGTCAGGCGCAGCCTGCGCGACCACCAACACCACGCAGAATTGCTCTTACGCCAATACCAGCAGCACGCTCAACAACCGCCGCCCGTACAACGACGTCTCCTACGCGGCAACTGCAACCACCACCGCCGCCAACCCCTTCTTCCAATCCATCGGCCAGGTTCAGTCTTCGGAGAGCTCGGAATACAACGCTTTACAGGTAACGGTTCAGAAGACCATGTCTCACGGCCTGTCGGTTCAGGGCTACTATATATGGGCCAAAGACCTACAGAGCCTGGATATGGATCTCCCCGGCAACACCGGCAACACCGCCCAGGACGATCCCCTGGATACTCGCAACCACTATCTGGACCGCCAGCGTTCGGACTATGATCAGCGAGAAACGGTGGCCATCTCGGCGATCTTCAAACCCACATTTGGCTTTCACAACAAGGTCGCACGCTATGCAGTCAACGGTTGGACTATTACCTCTATCGTCCAGCTGCAGAGCGGCCTTCCCTTCAACGTCACCACCGGCAGCGATAACAACGCCGATGGCATCTCCAACGACCGTCCCAACATGATGCCCGGGGTTTTCCCGCATCTGAATAATGTCGGCAAGTCGCGGGTCGCAGCGGAGGCCGACTGGATCGATCCTAGCCAGTTCTGCCAGTTCAACGCAACCACGCCTATCACTGGCGGCAGCAACCCGGCTTGCCTGGGCGCAGGCCCGGGTGGCTCGGATGGCACGGTCCGTCAGAATACTTTTGACGCTCCTGGCCGCCGCGACATCGATGCTTCGCTCTTCCGCGACTTCCCCATCACAGAGCGCGTGAAGTTCCAGCTTCGCGGTGAAGCCACTAACGTCTTCAACCTCACCAATCTCCCTGCTCCGGTTGGAACCCTCAGCTCGGGTGCTGCCACCTTCGGCCATATCACCGGCTCCATCACCGGCGGCAACTTTAGCAACCGAATCATCCAGGTCGGCGGACGTGTCTTGTTCTAACCGCCAACCCGTATCTGCAATTTGGCCGGCGGCGCTCCATATGAGCCGTCGGCCATTTTCTTCTTTATCCACCAGCACCGTCATCTCGACCGAACGTTTTTAGCTATCATCCCGGTAGGAGCCCGCAGGGCGAAGTTGAAGGCCCCCGCATTTGCTCTTGCTTTTCTAGTTGTCCTCCCCAAGGCCCGGGTCCGCCGCGAGCGTTCTTAGCTCGCCAGGGTGAGGGCCGGATATGCTTTGGTCTCGGCTTTGCCTTCACTACTGTTGTCTGTCCTCTAAAATGCCCTCTATGCTGCACTCTAGTTGTTCTCTATCCTCTGCTTTACGGTTTCCCCTCCGCTGACCCCATCGTTCCCGTTCCCGCATCGCGCATCACGAACCGCACATGGTCGGTGAACCCCGGCACCATCATCGGGAAGGCAAATCCTACCCGTGAATTGGGCAGGATCTGGTCGGTCGCGCTCAATTCCTGCTTCAGTTCCGCCGCGTGCTGACTGGTCTCTTTGCCCTTGGCGTTATAGCAAACCGCCACCACCGTCACCTCGGCGACGCGCGTCCCATCAGGCTGCGAGACGAACTTCAGGTCACTCGCATTCACCAGCAGATTGAATCCGTTCATCATCGACTGTGCTGTCATGTGCAACCCTGTGTAGGGGAGTGTGGTTCGCGCAGCGTTCAGCAGGTCAAAGCGGATTTCCTGCGGCTGCTTCACCTTTCTGTCGGTCGAAACCACCGCAACCGCTGCCTCGCCGCCGAAGTAGCCGTCTCGCGTCATCACCCTCAGATTGGGGTCATTCACAATCACCCGTATATGGCGATACGGTCGGGCCACGTCATTCGCAGACGTCGGAACATACGACAGAGTGTAATACTCTGTGGCTTCCTGTGAAATCTGCGAAAACTGCGCGTCCAGGTCGTTCCTCCCTGTAATCACACGTCCGCCCGTCGCTATCGCGAATTGGTAAAAGCCCATGTTGTCGCCGAAGTCGCCGATCGTTGCGCCCGGCGAACTCACCGATGTCGGATCAATGCTCGTCGCCGTCATCTCTTCAGCCGCCGCCGGCCCCTCCGGGTCGATCGTGTACAGCGTTACGCGCGCCGCCAGCATTTTGTCGGTTACCGTCTCAATTTGCGCCACCACGCGGTCACGGTCGCTTTGGCTTAGGTTGTTCAGATCCATGGCGTTGTTGTAGCCCTTGCCAATCCAGATCACGTTCTTGCGTCCAGGAACGCCCTTCACCGCCTCCGAAATCTGGGTCAACGCACCCAGTGTTGCCACCATGCCGTCGTCCTTGCCCGTCTTGCCGCCGTTCAGGCTCGCCAGCATCTGCGTAAAGTCCACATCTACCGTATGCGTCTGCACGCTATTCAGCAGTTCCGCTCGGCTCTGCGTGTAGTCATGCAGCACTGCCATTCTCGTATTCCCCGCCGCAACAAAAAGCGTTGGTACCGGCAACACCTCCGGCAGCGACTTCAGATACTTCTCCATCTGCTGTCGCGCAAACGCTAGTTGATTGAACGGAGTATTCAGCTCGTCGAACACCAGCACATTCACCGGAGCCGATCCAATCTTCGGCAGGTCGGCCACGCTGTTTACCACTGCCTTCGTAGCCGAACCCGACGGCATCATGTGCCGGGTCGGCGCTTCGAAATCCTTAATCGTCTGCTGCACCTTGTCCTCATAAACCACGAACTTTGAGCGTTCAAGGTTCGTCACCGGCTTGCCATTGCGGTCCACCACTACCACATCTAGCACCACCAGCCGGGCGTTCACGGTGATCACCGAACCCGGCTGCACTGTCTGCTGCGCCTGCGTCACACCTAACCCCGGCGCCATCACCACCG
>Ga0302319_10006723_pt1 | contig 22749 bp, 26 predicted proteins | sample Bog_T0_2_FD_203319 | JGI IMG/M metagenome (GOLD analysis project Ga0302319, IMG submission 203319) | Peat permafrost microbial communities from Stordalen Mire near Abisko, Sweden - Bog_T0_2 | ecosystem: Environmental > Terrestrial > Soil > Wetlands > Peat | place: Sweden: Abisko, Stordalen Mire...
CCATCCGGCCATTTTACCAACTCGATACTGTTTTCCCAAGGAGTTGGCGAGAAATATACGGGTATTTCCGCCATTTCATGGGTGCAGTTTTTCGAGCCTTTCTGGTAACCGATTCATTATCTGTTAGATAGAAGCTGAACCAGGAAAAGGGCAAAGTTTGAGAATCAGGTGGGTGAAACCGGTTCGAAAGCGGAAATTCCCACGAATGGCCGGAGCAGCGGGGAGTGGCAAAAGAGGGATCCGCCTGAGCCTCGAATGTATCGGACCGCCAAGCTGCAGTCAAGGATTATGAGGGGGGAATTTGAGGTGGCGGGCGGCTTGGAAGATTGTGCCAGTTGATCAATTGTGTTCGCGGGTTCATATTCTTGCCTCGGAAGCGATTTAGCATAGGATGCAAGGCCTCACGATGAATTTATCTCCGGTGGCGCTCGATGGCTTCGTCCCGGGGATCGCGGAATAGTCTGGAAACCTCCATGCTGGTCAGCACGGCTCCTTTCTTTGTCTTTTTGGGCGCGGTTTGCCTGCTTTACTGGGGAACTGCCGGTGTGCGCCGGCTCCAGTTGGGCGTTCTGTTGTTGGCGAACCTGTTCTTCCTGGCACATTTCAGCGTGATTTACCTGGCGCTGCCGCTTGCTGCCACGGTGGATTTTCTGGTCGGGCTGGGAATGGAGAAGTGGGAGCGGATTGGCACCCGGCGGGTATTGCTCGGGGTATCTCTGGCGGTCAACCTAGGATTGATGGTGGGGCTGAAACTGGTTCCGCTGCTGGCGGGGAATCGCTTCGCATGGCTCTTCACACTGAGCCTTTCTTTTTATTGCTTTCAGTCACTTAGCTATACCATCGATCTTTATTTTGGCGAGATGCAGCCTACGCGCGATTACCTCGCGTATCTCGGTTCGGCTATGTTTTTCCCTTCGATGACGGCGGGACCGATTCCGCGGCAGGGCAAACTGCTGGAGCAGCTTTCCCACCGCTTTGCCTTCAATGCGGAAGATGGCGGGCGGGCGCTGCTGCTGATCGGGATGGGGTTGGTGAAGAAGCTTCTGATCGCCGATTATCTTGCAAATAATCTTGTGGGCCGGGTGTTTGACACCCCGGCGCTCTACTCGAGCGTGGAAACGCTGGTGGGAGTTTACGGCTACGCGATGCAGCTGTTTTTCGATTTCTCAGGCTATACGGACATTGCAATCGGCGCGGCGCTTCTGCTTGGGATTCAGCTTCCGGAGAACTTTCGCCAGCCGTATCTGTCGGTGAATCTGGCTGACTTCTGGCGGCGATGGCACATTACGTTTTCCAACTGGCTCCGGGATTATGTTTTCGATGTGCTTCCGAAGCGGCGGAAGCATCCGCTTCTGTCGTACAGCTATGCGTTCCTGATTACTTTCACGCTGGGCGGATTGTGGCATGGGATTTCCTGGAACTTTCTGATTTGGGGCGTGCTGCATGGGGTGGGACTGGGCGTGGTGTTTGCGTGGAAGCTGCTCCGCAAACTGCCCTCTCCCTACTGGTGGGCCAAGGCTCTGGGCGTGTTTGTGACCTTCCATTTTGTTTGCTTTACGTGGATTTTCTTTCGAGCCAGCTCGCTGGAGAATGCGGTGGGGGTGCTGCGCAGCCTGGGGGCGCTGACCTGGTCGGCGGACAATTTGACGCCGCTGGTGATGGCGGTGCTTTCGATTGCGGCGATTATTCATTGCTTTCCGCCGCGCTGGTTTGAGTTTTCTGCGGGACTGGCAGGCCGGATGCCGTTTTGGGTGCAGGGGCTGGCAATGGCCGGGTTGATTTTACTGATTCAAACGCTGGCGGGCCGCGGGTCGGCCCCTTTTGTTTATGGCAATTTTTGATTTATCAGAACGGCCTGTCGAACCGGCGAGCACCGACCCGGCGGAGGAAGTTCCGCGCTCTCCGCTGAACATGGTGCTGGTTCTCCTGGTTATCGTGGGAGCGCTGGCTGCGTGGCGCTACGGAGTGGACCACGGTAAGGGACTGTCCCCGGCGATCTTCTTGGATACTTTCAGGCTGCACTGGCCGGAGCCGCCGACGCCGGTGGTTGCGAAAAGGCCTGCGCCGCAATCGATTGGGAATGGGAAACTGCCGCAGATTTCTGCTGTGTTCGTGGACGACTCGAATAGCTTGGATCCATTCTTTTCCGCGCTTTGGAAGCTGGAGCAGGGCAAGGATGGCGGCGTGGTGACGATTCTGCATTATGGGGATTCACCAACCACCGCGGATCTGATTACTGGCGATGTGCGCGCCCAGTTGCAACACAGGTTTGGCGATGCGGGGCGGGGATACACGCTGATCGCCAAGCCGTGGGCTTGGTATGGACATCGCGGGGTTGAGATCAGCGACCATGGCTGGAAGATGCGAACCGGCGTAGGGCTGATGCGCGAGGGGATTTACGGGCTGGGCGGGGCGGCGTTTGAAGGACAGAGTGGAGCGTGGAGCAAATATCGCCTGACCGAATCGGAACAGACTGTTGTGGTTGTGGAGTACCTGACAAAATCCGGCGGGGGCACGTTCGCGGTGGAGGCGGACGATCGCAGGATTCTAGAGCAGCCGACCAGTTCAGAGACTCAGGAGATGGGGTCGGTGCGGGTGGAGCTGCCCGCCGGTACCAAAACCGTCTCCATCCGTCCTACTTCAGGAACGGTAACGCTATTTGGGGTGGATTTTCGGCGCGGGTCGAGTGGGCTTCTTTACGACAGCCTTGGCTTGAATGGCGTAACCACCAGCGTTCTGGCGCGGGTGATGCAGCCCGAAGTGTGGAAGCAGGAGATGGGTCGCGCGGCGCCGGCATTGGTGGTTGTGAATTACGGCTCAAATGAGAGCAGCTTTGGCACGTTTGTCCATAAGCAATATGCGGCGGAATTGCGGCTGGCGATTCAGCGCATTCGGGTGGCTGCGCCGGGGGTGCCGATTCTGATTATGAGTCCCATGGATCGCGGAGAGCGCGCGGGGATGAATGACATACAAACGATGTCCACCATTCCTGAAATTGTTGCGATTCAGCGTCAGGTGGCGGCGGAAACGCACTGTGCCTTCTTTGACACCTACGACGCGATGGGTGGCGATGGGACGATGGCACGCTGGTATGTAGCCAGTCCGCGGCTTGTCACAGCGGATTTTTTGCACCCCACGCCGCAGGGAGCCACCATCGTTGCGGGGCTGTTCGTTGAGCAACTGGGGCTGGGATACAATCGATGGAAGATGCAACATGGAATTGGCGTGCCGGCCGTAAATCCCGCAAACTCCCTGAAGGCGGAGGCAGCCAAATCTCTCTCAGAACAAAGACATGCCACAAAGCACGCCGGCAAGAAGGCCAGGATGTAATGAAGTTGCGTCCTTTTAATTGCGTGCGTTGCTTTTTGCTGGTGGGCCTGATGCTGACGGTGGGTGCCGCGAGCCTGCATGCGGTGGTGTCAACGAAAAAGAAGCATCACCCAACTACGGCCGCGAAGGCTGGCACCAAGGGTTACAAGAAAGCGCCTGCACAGTCTGCAAAAGCGGCAAAAGGCAAAGGGGCTCGGGCTCGAACCCATGCCCGGGTGCGCTACCTGGCGGGAGTGCACCTGGATTCTGCGCACAAGGCTGCTTTGATTGAAGAGATCGGGACACGGCTCAAGGAGCCGGTTGAGAAGCCGATTGCCTACGATGCTGCGCTGGATGGGTTTTATGCGCAGCTTGCCTCGCATGAAGCGGCGCTGAAGGATCCGGGGCCGCATACGGACACTGTGCGGGTGCTGCAGTTTGGCGACTCACACACTGCGGCGGACATGTTTACGGGCGAAGCACGGCGGGTTTTCCAGGAGCAGTTTGGCAACGGGGGAATTGGCTACTCGTATGCTGGGCACCCGTTTGCCGGTTACAGGATCCTGGGTTCGAACCGGTCGCAATCGACGGGATGGAAGACGCAGGGGAACAAGTTTCTTCAGCTCGGCAACGGTCAGACGGGGCTTGGCGGCATCAGTATCTCTACTGAGCGCGCAGGGGAATGGGTAACTCTGGATGCTCCGTGCGCCACTCTTGAGCTTCAGTTCCTGCAGCAACCTGGTGGGGGGCGGCTTCGATTTACGGACAATGGCGGAGAGCCGGTAGAGATTGAAACGGATGCTCCCGAAACTGGACCCGGCACTTTCAGCTACCCCTGCCCGGAAGGCGAACACCATTTCGAAGTGACTACGGAAGAGAGTGCGCCAGTGAGCCTGCTTGGCTGGGTTGCAACGCAGCCGGGGGTTACGTGGGAATCGATCGGCATCAATGGAGCCGAAGCGCCTCTGATTCTGAAGTGGGACCAGACACTGTTCTCGCGGTACCTGAAGGACAATTCTCCGGCGCTGATTGTGCTGGCCTACGGGACTAATGAGGCGGCGAGTGCCTTGTGGGACGAAGAGAACTATCAGCAGGCTTTTGCTTCGATCATCGATACGATTCACAACTATGTGCCCGAGTCGTCGATCCTGGTGGTGGGACCTGCGGACCGTTCTACTGCTCAGCATCGCGCCTGGCATCCGTATGCGGGGACGGACAAGATTGTTCGGGCGCAGCGCGCAGTTTGCCGGACCCATGGATGCGCCTATTGGGATCAACGGGAGCGGATGGGCGGACTGGGCGCCATGCAGGAATTTGTTTATGCGGGCTGGGCGCAACCGGACCATACGCATTTCACGGGTGAGGGATACCGGGCGCTGGCGGATGCGCTGGTGGCCGACCTGATGTCTGGATATCAGGCTTACAAGGTGCGGACCCCAACCAGCAGCGAAACGGCACAAGGAGCAGTAAATGGACCAACAGGCACGAATCCTTAAAGTACTTCGGCAAGTGACAGGCAAGGAAATCAACCCAGGTGTGGACGAATCGCTATTCGTCTCGGGGCTGTTGGATTCCTTCGCCCTGACCGACTTTGTTTCAGGGTTGGAGGAGGAGTTTGGCGTCAGCATTCCTGATTCGGACCTCTCCGCGCGCAAGTTCGACACGATCACCAAAGTCAGCGCTTACCTCGCGTCGAAGGGATAGCTGATGGCTTATCTGCGGGCCTTTGGGTCGTGGCTTCCCCAGCGCCGTGTGAGCAATGAAGAGATAGCCCCGCTGGTGAAGGCGACTCCTGAATGGATTCTGGAAGTCTCCGGGATTGCCGAGCGGCGCTATGCGGACGATTCGGATACGGTGGCCGGAATCGGACTGCTTGCGGCGCGCGATTGCCTGGAAAAGGCTGGATTGACAGCGGCGGAACTTGGCATGATCCTGGTGGCGAGCGGGTCTAGTGATCGCTTCTGCCCGGGGCCAGCCTGCGAGGTTGCGTCCGGGCTTGGTCTATCTTCCACGCCTGCTCTCGACATTCCTGTTTCGTCCGCGGGGTCATTGATTGGCTTGATTCTTGCCGCGCAGCTCGCGCCGAAGATGGGGCCCGTCCTGGTGGTGGGTGCGGAAATCATGTCTCGACGGATCATGCTGGATTTTGAGGGGAAGAATTCGGCGATTCTGTTTGGGGACGGCTCGGGCGCGGCTCTTGTAGATGCGGAAAAGGGATTCGCGCGCATTGCGGATTTCTGCTTGTTTACCGATGGAGCTTCGGCCGAGACTCTATTTGTTCAGGACGGAAAGTTCTCGATGGACGGGCAGGCGGTGATCATGCAGGCTTCGCGGAAGATGCCGAGGGCAATGAATGAATTGCTTACGCGCAACAAGGTTGCGCCTTCAGATGTTGAAGTATTCCTCTTGCATCAAGCGAACCTGAACCTGATTACGCGGGTTGCATCAACACTGAAGGCTCCGCGGGAACGCTTCTACACGAATATCGACCGCTATGGAAACACTTCGTCGGCGTCGCTGTTGATTGCTGCCGATGAATGGGTTGACGCGCATCCCGAGGGAATCAGCGGCCCGCTTGTTTTCTCCGCGTTCGGTTCCGGGTTGAACTGGGGAGCGCTGCTGGCGGTTCCTATCCCCAATACGCAAGCCACAGGCTAGTGGCGACGATGTTGAGAATGGCCAGAGGCATGAGCACACGCCAGCCGAAGTTCATCAACTGGTCATAGCGGAAACGGGGTAGCGTACCGCGCACCCAAACAAAGAGAAACAGGAAGCAGAAGACCTTGAGCACGAACCAGAAAATTGGGAAGAGTGCGTGCGCAAAAATGTTCTGCGGCACGGGCATCAGTTCGCCCAATGGGCTGGTCCAGCCGCCCAGAAACAGCAGCGTGGCTACGCAGCCGACGGTGATCATGTTGGCGTACTCGGCCATGAAGAACATGGCGAACTTCATGGAACTGTACTCGGTGTGATAGCCGGCGGTGAGTTCGCTCTCGGCTTCTGGCAAGTCGAACGGCGAACGATTTGTTTCCGCGTAGGCTGCCATGAGGTAGATGAAGAAGGCGAAGAACTGAAAACCGCCGAAGATGTTCCAGGTGACGATGCCCTTGGCTGCCTGGCTCTCAACAATGACGCGTAGATTCAGCGAGCCGGCGCGCATGACGACGCCTACGAGCGAGAGGCCAAGTGCCAACTCATAACTGATCAACTGGGCGGACGAGCGAAGAGAACCGAGTAGCGAATACTTGTTGTTGGACGACCAGCCAGCGAGGGCGATGCCGTAGACGCCGATGGAGGTGATGCCCAGAATGACAAGCAGGCCGATGTTGACGTCGGCGATCTCAAACAGATGCATTCCCTTGGGACCAACGTTTGGCTCACCGAAGGGGACGACGCCGATGGAGATGAGCGCGCAACCCAGCGCGATGATGGGTGCGAGGAGATAGAGCGGCCGATAAACGGCGGTTGGAATCAGGTCTTCCTTGATGAAGAGCTTTGCGCCATCGACGAGCGGCTGCAGGAGGCCGAAGGGCCCAACGCGGCTGGGTCCCCAGCGGTTCTGAATGCGGCCTACAAGTTTCCGTTCCAAGAGGACGGTGTAGGCGACGCTAATCAAGAGCACCACCGTAATGACGGCTACTTTGAGCAGGCTCCACAGGAAGAATTCTAAGATCGTCACTTGCCTTTTGCCTCGTTTGTGTTTCCGTACTGCATTGTGTTCGGACTGCTAGTCAGCGGCGGTCTCTGCCAATTCCGCTGACTGGTGCAGTTCCAATTCTTTGAGTTGCGGGCTGTAGCGGCCCAGCGTTCCAGAGGTAAACAAACCGTCATGCGCAGGCGCAATGAGGGCTGGAGGTGCTTCGGTTATTTCTGAAACCGGGACAAAGCCGGGCTCGGTGCGCACGTCGTTGCCGCCGAAGAGATTGAGCCGGTCGAGCGTGTAGCCGGGCACCAGACGTTCGATTTCGTCGAGAACGGCGAGAGGATCAAATGGGCTGAGCTTGGGTTCGAGGTTGTTGGCCGCGAGCCAGACGGAATGGCGATCGGCCTCGCCGGATTGCGCGCCGCGGGACTGACCCAGATCGGCTGTTACGCCAGCTTTGCCAAAGGGCACTAGAGTCTTGACGTCGACACCCATGCTGCCTGCGAGGCGTACCAGGATCTCGAAGTCCGGTTTGACGCCGGCGCGGTCTGCGGCTTTCTTGGCCAGTTGCACGTCGCCGAAGGTGTTGGTGACGGTGCCGGTTTTCTCGTAGAGACTGGCAGCAGGAAATACAACGTCCGCGAGGGCAGCAGTTTCGGTGAGGAAGATGTCCTGGACGACGACGAATGTGTCCTTGAAGGGATTCGAGTTGGTGATGCCTAGGCTGTTTAGAGGATTTGCGCCGACAACCAGCAAGGCGCCTAATTTGCCTTGTCCGGCGGCATCGCATATCTCGCGCCAATCCATGCCGGGTGTTGCAGGCAGGCCGGGATATTCCGCAAATGCGCCGGGCGTTGAAACGGGCACGTAGCCGGGGAGCAGGTCAGGGAAGAGGCCCATGTCGGCTGCGCCGCGGGAGTTGGCATGATCGCCGAGATAGGCGAAACGGATGTTGCCGCGCTTCAGGCCCCAGGCGACCAATGATTCAATTGCCTTCCCGCGATATTCCTGGCCGAAGATGATGACGAGCGACTCTTCTGCGAGCACTGCTTTGGCGAACTCGGAATCGCCCGCGTCGAGGAGCGCCGGGAGAGTTTCATAGGCGTCGGCGGCAAGAAGGTGAGAGGCTTTGGCCTGGCGCTCCAGCTTGATGGGCTTGGTATTCGCGATGTAGAGGCGCGCGCGATTGAGGCGAACGTTGGTGCGCAGTTCCCAGGCGAGGAGCGGATGCTCGTCGGTGGGATTGCCGCCGATGAGCAGGATCGCTGGGGCCGCTGCGATGTCGCGAAGGCTGGCGGTTTTGTCCTTGTGTCCGGCGAGGGCGCGGGCAAAGGCTGCATAGTCGGTGTTGCGCTCGTGGTCGATGTTGTTGGTGTTGAGAACTGTGCGCGCGAATTTCTGCAGCAGGTAGTTCTCTTCGTTGGTGGTCTGGTTGGAGCCGATGACACCGATGGATGAGCCGCCCCCCGTTGCTCCAGTTTGGCTGTCGCGGATTTCTTTCAGGCGGGTAGCGGCGACGCGAAAGGCCTGCTCCCAGGTTGCGGGTTCAAGCTTGCCTTCGGCATTGCGGATCAGGGGCTTTGAAAGGCGCTCGGGCCTCTCAACGAAATCGAAGCCGAAGCGGCCTTTGGCGCAGAGAAAGTCGCCGTTGATGCCACTCTTGTCGCGATTGTCGGCGCGAACAATTGCGGATCCATCATTTACCTGGCGAACGCCGAGGGTGACTTTGCAGCCGTCCGCGCAATGGGTGCAGACGGTCGAGACGTGGTTCATCTCCCACGGGCGCGTCTTATAGCGATAACTGCCGCTGGTGAGCGCGCCCACGGGGCAAACGTCGATACACATACCGCATTGCTCGCAGTCGAGATGGTCGCCCTCATTGGGAGCAATCACGGAACTGACACCGCGATTTTGCACACCGAGCGCCCACACGTCCATGCCTTCGCCGCACATGCGCACGCAGCGGTAACAGAGGATGCAGCGCGGACGATCGTAGAAGACGGCCGGGGACCATTGCTGCTCTTCGCGGTGCTGCTTGGCCTCGGTGTAGAGGCTCTCGCCGGCGCCGTACTTGAATGTCATGTCCTGCAGTTCACACTCGCCGCCGGCATCGCAGACGGGGCAGTCGAGGGGATGATTGCCGAGGAGTAATTCAATGGTGGCTTTGCGGGCCTGGGCAATTTCCGCCGACTCGGTGACGAAGACCTGTCCCTCGGCGACGGTGGTAGTGCAGGCGGTTTGCAGCTTGGGCACTTTTTCCTGGCGCACAACGCACATGCGGCAGGCGGCCTGCAGGCTGAGGCCGGGGTAGTAGCAGAAAGCTGGGATCTCGATGCCGGACTTGCGGCAGGCTTCGATGAGCAGCGTCCCCGCGGGAGCTGTCAGTTTCTTTCCATCGACTGTAAAGGTTACGTCTGGCATTGGTTTCCTTAAGCCGCTTGCGTTTCTTCTGTGTGCGAATGAAGTCGAGGAAGCGACACTCCAAGCCACTCTACGAAATACTGCTTTGTTTCATGGCCAGGATCGAATTCGTCGAAATCGACTTTAGTTGTCGTCGCACCCGGCAAAGGATCTCCTGCCTTGGCTGTTTCAATGAGATACAGTTCCAGTGCCTCGCGCATATTCGTACGTGTATCTTCAAGTGCGTCGCCTAGCGAGCCGCATCCGGGTACGTCTGGAGAAAACGCACTCCAGTTGTTTGAACCTTTTTCGTAGACCACCAAATATTCTCGCGTCATTTCAGACCTGCCTTCTTCAGAATACTGTGAAGCAGTCCCTTTCCAATTTCTTTGCCGGTGTACATCGGCACAATTAGAAGCCCGGCTTCGTTGGGTGACGGAATTGTTTATGACTCCCTGTCTGCCCCGTGCTGTACCACCCATCGGCTTCCAGGATTCTCAACAGCTCTTGCGGTCTCACTCAGCTGACTTTCCTGCTACGTGGTTCGTTCTTTTCAATGCTTAAATCACGGCCAATTCAACATGTTTGGCGAACGGGCAGGGCTTGCCGTTCAGGTGGTCTTCGAATTCTTTGCGGAACTTTTTTACGAAGCCCAGCGTGGGCATGGCCGCTGCATCGCCTAATGGGCAGAAGGTGCGGCCCATCATGTTCTCCGCGAGGTATTGAATGTTGTCGATATCCTTGGCGACGCCGAAGCCGGCATGGAAGCGGGTGAGGGACTTTTTGAGCCAGTCCGTTCCTTCGCGGCAAGGGATGCACCAACCGCAGGACTCGTGCTGATAGAAGCTGATGGTACGCAATGCGAATTCGACGATGCAGGTTTGGTCGTCGATGACAACGACGCCGCCGGAGCCGAGCATGGAGCCTGCTTTGCCTACCTGGTCGAAGTCCATGCCGAGGGTTTCTATTTCCGAAGGGAGTAGCACCGGGGTCGAAGAGCCGCCTGGTACCACAGCTTTCAAGGTGTGCCCGCCACGGATGCCGCCGCCGACTTCGTAAATCATTTTCTTGAGGTTGTAGCCCATGGGCAGTTCGTAGACGCCGGGGCGCTCCACGTGGCCGCTGAGGCCGAAGAGACGCGTTCCGCCGTTGCGGTCCGAGCCGACGGCCGCATACGCTGCCGCACCCATCTCGATGACGTGCGGCACGGTGGCGATGGTCTCGGCATTATTGATGACCGTGGGACCGCCGTAGAGACCGACGACGGCAGGGAACGGTGGCTTGATGCGGGGTATGCCGCGCTTGCCTTCGAGCGACTCCATCAACGCTGATTCTTCGCCTACTTCATAGGCGCCTGCGCCGGATTGCGTGATGACCTGGAATTCGGTGTCAGAGCCGAATATGTTCTTGCCAAGGAAACCCTTTGCGTAGGCATCGGCTACGGCCTTCTCCATGATCTCGAGAAGGTAGCGATACTCGCCGCGCAGGTAGATGAAGCCGACCTTGGCGCCGATGGCGAGGCCGGCGATGATGGTACCTTCAATCACTGCATGAGGATCGTGCAAAAAGATCAAGTGATCCTTGCAGGTTCCAGGCTCGCTCTCGTCGCCGTTGACCAGAACGTATTTGGGCTTGGGGTTCTGCTTGGGCACGAAGGACCATTTGAGGCCGGTGGGAAAGCCTGCGCCGCCGCGTCCACGGAGGTTTGAGGCTTTCATCTCGGTGATGATCCAGTCGGGACCCTGCGCCAGGCATTTTTTGGCGGCATCATAGCCGCCGAGCTCGATATAGCGGTCGATCTGCGCCGCACCCATTCCAAAGCGCCGGGTGACGATTTTTACTTCATCGGGATGAGAGACGAGTCTAGGCATTGAGTTCCGTACCTTCCACCAGGGGTTTCCACTTCGGCGACGAAGACCCGTCGTCGGGGATCACGGTGGTTGCTTTACCGCGGTATCCGGCAATAATGCCGGGGACGTGCGCGGGGCTCAACTCGTCGTGGAAGTCGTAGTTGACCTGGATGGCCGGAGCCCAGCAGCAGACGCCGATGCACTCGACTTCCTCGAGAGAAAAGACGCCGTCGGCGGTGACGCCCTTGTGGCCGATGCCGAGTTCTTCCTGAAAGCGCTCGTAGACGTCGTAGCCGCCGCGCAACATGCAACTGATGTTGGTGCAGACTTGCACGTTGAATCTGCCGGCCGGCTTGAAGCGGAGCATGGAGTAATAGCTGGCCACGTCGCGTACGTCGAGCTGGGTGATGCCGATGCGCTCGGCTACTTCAGCAATGACAGCATCGGAAAGGTAGCCGATTTCATCCTGTGCGTAGAGCAGCATGGGGACAAGGGCAGAACGCCTGAGCGGATACTTCTGGACCAGGGCATCAAAACGCGCCGCCAATTGGGGCGAAAACAGGCTCATGGTGTCCGGACTCGTTTCTTTTGGGCTCATAGCATCAGCTCCCGCGCCCATGCTTCGGCTGCCATATCCATTTCTTCCTCACCAGTCTCGCTGCGTAATGTTCCGGCTTCAGTCAGTTCCAATGTTCCAGTCCTTCCATTTTCGCGCAGCCAGGTTACGGTTGCTCCACTGCGCGTTAAATCCAGCCAATCATCTCCGCGCCGCACCAGAATCTTGTTCTCGCCCAACTCGACCGTTGCCTGCCGGTTGCCGTTCAATCCATGCGCCGCGGTGTAGCTGCGGAGCAGGGAAGCGAGGGATACCCAGAGTTCGACATGGAGTTGCTCCGGTGTATGAAGCATCGGAGAGTTCAACGATCAATCTCCCCCAACACGATGTCAATTGATCCAATGATGGCAACCACGTCCGCCAGCATGCGGCCCTGGCACATGGTCTCAAGTGCCTGCAGGGTGGCGAATGATGGATAGCGCATGTGCACCCGATGGGGCTTGGCCGTGCCATCGGAAACCACATAGTAGCCGGTCTGGCCGTGGCCGGCTTCAATGCCCTGGTAGACTTCACCGGCGGGCACCTCGAATCCCTCAGTGACGATTTTGAAGTGATGGATCAGCGCTTCCATCTGGGTCTTCATCTTTTCGCGATCAGGCAGCACGATCTTGGGCGCGTCGGCCTTGACTGGGCCTTCGGGCATGCCGTCAAGCGCCTGCTGGATGATCTTTACGCTCTCGCGCATTTCAATGAGACGGACTTCGTAGCGCGCCCAGCAATCGCCACCGGTTGAGATGGGAACGTCGAACTTGAATTTCTCATAGCCGGAATAAGGCATGTCGCGGCGCAGATCAAAATCCACACCAGACGCGCGCATGGGCGGCCCGGTTACGCCGAGCGCAATGGCATCGGCGGCGGACAGAAAACCGACACCCATGAGGCGATTCCGGAAGATGGGATTGCCGGTGAGCAAGTTGGCGTACTCGTCGATCTTTTCCGGGAAGGTGTTGATGAAAGCCTGGACACGGTCGAGGAAATCGAGAGGAGGCTCCATGGACAGGCCGCCAATGCGGAAGTAGCTGGTCATCATCCGCTGACCGGCCACGGCCTCAAAAAGGCGGAGAATATCTTCGCGTTCGCGGAAGGTGTAGAGAAAGACGGTGAGCGCGCCAATGTCCATGGCATGCGTGCCGAGCCAGATGAGGTGCGAGTTAAGACGGCTCAACTCGACGAGCAGGACGCGCAGCCACTTGGCTTTCTCTGGAGCCTCAAGGCCGAGCAGTTTTTCGACGGCGAGACAGTAACAGAGATTGTTGGAAAGTGGATCGAGGTAGTTGATGCGGTCCGTGAGGGGAACGACTTGCTGATAGAACTTGGCTTCGCAGGTCTTCTCGATGCCGGTGTGGAGGTAGCCGACTTCGGGATAAAGGCGGACGATAATTTCGCCGTCAATCTCAAGCACCAGGCGGAGAACGCCGTGGGTCGCAGGATGCTGCGGCCCCATGTTGATGACCATGTGCTGGTCTTTGGCGCCTTCGGCTGCAGGAACTTCCAGGATGGGTGTGCCGATCAATTCCGCCATTTAACGGTACCCCTCTACTGGGTAATCTTTGCGCAAGGGATGGCCAACCCATTCGTCCGGCATCATGATGCGGCGCAGGTTGGGATGGCCTTCAAAACGAATGCCCATCAGGTCGAAGACTTCGCGCTCATAGTAGTTGGCCGAGGGCCACACCGGCGTGATGGATGCAACCGATGGGTTTGCATCATCCAACAGCACGCGCAGGCGAATGTATTCCTTATAGGTGTGGGAGAGGATGTGGTAGCTCACCTGAAACCGCGGCGAGGAAGGGAACCAGTCGACTGCTGTGAGGTCATCGAGGAAGTTATAGCCAGCAGCCTGCACGGTAGCGGCAGCGGCGCGAATTTCTTCAGGGGCGATGGTCAGCGTCAACTCGTCGCGATCGAGTTTTGCGTCGGTCAGAGCGTCAGGCTTCCAAGCGAGAATGGCTTTGAGGGCCGGGTGCTCGGAAATGGCTTCGATAACGCCGGTCTTTCCGATGATCGTAGGTTTCTGAAACATTCTAAAGATCCGCCTTGTCCTGGCTCCAGTTCAGGATGCCCTTGCGCACGATGTAGTAAAGTCCGACGCCCACAAAACCCAGATAAACCAGCATCTCCCAAAAGCCGAAAAGCCGGGAGCCGGTGATCAATGGAAGCTTGCGGTAGATGACGGCCCAGGGCATCATGAAGACCGCTTCCACGTCGAAAAGGATGAACAGGACAGCGACCATATAGAAGCGGACGCTGAAGCGTCTGCGGGCATCGCCCACGGCTTCAATTCCGCATTCGTACGCGGCCAGCTTGGCCTTTGAGTTGCGATGACGCCCGATAAACCAGGAACCGACGACCATTCCCGCACACATGCCAAAGGCGGCCAGAATCTGCAGCAACAGCGGGAGGTACTGCCAGTTGTAAGGAATCATCGCCGCCCAGTCTGAAAAGTCCGAAAGAATTTCACCCGCACGGCCGGAACCGCGAACAGATTCCGATCGAAGAGATGCTGGTTTGAGCTTAGGTTTTCAGGCTGATCCCGTCAAGGAGCACCTGATGCGCGGCTAATGGATTTCGGACGTGCAAAATTGCTCATCGCTTACTGGATAAAAAAAGAAAATCGGATGCCTCATATAGACCTTTTTCAGGCTTTAACAATCTATTGAAGAGGAAGAAAGGCGTAGAAGAGGCAAAAGTACTCGAATTTCGAAGAAATGCGAGCCAGAAATTGAAAGGCGTGAGCTTCGTCACATCGTTTTTCCAATTTAGGACGCAAGATTCGGATGTCCACAAATGAAACACAGTACTTCTGTCATCTGAATTTGGGCGCCACTTGGCCGAAGAACAGGGTGAGGATGAACATTATGGCAGCTACCACTTCTACCGGTCTTTTCATTCCCGCTCGCTCCGGGGCCGAATCTGTCGCTCCCGCCAACGTCTTTCCGCGTACTGCCGTCAAACGGCGCCGGCGCATTACACCTGAGGCCGGGCACGCTTTGGAGATCCTTGGCCATGCCATCGAATACCTGACCGATGAGTTTGTCCACGAGGGTGGCTCATTGTCAGGAAACGACAGCCGGGTCATGGCGGTGCAGTTGCTGATGGCGCGCAACCGCGAGGTGTATTTCGCGTGTCCTGAAGTTCCGAGCATCGCGGACCGCTGCCGAGCGCTGCTTGGTCTTCGAGCCAGTTACTGAGGCAAAGCTACTTTTTGCTGAAGGATTTGCGCTTCACTGGCCGAGGGCCAGAACTCCCCAAAGCACCAGCCACGCCACTCCGCCCATATGCCACCACCAGGCGGCAGAGTCGATAGCGATCTGGCGATATTCCACGCGGCGGAACATGCCAAGGCCAACAAGACAGAAGACCAGGGCGGCAACACCTACGATCATGTGCAGCGCGTGGAACCCTGTGATGATGTAGAAGAAGCTACTCGGCGGGGTTGCGTATTTGCCGATGGAAAAACCTTGAGCTGTTAACTGTCTCCAGGCCAAGGCTTGTCCCGCGAGGAAAAGAGCACCAAAAAACAGCGTTGCGCCAACCCAGGGGAGGGTGCGTCGAAGTGCAGGCCGCCCAAGCCCGAGCCATTCCTCAAGCACGTCAATTTCGTGGAAAATGCTTCGTCGGGCCCACTCCATGGTTACGCCGCTGAGAAGCAATGCCGCAGTATTCAGGAAGAGAATAGAGGGGAGCGCCACTGGATGCCAGTCGCCGACCTGTTCGTAAGTGCGTCCGCTCAGATGGCTGCTGCTTTGCCGAGCATAGAAAGCCGCTACCAAGACCGCAAAAACAACCGCTTCAGCCAGGAGGATGGCAAAGACGGAAAAACGGATGCGGTGAAGGAGCTCGCGCGGGCCTCGTCGTTTGTTCTTCCACTCGTCGTCGCCTCCACCTCCGCCGCCGGTTGGGCGCAGGTCCACGGGCGGTTTTCCGCCTATTCCTGGTTCTCGCCGTTCGATCTCAGTGGGGCTGGGCGTAAAAATGGAGGGCATGAGGTCCTCTGTGGGAATGAGATTACTCTCACACAGGCTTGGACGCACAGAGTTTCGAAGGGGATGGCCCAATTTTCCACCGAGGGCGGCCTGGAAGCCGGATCTTGGGCTTATTGCAGTTTTTTGTCGTTCATTTTTTGCGCGCTTGATTCACGACTTCGACAAAAAGGCGATGCACTCTGCGGTCGTGGCTGAGTTCGGGATGAAACGTTGCAGCCATCACAGTGCCCTGGCGGACCAGCACAGGATTGCTCTCGCGAAGAGCAAGCACTTCGACGGCGGCCCCGGTTTCGACGATGCGGGGAGCGCGGATGAATACCATTTCCAGCGGTCCCCCAGGAAGCTCAGTTTGTGCGGTCAGGATGGTGGAGTCGATTTGTCGGCCGTAGGCGTTGCGTTCGATTACAGCGTCGAGAATGCCGAGGCTGCGCTGGGCGGGGTTTCTGACTTCCCGTGACAACAAAATTGCGCCGGCGCAGGTACCAAATACCGGCTTCGTTTCGCAAAAGGCCTGCAGGACCTCGAAAAAGCTTTGCTTCTCAAGAAAGCGGAGAACAGTTGTTGACTCGCCACCGGGAAGAATCAGGCCGTCAAGACCAGCGAGTTGATCGGGCTTGCGCACGGCGACGGGCTCTGCGCTCGATTCGGCCAGTGCTTCCGCATGGGCGGCATAGTCGCCCTGAACGGCCAGGACGCCGATGGTGGGCAGCCCGCGTTCTTTGATCAAACTTGTTCTCCTTGTTCAGCAGAAGAGGTGGGGAACGGATTGAGTACTTCTACGGCGAAGCATTCGAAATCTTTGACATTCCGGGTGACGACAATCAAGCGGTGGACCCGCGCGGTAGCGGCGATCAAGCCATCTTCCCACTTGGGATCAGATCGGCCTTTCATGAGCCGAGCCCATTCTCGGAAGATCTGCTCGCCCGCAGGAATCACCTCAAAACCTGAAGCGATCAGATCGATCCATGCACCAATCTCTTCAGCTTTCGCCACATCCTGCCGTCTGGTGAGTTCCACAACTTTTTGCAACTCGCCTAACGTGACTGCTGCAAGAAACATCGAGTATTTGTCGACGCCTTGAATCCATGCGAGAACAGCTGGGTGGGGACGTGGTTTTCGGGTTTCCGAAATGACGTTGGTATCGAGGAGATACATTGACTTACTCGAACTCGACTGGAGACCGGCTCGGGTCTTCACCACGGGGAGGCACGATGTTCTCGAATCGAGGGCCGCCAGGGTCGAGCAGAATCTCTTTGAGCGAAGGGCGGGCTCCCGCCTTCAGGCGCTTCCATTCATCGATGGGAACCAAGACTGCTGTCTCCACACCGCGACGGGTAAGAACCTGCGGGCCCTCCTTTAAGGCGGCCTCCAGGAACTCGCTGAATCGTGCTTTTGCGTCGAAAACCTGCCAGGGCATGGGGAGAACCTCCCATATAGTCATATCACTGGTCATATGGCTGTGTCCATTATCTGCACGATGGAAGCCACTTCCCCAAATTCCCCCGCAGTAGCAATCGCTTTTTCAACTTTCGATGAAAAACGCGACGGACGGGGCGCCGGAGGTAGCCGAGACCGGCTCTCGTCTCTCAAGCATGCGCAAAATGCGGTAGCCAGCAGCTGCTGCGGCAAGATGTTTAAGGGTGTGGCCGCTGACAACCTGAAGCACTGCGAAAATGGGGCGATCAAAGGTTTCGAGAAGCTTGGCAAGCACGTAGAAACCGACCACCAACCAGAGATCGGAGGTTCGCGTGTAGCGGCGGGGAAACAGAAACGCCAGGAGGACGACCACCGTGGAATAGGCCTGGACTGATGCATAGAATCGCAAATCGCCCACCCCATGGACCTCGCTCCAGTGCCATTGCACTACGCTACCCATGCCGATGAGTAGAAGGGCGGGCAGGAGATAAAGGCCGAGCCGGACGCTGATTCGCTCGGTAATGATAGCGGCGACCAGCCCCATAAAAGTGATTGTCATCGGCAGGCGATCCCAGACCAGGCGGGCGTTGTCGGGGGCCAGATGGTAATAAGAAGAACCAAATGCAGTGAGCACCAGCCCGAAAAAAACGAAGAAGTAAGGCCAACGTTCCAGAGGATCGATGAAATGCCTGTTGCTATCTGCGGAGTCATTGCGAAACAAGAACGCGAGGCCCCAGATTCCAACCAGTGCGAAGGGCAGATTGGAAGCCACATCGCCAAAATTCGTAATGCCGAGGAAACTACGGTGATCCGCGAATTGATGGTAGGAAAGTGGCTGTGGAATGCGTGGGATCAAACTACAGGCGATGGCGATCACAACAGCGAGTGCGATTAAGATTCCCAGGCTTGCTCTTCGAGAGATCAATCTCACTCCATGCGAGAGCGCCAGCCGCGCGCACTCGACCACAATCCACATTTATTGGAAGCTTCCAACAAATCCCGTGATGCAAGCACGGTCCTACCCTGAACTCTTTTTCTGGGCTCGGGGCAAACGCTGCCAGTACGAGCGAATAGCGAGCGTCTGCCCCACCGCAAGTGGTTACCAGCCGCGGGTCTGCAGGAGTTGCGACTCTTCGAGGCCGGCAGCGGCCAGTCCCTTCATGGTGCCGGTGACCTGCTCGGCAACCTCGGCGAGGACCTTGGGATCATTGAAGTGAGTTGTCGCCATAACAATGGCCTTGGCGCGTGAGACGGCTTCTTCGCGCTCCTTGGGATCGTTCTCGACATCAAGCGGCGTGGCGCGCTCCTTCATAAAGATGCCCGAACCGACGAAGATGGCTTCGGCGCCAAGTTGCATCATCAGCGCGGCGTCAGCAGGCGTGGCGATGCCGCCGGCGGAGAAGTTTGGCACCGGCAGCTTGCCGGTTGCAGCCACCATGCGAATCAGTTCGTAAGGAGCCTGGTGATCCTTGGCCGCCTTGTAGAGCTCCTGCTCTGAGAGCACGGTCAACGCGCGCATTTCGCTGGTGATCTGACGCATATGCTGCACAGCGTGGACGACGTCGCCTGTCCCCGCTTCGCCCTTGGTGCGGATCATGGCCGCGCCTTCGGCTATGCGACGGAGAGCCTCACCCAGGTTGCGGGCGCCGCAGACAAACGGAGTGGTGAAGGCATGTTTGTCGATGTGGTGTGCTTCGTCAGCGGGGGTCAGGACTTCGCTTTCGTCGATGAAGTCTACGCCAAGCTCCTGCAGAATCTGCGCCTCGGCAAAGTGGCCGATGCGAGCTTTGGCCATGACGGGAATGGACACTGCCTGGATGATCTGTTTGATCAGGCTGGGCTTGGCCATGCGGGCCACGCCGCCCTCGGCGCGAATCATTGCGGGAACGCGCTCCAGAGCCATCACCGAGGTAGCGCCTGACTCCTCTGCAATTCTGGCCTGCTCCACGTTCATCACGTCCATGATGACGCCGCCCTTGAGCATCTCTGCCAAGCCAATTTTCAGGCGCAGGCTGGTTCCGGTAAAGCTTCTGATTTCATGATCTTTCGGCATAGAATTCGACCTCGATTCGGGACGGAACGCGGCAGGTTCAGGCTGGCGCGGCCGTAGTTGGGTGTCAATCTCCAGTGTAGCAGCGTTGCGGATTGCAGGTTGCAGGGGTTGAAACGGGCAGGGATCGCATTTCTTAAGCCATTCCAATCTTCCTGTCTCCATTCTGGTCACATTTCTGCAAGATTCCTCAGCAAATGGATAACGGACAATCCACGTCGCCACCGACTCAGACGCAACAAACGGGGCACCAGCCGTCGTTGCCGGGCGGGACTGAAGCGCCGGGGGGAAATGCACTGATCCCGCCGCAGGAACGCGACGATGGGGACGCGATTTCTCTCAGTCTGCCGGTGAGCAGGCTGCCGGTTGAGCTTGAAGTTTCCGTCCCGGTAAGGGAGTTTCGTGTACGCCATCTTCTGAGCCTTGGATCAGGACAGGTCATCGAGACTCTTTGGGCGCAGGACGAAGATATGCCGCTGTCTTGCGGCGAAGTGCAACTTGCCTGGAGCGAGTTCGAGGTTATGGATTCGCATCTGGCTGTGCGATTGACGCGACTGGCTTGAGCTATCCGGTTGAACTTTCGGAATGGGCGCGAAAACGGGAGAGGTGTAAGGGATCATGGAGCAAAGAAACCAGAAATCCGACAAAGCTGAGAGAACGGCTGTTGGCCTGGGTGGGTGGGTTCTGGAAAGGCTGCGCGGAACGGCCCGGACTCGACCGCGGCTGACCCTCGTCGAGCGGATTGCTCTCTCGCCCAAGCAGTCGCTGGCGCTGGTGGAAGCAGAAGGCCGTCGGTTTCTGGTCGCAACTTCGGCGGAAGGTACTCCGGTTTTCTATCCATTGGACGCGGAAGCGCTTCCAGGCGGTTTGAATCGCTCCGCCCTTCCCCGATCGAATCGGCCTGCGAGGCTGTCATGGTAGCCGTCTGGGCTGCGCGTGCCGCAGCCGCGGCGTCCGCGCCTCTGTTGCCGGACCTGAACGCACGGTTTCATCCAGCGGATTCGACTCCATGGACAATTCTCTTTGTTCTCACCCTGGTGACGCTGCTTCCCGCCATCCTGATGGCCATGACGCCGTTGGTGCGCCTACTGGTTGTGTTTCATTTTCTGCGGCAGGCACTGGGCACACAGACTGCCCCTTCAAACCCGACCCTGATGGGGCTGGCACTGATGATGACCTGGTTCCTGATGACGCCGGTGCTCACGCAAGTGGATCAGCAGGCGGTTGAACCGTACCGCGCTGGCCAATTGTCGGGTTGGGAGGCTATCGATCTGGGAGCCCGGCCCGTGAAGCATTTTCTGCTGCATTACGCGCGCGAGAAGGACTTGGCATTGTTTGCCGCGGCAGGGCAAATACCGCGCCCACAGACGCCAGACGACTTGCCCATGCGAGCGGTGGTTCCGGCCTACATTTTGTCCGAGCTCAAGGCGGGCTTTTCGATTGGGGCTGTTCTGTTTCTGCCGTTCTTGCTGATCGACATGGTTACGGCTTCAATCACGACGTCGATCGGCATGTTCCAGCTACCGCCGGTGGTGATCTCGACGCCATTGAAAATTCTTCTGTTTGTGATGGTCGATGGCTGGAATCTTCTGGCCAGTTCGTTGTTGAAGAGCTTTTGAGGAGGAATAGATGACGCCGGACATGGTTGCCGAACTGTTGCGCCAGCTGATGAAGGAATCCATGATTCTGGCCGCGCCTGTGCTGATTGCCGCCGCCCTGCTGAGTTTCCTTCTGAGCCTTCTGCAGACCTTGACGAGCCTTCAAGAGCAGTCGCTGACCAGCGTCCCGCGCCTGGCGGCAGTGGCTTTCATCCTGCTGGTAGGAATGCCCTGGTTCCTCGGCCGGATGGCCGCTTATACGGTGCTTCTGCTTTCCGATCTGCACCGTTATGTGGGCTAGCGAACAGAGAAGACAAACGAAAGGAATCCACTTGCCTCAGGGGACCGAACTCGATTGGGAGAACTTCCTGAGTGCCATGACGCTTGTGCTCGTGCGCATCAGCGGGATGATGGCCTTTGCTCCTTTCTTCTCCTCAACGGCCCTCATGATGCGAACGAAGGCGGTGTTTGTGCTGGCGATGGCGTGGCTGCTGGCACCGCTGGTTGCGGCGCTTCCGAATGCGCATGCGTCCATCACGGCATCTGCCCTGCTGGGAGAACTCGCAGTGGGCCTTGTCTATGGGCTCACGCTGACGCTCCTGAATGAAATGCTGCTTTTTGCCGGCCAGATTGCGGGGGTGCAGTTCAGCTTCTCCATGGTCAATCTGCTGGACCCGACCTCAAACATTCAAACCCCGCTTCTCGGCGACCTTTTTCAGTTGATGGGCAGCCTGGTTCTCATTACGGCTGGCCTCGACCGGATTCTGCTGGCATCGATGGTGCGCAGTTTCCGCGCGGTTCCGCTCGGTACCTTCGTCTTGCTTCCCGCGGCTGCAATGGGCATTGTGCGCGCGGCAGGCGGCATCTTTCTTGCCGCGGTCGAGCTGGCAGCGCCGTTGCTTGCGGCCACCATGCTGGTGGAAGTTGCCGTATCTCTGCTTGGCAAACTCAGCCCCCAGTTGCCGGTGATGAATCTCACGGTGCCGCTCAAGACGCTGACGGGGTTTGCTCTGCTGACTGGTTCTCTTGCTCTCTGGCCGCGCTTCATCGAGGCGCGTTTCGCGGGTTTGCTGGACCTGGCCGAGCGATTGATCGGCCAGGGCGGACACGGGTTTGGTTCGGCCGTGGGCATGGGGCTGGGAGGATAGCCGATGCCGGGAGACCGCACAGAACAGGCAACGCAGCACCGCCGCGACCAGGCCCGCAAGGAAGGCGATGTGCTGCACAGCCGCGAGCTTTCGGCCGCCGCGGGCACTCTGGCGGGCGTACTGGTGCTGGGGGCAATCGGAGAGCGCGTGCTGATTGCATGGCGCAGCACGTTTACCGGGTTTCTCGATCTGGGTGGGCCTGCTCATTGGGAGCCGGCGCAGATTCAGCCCACGCTGTACGCCCTTCGCCGGTTGAGCTTGGAAGTGCTCGGTCCCTGCGGCGTGGTTTTGGCGGCTGTATCAGCCTCGGCTCTCGGCCTGGGGATTCTGCAGACGGGGGGAATCAGCTTCTTTGCCGGGGCCGTGGGATTCAAGCCTGACCGCATCAATCCAATCAGCAATATCGGCAATCTCTTTTCGATGCGCGCCGCGTCGCGGCTGGCGAAATCTTTGGTTCCCGCGGGATTTCTTGCCGTATTTGCCGTGCAGCGCATTGCCCGGCAACTGACCCTTCCCCCCTTCTCGGTTACCCGCCTGAACATGCTGAGCTCCGATGTTTATGGCCTGCTGATGGCTACCGCGTGGCTGCTCTTCGCATGGTCGGGCATTGACTACCTGGTTGAGTGGCAGAGCCGCGAGTCCCGGCTGAAGATGAGCAAGCAGGACATGCGGGACGAGATGAAGCAGAACGAGGGCAACCCGCAGATAAAGGGCCGTATCCGGAATTTGCAGC